>Ga0105053_10011562_pt1 | contig 10795 bp, 7 predicted proteins | sample BON01_FD_78093 | JGI IMG/M metagenome (GOLD analysis project Ga0105053, IMG submission 78093) | Freshwater microbial communities from Lake Bonney liftoff mats and glacier meltwater in Antarctica - BON-01 | ecosystem: Environmental > Aquatic > Freshwater > Ice > Glacier meltwater | place: Lake...
ATGCATTTATGACCTGTGCCAGCGATGTATAACAGAGCCTGTTTGCCAGTCTCCAATTACAATGTGCCTGTCATCTGATCCAGAGATGAGAGAGTTGCCCGATGGCGTGAAGCTAATTGTGTTGACACACCCGTTGTGCCAGGTGTGCTGGCCCTCGAGTTGGAGACGGCTGATTAGCGCAGAGCTGCGCAGGTGGCCGGGGCGTTAGAAAGAAGTGCACCGCAAGACAGCCAACACGACAGACAGAAAAACAGAGACTAGCGCACTTTTATGCATGCAGCGACGCTAGCGTGATTCGGTGCATGCAGCAAAGCTGGCGCGATTCTGTGCGACCAATCATCGCTCACTGCTCGAGAGACAAACCTGCCACGGACGCTGCGCGTGAACTTCTGCGGCGACCCTTGCGCCATCTTCCGTCGGCTGGCACCACCAACCTCGCGGCTGTGAAGTAGCGCAAAGAAATTCTGCCGTGACGGCTGATGCTGCATGTCTTCCACCTCCTCCATCGCGATGCGTCCTATGTTCGCGGCGAAAAACGTGTTCTCTAGTCATCCAAAATTGACGTTTCCTTGCATGTCCCTTGCATACGTGCGTGCATCAACTTAAACTCGACGTAAAGGACAGAGGAATTCAGGCGAGACGACGGATGAACGGTCGTCTGCGTGCTGCCGACATCCTACTTGAAAATTATACTCACTCATATATCACCAATCCACACTCACCCCCACGAATTAAAGCGGAAGTTTAGCCATGCCCGCCGGCAAGATCTTGCAGACGGTGAGGGTGGCAGTGAAGAACTTTTCGCAACGCTCATACAAGCGCATAAGCCCCTCGAGAATTCGCAAGGAGAGTAGCACACCTGGCACGGTGTTTCGATCTCCAGCACAGTGAGTTCTGTCTATCTATCAGATCGGCACGCAGACTGCTCTGAAATGTCTGTGAAATAAAGGCGCATTCTCCAATGTCATCCACAAGTGAAGCACCGTTGCCCAAAGCTTCTTACGTGTAGCACTCATGTTTAAACACCAGCTCGCGTGTGCGAAGCTGTCCACAAATCAAATGACAAATACATAAAAGTCGAGATACGACATGTGAGTGAAGCACACAAACAGGTTCTTAGAGGCGCAAACCATGAGCCGCTTCCACTTCGATACCACTGCACGTCGGGTCCCACGTCGCGAAATCTGCGGATACTCTCCCAATGCTGATTCGGGGGGGGCGGGTACAACGCCCAGTCGCCGCAATTACAGCCAAGCGCTGCATGTTTTGGGATCAGGTCGGCAGCAAGATAGTGCCCAAGGAACCTGGAATGCTCCGTTTTTGAGATTTCTCGACAAGCTGGATGCAGTGAAGAAAGGCGGTGTTTGATTGTGTGTCTGAATGCGATGCCTCGACCGGGAGGGAGAGGATGAGAGAACACACGCGAGAGAGCCCATGTGAGCACGCGCGATCGAGAGACAGAAAGAATACGATGGTCGAGCATTTAGGTGTGCTTGCAGCTAATGAAGGTGCTGCAGCACTGTTTTCCCCCTACACATTTTCATCTCAATGTCGTTTCCCCTACACATTTTCATCTCAATGTCGGTCTCAATGTCGTTTCTGTCCGTCAATCAACTTAGTGTGCAAAGTGGGAAAGTCTACTCTGGAAAACTCAAGCGTATCTTTCCGTCGACCAACTTTTCCAGTGAGTTTTCACGGATTCATGCAAAAGAGACCCAGAAGTCGTTCGATTCCCACGTTCAACAACGAGGGAAAACTCGATCTTTGACTTTTCAAGCTTCGAGTTTCCTGCAGATTTTTCAACCAAAGAGACGCATGAACAACGATGCACCGGCAAACTAAGTGCAGCAAACTCAGTCGATCGACGCACAGAAACAACCCTCAAAACATTCATTTTCTTCAAAAAGTGGTCCCAACTTTGCTGCCGGAGAATCAGCATATTCGCAAGTCACAGCGATCACTTTGAATTTTTGATCAATAAAAATGTGGCCACTTTTACTTGTACATCTGATCACTATCGCTGTGCACGGCGTCTCGGATGTGGGTTAGGCACCGGTCAGTGGTACGTTTGTGTATTTTGTGTGTCCGATCTAAATTCCACAACCTCCCTTCGCGTGGAAATATAATAACTTGAGGCCACTTGTACTTGTACATCCGAGTCTGATTATTCTCACTTCAAATTCAATAATATCAAGGAGGTGTGGTTACTTGGTTGAGTCACAGAAAACAGAGTCTCCCATTTTCTTAGTGGCGGAGAAACATGTTTTGACCGTGATGATTCTGGACAACAAAAAAAAAACCCCCACGTGTCCAGCACCACAGTTGCACTTGGTATCGCACTGTCTCGTCGGAGTCCCCTGCTACACACCTTGAACTTCTGTCATCGATACGGGGCGCGCAGCAAGCGGAGGGGCTCAAGCCCCGGAGCCGCTGCGCGCCACTCGCAGCCAGCCTGAGTCCATACGGACAGGAATCCGAATCAGTCTAAAATCCAATTTTTTTTCGAAAAACTGGGTTGAGCCGGCAGTCACGGCTAAGGAGTGGCTCACTGGCAACCCGGTTTTCAAGTTGTAGGCTAAAAACGTGTTTTCGGAGTGTTCAAACAGTGACTACGGGGCCCTGAACACGATTGGTGCCAATATTGGTGAAAAAAAATAGAACAAGTAAAACAAAATGAGGAAAAGGAGTATTTGTGGGGAAAAAACCCTTTTTTTTGGGGAATTGTTATTGGACAAAATTAACCGGTTCAGCCGGCTCAACCCGAATTTCTGTGAAAAAACTTGAACTTGAACACCAAGTTGATCCGCGCCCAATTCGGCGCGGGGGCCGCAAATATTTTATTCCAAAACTTGGGCAGGACATGTACCGTGGTTGGCGATCAGACACTTGTGTTCAAGTTGATGGTGTAGTCGCGCGTGATGATGTCATGGACTCAATCGGACGCGGGATGCCTTGAAAGTTCTTGTCACGGTCCTTCTTCGGTGTCATAATCATTCGAAAGAGACAACGGTCTCTCATGCCCAGGAGCACCGACGGCGTCACAGTGGCCGCCGGGATCCGATTTCCTGGCTGGCCCGGGATGGACATGAAATCAGTTGGAAATGATCACAATCTGGAGATTGGAACCGTTGGTCCAGTTCGCGAGCAAGGACTCGGAGAGAGCAGGAGGGCCGGCGACAAAGATCAGGCGGCGACAGAAAGAGCGCGCGCGTGAGAGACTCGGAGGGAAAACTAATGCCGACCGTGACTGTGACACTGGCCCGGGCAAGAATAATTGTGGTTGAGCCCGGGCAAGAATAATTGTGGTTCAACCACAATTATTCTTGCCCGGGCCAGTGTCACGGTCACGGTCGGCATTAGTTTTCCCTCCGAGTCATCCTCGGTGAAGAATGACCCTTCACCTTGGTGGTTTCATTAGAGATGGAAATAGAATGAAACAGCCTAAACTCATTCTCAGGCCTTTCACGGTTGTCGTGTGTCTCCAGTTTACAAAAGTTCCCTGAGAGGACTCTGCAAAATAAGAGAAAGGGTTCCTGACAAAGCTGGGGTGGGAATCTATCAATAGGGGTCAAAATCCTGAGGTTTCTCTACCCCAGCCCCCCACGTCTCCCTGAGAGACAGCCGGGCTCAAGGAATGTCCAATGTGCAGACTGCAGCGCCACCCGGGCCTTCCGAGAAAGACTCGGAGGCCGCGGCGTCGCCGGCCGAGAAGACGCCAGTCCAAAGGCGGCCCGGCCAGCGACGGCCCGGGAATCATGATGGCCACTGGGAGGCGCCGCTCAGTCTAAGGCTCGAGTGGCAGAAAAATTATCCTCTGGAAATGTGTGAATACTGAGACCTGGACCTGCAGCCTGCTACAGAACAAACAATTTTGACGCAACTTTAAGAAAAAAATATCGGACTCGGACAACGTTATTAAATCGCTAATCGAATGGGCCCCATGGAGGTTTCATCAAGTAGTAATCGACGCTTAACTTCAGAGATGAATATATGATTCTATCTACCTCGGTCTTGCATAAAATAGCCGGCGGACCTTACTACTAATTGATATAATTTTAATTGTCAATTTTGGACTCAAAAAAAATGTTCCCCCAACCATTTTTTACCTTCCCCATCCTAAAAATGGTTGTAAACTCATTGACTTGAATTCGCCGAGTCGTTTTGTCCTGAAGTCCGGGTCTGGGAGAGCAAGAGTGACAGAGAGTAAGATGTAGACAGTGTAAACGTGGAGATATGTGATCATTAATTTTTTGTTGCGCACTCACTGGCAATCCCGGGCCCATCGTGGTGCAGTTTATGGTCCCCCCCCGCATCTTTCTTTCAGAATCTCCTGTGCATTTACCACCGGTACGCGAGGACCTCGCGTATCCCCCTTCTCCTCGTGCTTTTTCAAAAGTTCTCCGCCTCCTCGACTCGGAAACATCCTGGAGACGCCAATTTTGAAGGCCCAGGACATCTGTTTTGAGTGATTCATGAGCTTCATGTGTCGAGTACAGAGGCCCGGCGCCTCTCTTCGACTGGAATTGATCACGTGGTCAAGAGCCTGCGGGATCGAAAAGCACACACTGTCTTCCGAGACTCGGAAAAAGTGTTGCATTTTCGAAAAGGAAAAACAGCGATATCACAGGACTATTGCCCAAGTGTTGCCGGCGATATCACAGGACTATTGCTGCAAACATGCATGTATGCATGGGCCCGGGAAAATATTCTTGAGAGGTGTATACGTAAAGACACGGAAAATGAAATTGAAAATGGAATGGACACTCAAAACGCGAGACGAGTTGTCATCAACTGTGGCAATGCCACGTATGTTGCAAGTCTCAGTGTTGTCGTTTCGTGCGTCAACTCTGTTCGGCATATACACAGGAGACAGGTTCAGTGGGAAGGCAGAGGAAGGTATAAAAGCAATAGAACGAGAGAAGGTAACTAGAGATGGATGGTTCAGATGCACTAATTTGACCTGCATGTCATGAACATGGAAAACCAAACCAAGGCCATAAGCAACTGAGTTGTGTTGTTGGTTGATATTTATTTTATAATGAATACCAAGAGCCTGCGGGATCGAACCGCACATACCGGCTTCCCGGAACTCGGAAAAAGTGTTACCCCATTATCGAAATGGGAGAACACGAAGCAATGCTGCAGGAGGATGATGTGTTTACATGATACATCGTGTCGACATAATTTTAATTTGACGACACAATTTGGAGCATGTACATGGAAAGAATAGAATATGAAATATGCACTCAGACGCGAGACGAGTGTCGTCAACCGTGACAATGCCACGTATGTTGCATGTCTTAGTGTTTTCGTTTCGATTGTCATCAATGTGCACACATACATGAGAGAGATTAGTCGGAGCGTACCTTAGATTGGTAAAGAACACGATACACACGCTGCATACGCCACAATTCAGCTGTATGTTGATGAGACTTACAAAAATATGTATGTACATGTATTTAAAAATGAATTCACATATGCACAAAACTGATTGAAGAAAAGCATGCTTGCACATGATCGAAATAGAGGGTTCTCAGTGATCAGAGACCTATAAGCCCCGGCCAGTGGGCACGCTCATTGCGGGGGAAGAGGTATCGAATCTCTCCTGATTCCCCACTCAAACAAGAGGTGTCAGAAAATTACCGGTATCTTCACTTCACCCAGAGACCCCTCTTAGGACATGTAAAAGATGATACATATACACAGAGTGGATAGCACAAACGAAATGAACAAAGAATATTGCGCGCAAGACAAAATTGTCCAATGCTCCCTCAAGGCACCCAGCCGCCCAAAGGAGCAGAATAAAATCCAAGCAGGCAGTGAGTAAATTTTACACCGGGTTTAAACGAATGCACTCATGGAAGGAGCCGTCACCCGTAATGGACGGTGTCAAGATATTTTTGAGTGAAAGTCCATGTTCATATGAACTGGACCTAACAAGATATAGCGCTCGAAAATATCATAAAAACGTATATTGCGGATTGGAGTTGTACTCCTCAGAGGGCGTGCGGAAAATGAAAAGTTTCACAGTCTGCTCACCGCCAACTGCAAGATTTTGCACTTGACTCGGCAATAGTCACCGCACCATCAGAGACGCATGAAGCGCCTGTGGTCCGGCCGGCTTAATGTGCGAAAAAGAGCAAGTAGAAAATATGAAATGATAGTAAATTAGCATGCCTTTGTATGTAGCCACAGATAAGATGATTACAAAATATAGATAGTTATTGCTGATTGGGGCACCCCCTCGGAGGGCGTGCGAGCGGTGAACCGAAGGCACCGACAGCACACCGCCAGCAGCAAGATTTTGCACTTGACTCGGCATTAGTCACCGCACCATCAGAGACACATGAAGTGCCTGTGGTCCGGCCGGCTTAATGTGCGTTTTCACTATCAACTCTACATGCAATACACACTACATATAACACATACACCATCCTGCACCAACATACCCGAACCGCACGTGAGCCTGTGGAGTCGAACCACACATGCCGCCAGCACGGAGCTCGAAAGGGTGGGGGAGGGGAGATGGATGACCGCCAAGGCTATGTGCTCATGATGAGAACAAATTCGCATGGGGACATGGAGGGAGTTGGATTACAAGATGTGACTATCATGTAGCCTATGCGGTGATGGCTTGCAGCAGTGGGGGAAAGATGAAAGATTTGCTGGAAAGGGAGGGAGAAACAAGCAGTGTTGAGCTACACCCGCATCTGACCAAGCGTGTTGCCACATGAGTCGAGATTTGGATGCGGCGTCAACTCGGGGCGACGCGGGTCTCTACGAAACCCTGCGCTAACAGTTGTGCTACGCCCCTGAAGTGGGACGTCGGCAACAACGTCGAAAACAGTCTGGTTGTGCTAAGAGCCCATTGCGGGCTCTTTGGCAAACAACTCAAATCACCCCAATCTGTTTGTTTATTAGATTCCAGATTTACTCCTGGACGATCTTGGTGCCCTCACCCTTGAAGGAGTCGACCTGCAAAGCCACAGCACGTCAGAAATCGGGGTCTGGCAGCGAGCATGCGCAGAAAAGAGATGTGAGCACGGAAGTGGAGGCAGCTATGCGATAAGACATACCTCGACGAGGGTGCATAGAGAGTAGAGCTTCTCCTTGGCATCCTCATCGTCATTGCGCTTGCGCGCAATGCGCACGCGCACCCTGTAGGGCACGTTCTTGATGCCCTTGCTCCACAAATACTTGTTGAGCTTCTGGTCTACTCGCACGTCGCCGGTGCCCATCACCTTCTTGGCGAACTTGCGCACCTCCGACACAGCACGGGGGGCACGGGTCTTGAAGGTCCTGTTCGCACAACACAATAAGCATGCCAATGCATTGAGACACAGAACATAGCTGCTCGCAATGCCGGCGGATTCTGCCAAGTGCGGCAGCAACACTGCTCCGGTCGCACCGCCTCCCACAAGACTGAGGAGGATCCTGTCTCAAGCTACCCATGCTGGACTGATCATCGCAACGCGCAATTCAGCGCGGGGGCTGCCAATTCTTGGGCAGGGCACGTACTGGCCCATCAGACGCTTGTGCATGTTGATGGTGTAGTCGCGCGTGATGATGTCATTGACGCGGGATGCCTTCTTGTCCTTCTTGGGTGCCATCTTTCGAGAGCGACAACAAATCTTCTCGTGAGCACGAGTTTTTTTGTCACCGAACTTGGCCGGATGTTGATGGCATGGCCGGGTGGAAATCCAGTTAGCGAGCCAAACTTCAACGCCTGACAACGGACAAGCCTGCAGTCACAAGGGGTGTCAAGGGCAAACGAGAGCGCGCGCGTGAGAGACAGCCTCAGGAATGTCCGAAGAGGAGGCTGCGGCGCCACCTCACGAGAAAGAGGCGCCGCAGGCCAAGGAGACACCAGTGGAAATGGAGAAAGCGTCTGCTGATGCACCTGCGGCTGAAGAAGCGCTCGCTGATGTTTCCGAGGTTGGTGTTTCCGAGGTGGGTCCACCCGCTCACGAAGTGACTGACGCGGGCGGTGAAGGAGGCGGCACGGCCGAAGCCGGCGAGGGTGGCGGTGGTGACGATGCGGATGGTGGCGGCGAGGGCGGCGAGGGCAACGAGGAAGATGCCGAGGCGGAGGACGAGCCCCCGGATGGGCCCGCCGAAGGCGGCAGCGACGGAATGGCGCTTGAGCCGCAGAAAATCAGCCGTATGCAAAATGTGAACCCGCAAGACCTGCCGCACGGCTACAGCACCAACAGCCCAGAGGAGCTTCTAGTGCTGGAATATGTGGAAAACTTCCGACGTCAGTTTGTGCAGCTCTACCCCAACCGCAAAGATCTTCTGCTGGTGCCACGGAACGAGTGCGGCGTCGAAAAGTTCATCTGCACCACGGTGCGCCCGACACAGCTCGAGTACTCGGACCTGTACGACCTGGAGGAGTGTGCGTCGTTTGTGGCCGAGCATATTCAGTACGAGGGGCTGATGGACCCGGTGGTCCTGCCAATGTACGTGCCGTCGCCGACGAGCGTGCTGGCGTGGCAGATTGGCGACTGCATTGATATGAGTATCGTGCTCGCCTCGCTCCTCATCGGCGTGGGCTATGACGCCTACGTCGTCATTGGCTACGCCGACAAGACAACATGCTTTGCGGACGAGACGCGTGTGGCGCTGCCGTTTGGCTCTGACGGCGACCGCATCCTGCGCAAGGTGACGGGCGGTGCTAAGAAGGGCGGCGCATCAGCTGAATCGGCGAAGGATAGAGGTGCACACGACAGTCTCTACCAGGTGCCTCATCGCCCTCCCATGGATAGTAGCTTCGTGATGAAGCACGACAAGATGGTGAGGCTCGACGAGAAGCTCTTTAACATGAACCACAGTGTGTCGGGTATGCCCTCGGAAGGTGATGAGGAGGTAGCCTTGCCGCCCGACGAGCTCGAGGGGCAGCGTTTCCACTGCTGGGTGCTCGTGCGCGCGGGCAAGAGGGAAATGGCCGAGGACGTATTTGTGGAGGCGAGCACGGGCAAGGTGAGGTCAACAGACGACCTTGCGTACAAGGGTGTAGAGGCGGTCTTCAATAACCAGAACTACTGGGTCGATATGCAGCGCAAGGTGGCAGTCAAGGACATGACATGGGACCTCGATGATTTTGAAACGTGGGAGTTCATCTTTTTGCAAAGTTCTACGCTGGCGCCAGGCGCAGGGGGAGGGGAAGGGGATGACGAACCTCCCGGCTCGCCGCTCGGGCACCACCATGGTAGTATGGCAAATCTGACTGATACAAAAAGCGTGGAAGAGTTTGTCACAGTGCAGGGTGCCGAGGAGATCAGTGACAGTGATCACGTGCTGGATCTGCCACCGAGCTGGGTGCAGCGGCTGTATATCGACCGAGACATTTATCTGCAACGCTATAGCAAAGAGGGGCAAGACGTGAAGCGCTCAACTGCCTACCGCAGAAGTCGCGCCGAGCTCTTTGCCGAAAACTCGCGCAAGGACGGTATGGTCCAGAAGCTCACCCTCTACAGTGACGTTGCGCGCACCAAACTCATTGATGTCACGGAGTTGTTTGCAAACCGGAAGGACAAGCTGCGCAAGCGCGTGCGAACGTTCAAAAAAGGCGTCAACATTGATCAAACTACACCTGAGGCCTTGATTCAAGAGTACTTCGACCCGGGTCGGCCGGATGCGCTGCAGATGCTCGAGGAGAAGCCCTCGGGCCGCGAGCTCACCTTTTATCACAAGGCCACGCTCGATGGAATGGTCAAGAGGATCGAAAGCTTTACGCGCAACCGCGACCCGAAAAAAAACGATGCGCTGCACAAGGTAATAGAAGTGTTCGAGGGCCATCAGCAGCGCCTCAAATACCGAAGCATTACATTTGAGCCCGCCGAAGTGGGGTCAGAGCCTGCAGCCGTCAAAATGCAAATCGAAAACCCGAAGAAAATGTGCTTGAAATTCGAGCGCAATCCCTCGATCGAAGCGGATTCCGACTTGTGCAAAAAAAAGTTCTACACAGGGCTGCGGCCGTCGTCTAAGATTCACCTCATTTTCCACTATGCTGCCGGCCGGATTACGGCAGCGACGCGCACGTATATTACGGAGAAGAATATTAACGGAGATAAATTTGAAATGAAACCGTATGATGTTGATCCCTTTGCTCAGCCCATGAAGTGGACCCAGCAGGTTTGTGTTTGTCTGCAACACACTGCAACATACTGCAGCACACTGCAACGCTCTGCAACACTCTGCAACGCTCTGCAACACTCTGCAATACTCTGCAGCCCATCAAGTGGACCCAGAAGGTTTGTTTGTCGGTGTCTATGTCTGTGTCTATGTCTGTGTCTATGTCTGTGTCTGTGTCTGTGTCTATGTCTGTGTCTGTGTCTGTGTCTTGTGTGTTTGTGTGTGCAGGTTTGTTTCGTCACACATATATGTATAGGGCAGGTCTCGTCTGTATGAATGAGAAGTATGACATACATGAGACATGTCACATGAATTCATGTGACATGTCTCAAGTATGACATACATGAGACATGTCACATTCATGTGGCACGTATGTGACACGTCTCATAAATGAGACGTGTCACATATTTAAAGTATGACATACATGAGACATGTCACATGAATGAGACGTGCCACATAAATGAGACGTGTCACATATTTACGCATGAAGCAGGTCGCGTGTATATAACTGAGTCGTGACACGTCCATTTGAGCTACAGGGTGGCGAAGACTCATAGGATCCCCTAAGTTGCAGATCATTTTCCACAAAAGAGCCACTAAATATAGGTCACTTTTGCGGAAAATGACCTATAAAGATAAGGGATCCTATGGATGTGTCACG
>Ga0105053_10011565_pt1 | contig 10794 bp, 8 predicted proteins | sample BON01_FD_78093 | JGI IMG/M metagenome (GOLD analysis project Ga0105053, IMG submission 78093) | Freshwater microbial communities from Lake Bonney liftoff mats and glacier meltwater in Antarctica - BON-01 | ecosystem: Environmental > Aquatic > Freshwater > Ice > Glacier meltwater | place: Lake...
AGAATGGCGATATTTCTGTGAACCTATCTACCATATAGGACGTTTCGAGACCCAAAAGTAAGAAAAGTAAAAAAGAGAATTAAAAACTAAAGCGTAAAATAATTCTCATTTAAGTGAATATTTAAATTTCGTGATTTTTGGACATCAGTTTGGTGGAACTATCTGACTTTTTTGGTGGAACTTTTGATTTCGTCGTGTGAAGTGTATGTAGCATATCAAACTTGTGATGGCCAAAAATCACGAAATTTAAATATTCACTTGAATGAAAAATATTTTTTTCTAATGTTCTGAATTCTGTATTTTAGTATTTTAATACTATACACCTGTATTAATACGTATTTATACTTGCATTTTATTTCCACAATAATTAGGGTACCGGTATCATCACGGTATCAACGGTCCTCAATGGTAAGTCTGCCCCAGCACTCGCACTCTGTTAAAGGTTGTGTCAGATGATCTTAAATGTCAGTGTTTCACTTCATTTTGCCTTATATACTATACTAAACTTCATGGTAACTTTCCAAGTATCGAACTCGTCATTAGAGGCATGTAAGATGAGTTCATAACATCTACAATCCAACGCTTTTGTGTTAAATTGAATTCCAATATCAGCACTATTTATTTTGTCTTTCCAAATCCTCGTATTATAAGGTGCGGTTTTTTGATTTTTGAACCTGCTAACTCTCACTATTGGCAATGACCGTACGAGTTCAAGCTATGACAATTCGAACATCGAAGTCAGCCTCTGTTACAAGATGAAGCAAATGTTTCCAATGTTAAGTTTTTTGTTTTCCTCTGTCTCTTCATACTATAAGACACGTTATTGAAACGTTTGGAATACTCTAAATTCTCATCATTGGTACTCTCAATACACATTGCTAACTCTGACATTTCGACACCAAAGTGATCCGTTGCGTCTTCGATAGTCCTCCATCTAGCTTCGACTAACACCGCAGATAAGTTCTGTTGTTGCGATTATCTTAGCAGTGTTTCTTGCAATGAATATCGTATGTTTCTCCTTCTGTCTTCAGTTTTCATAAGAATCTTGTATCCACATAGACCTCTTGAATTTAGTCGGATCAAGAGTAATATCTTTTATTTTGTCTTGAATCAACTTCACTTAGCTAGTAATGGCTGTTTGAAATAGAATAGTAGCATTCGAAGCAAAAGCACTTAATGATGACTCTAAAAGAATTTCCAGTTTGAGGGCCACTACATTGAATAGATTAAGCGAAGATTCGGTAAGAACATAGCATCTAATGGCTGATTTGGGATTAAACTCCTCTCATATGGATATCGATCAGAGCGTATTACTATCAAATTTGAGATGCCGCATTTGTGCTGGACATGATTCTTCAGTAACCATATGGTACTTACTACCTGTCTAGAGTACTTTTTCTTATTTACCATTGTATTTGAATTTATCCCCATAAATCCTACCTCGCTTCATACCCATTTAATTAGTTGAATGCTGGCAAGATTCAAAAAAATGTTCTCAATGGGGGAGCCGAACAAGAGAACCCGTGAGTCAGATTATACGCCACCGATGATGAAGAGGTCCAGGTCGAATCCGTCTCGAAAATGTCGAAAAGTACCTGAAGCCAAAGATTTGGAAGCAAATACCTCGTGTTGTTCTGATGATGAATCAGAGACATTAGATTCATGGGGTGATCTTTCAGAGAGATGGGGCGACGATATCACGAATCTACTGGACAGTTTTGCAACGGTTGAATGGGTTAGCATTCCGATATGCAAACTATGCAATAAAAATCAAGCCGCACAAAAATGCAAATATAATGAATGCGCAGCATGCTGCACACAACCTGATTGTCTTCGACATTATAAAATGCAATGATTCTTTTTGAAAAACAATTTCAGTCGATTTGAACCTCCGATTTTGAGGAACAACTTTTTTTGAAAACTTGGTATTTCGTGTTGTTGATGGCCAGCATCATAGCTGATTGGAACCCGGACGATTTTCTGGATGATGATGACGGGAGTTATAAGGGCGACCTGGAGGAAGATTCCGATGACTCCGATGACGAGGAGGATAGTGCTATCCAAGTGCCAGTACTGATCAATCCTGCTTTCCGGCAAACGCGTGCCACGCATTCTCTTCAGAATGAAGATGTTGATAAATTGGGAGTAGATGATGCCACGCTGACAAAACTATTTGAGGACGATATGGATCTATTGGCGGATGAAGGAGAAGATTTGTACGGGAATATTCTTGGAGAAGATTTTAAAGATGAAGACGATGATGAGTACACACCTACTGAAATAAGGCCTAATAAAAGGGTCCGTGATTCATATCAAACCAGGACTCAAATTTCTTATGCTGATAAACGCGTAGATGAATTGTGTGCTGATGAAAAAACCCTCGATGATCTCATGGAAGAAATTGGTGAAGACGAAGACGAACCGGACTTCGACAAGGATTTGTACCGAAATTTTTTAAGAAGTACATTGGAACTACAGCCAGATATTTCAGATCGAGAGAGGAACCGACGACAATGTATTGAAGCATTGAAAAAGTCAGAACCACCGACAGGCTTCCCATTTCGGGTTTATTCCACAGATAAAGTCTGCAGACTATTGCAAAATATGATGCAACTTGCACATCAAGTGCATCAAGAAACCGGATCGACTGCTTGCCAAGAAATTTTAAACCGATTCAATGAGTTTCCAAAGGATTCTTTAAAATATGTGAACAAAGACGATCATGGGCAATTTGATCCTCGTTTTGCATTGACAAAACCAACAGTCATTGCTAAAAGGACCAAGGAAAGATTTTTATTTACTGAAGATATGCTGATTGTAAGAGGACTTTTGCGTTACTCTTCGATGGGCTTCTCCGATATCAAGGAAGCCTTTTTCCCAAACCATCAAGTTAACCAAATTGTCAACCGGTATCGCAATCAAAGTGGATCTTGTAAACCACCAAATCTAATTAAATCTACACGGGCTGAATGTGACAGTAGCCCGTTTCCTATTTCCATGTCGAGAATAGCCCGCCGACGTTTTGGTGACGGAATCATCAAATTTAGCCACGATTTTAAAACCATTGCTCGGGAAAAACTACCACATCTATCTCCAAATGTACTCCAGCTTTACTATATTACCTTGGTTAAACATTACAAGATCATGGATCCTCCAGTATTAAAACCATCGTTATTAAAATGGACTTTCAAAGAAGATCAGGAATTGCTTAAACTCGCAACTGCGTTAGATTTCAATTGGAATAAAGTAGCGGGGGCGTTGTCAAAAGAAAAATGCAGAAAAAAAGAATGCCAGATCCGTTACCAAGATGTCAAAGTTGCATTTTACTTTTACACAAAGTGATTATAGTATTATTTACACGTTTTCTTTTTTAGCTTCTTCTATGTTGCCTCGCACTCGTCGTAGTGTTCCAGTCATATTGCGGTACAACTTTTGATCCTTGCGTGACACCGAAGGGCTTACCATCGTTAATGCGTGATCAAAATCCAATTTACAAACAGATTCACGGTCATTTCGAATAGCATTAACGGCTGCCTCACGAACCAACGAGGATAGATCGGCTCCAGTGAACCCTTCTAGCCTATCATCATGGGCAATTTCCTCAATATGCACATCGTCACTAATTGGAGTGTTACGCACACAAGTTTTCAAAATAGAGGCTCGATCGTCAGCTTCAGGTAATGGCACATACAATAATTTATCCAATCTACCAGGACGTAACATAGCTGGGTCAATAATATCGGGTCGATTCGTTGCAGCAATAACAAATACATTCCGACGTTCTTCGAGTCCGTCCATTTCTGTGAGCAGTTGATTCACCACTCGCTCACTAACACCGCTGCCTCCACCATCATTGCCTCTTCTGGGACATAGGGAGTCCAACTCATCAAAGAATATGATACAAGGAGCGGAACTGCGCGCACGCTCAAACACCCTTCGCACGCCACGCTCAGATTCCCCAACAAATTTATTAAGCAATTCCGGACCCTTCACTGAGATGAAACTTGTACCACTGCTATTGGCGATGGCCTTAGCCAGCATGGTTTTGCCACATCCCGGAGGACCATACATCAAGACACCAGAAGGAACTGAGAGACCCATTCTCTTAAACTTTTCAGGATGTCGAATTGGTTCCGATATTGCCATTGCAAGTTCCTCGCGAACCTATATTCAAATGTTAATTCATTCTGTGTTACAACGACGATTGGAGCTCAGAATGAGTAGGAGGTATGGAATCATTCACGAAGAATATGAGCCAAAATACTATCATTTTCCTCACAGCTGCGATAAAATTAACGATACTTACATTTGCCAATGAACCGATATCATCCCATGTTACGGAAGGCACCGTAGCGAATCCTTCCCGTTTTGCCGACGGCTGTACCTTCGTTACGGCAATACAAAAGTCGGACATATTTACGTATACTGGATCCATTTGTTCTTCTGTGAAAGGCTCTTGTTGACTACGCAAAACATGGCGCGCCATCGTTCTTTTGGCAATGTCCTCGCCAATATGAAGCTCTGAAAACACTCTGTTAACTGCAATCACGGCCGCTTCTTTGGCCAATGCATCCAAATCAGCACCAACATAACCAGGAGTCAATCTTGCAATCTCTTGTAAATCAAATTCACCAGACAATCGCATTGGGGCTACAATGCACTTCAATATCTTCTCGCGGGCTTGGGTATCTGGAACACCAATGGATATCTCCCTATCAAATCTCCCTGCTCTTCGTAAAGCTGAATCCAAGGAATCTGCTCGATTGGTTGCTCCGATTACAATCACTGTAGTATTCTCATCCGGATCATCATCTTCATTGCCTAACGAATCCATGCATGTCAAGAGTTGGGCTACAATTCGCTTTTCCATGCCTCGCGTTGAAGTTTCTCTTTTAGCAGTAATGGCGTCGATCTCGTCAATAAAGACAATCGAAGGAGATGCAGCTTTTGCTGCTACAAAAAGTTTTCGCAATTTCTCCTCGCTTTCACCAGACATTCCCGAAACAATTTCCGGAGCGGCTACCGAGAAAAAGGCGACATCCAGTTCTCCTGCTATAGCTCGAGCCAGCATCGTTTTCCCGCATCCAGGAGGGCCATGAAGAAGTATCCCTCTAGGAGGCTGTACTCCCAAGTGCCTGTATAGTTCAGGATGTAATAATGGGTATTCACACAATTCAACGATGTCTTGCAAGCAACTCTCGATACCGCCCATGTCTGAGAATCTCGTGGTTGGTTTAGTAGGTTGCAACGCGGGATCCAAAATGATCTTATCCTTTAAGACCTTCTCTTTAGGTACCTTCTTGTCAACAATTGATTTCGCGCGTTTATACAATGAGGCATTTAATAAGTTTGTAGTATCTTCTTTATCTGCCTCAGGGGAAGGAGGTGCAGATTCTTCATTCTTCCTGTCTATAATAATGGCAGATACTTGAGTGATCAACTGCTTTTTGGATTTTCTAGTATATTCATGATGTCGTTGCCGTAATATTTCCACGACGTTATCCGAAGTAGGAGGTACGTCCAATGCGCCTTCTAGTATGGCCTCAACTCTACGAGCTAGAAGAGGGTCTTCATCAGACTTTGACCTTCTACGCTTCTTACGATTGGGAACACCCATTCTGATTTTGAAAATTTGTAATTTGAATGGTTGTTGTACACTTCTCCACATGTTGCGGGGGGCGTTCCATTTCACACACCTTTCTTGTGAAATATATTCCGATTTCATGGGTTTCAGACGACTGTGTCTTTGCTCCAACAATTCTGCAGCTAAATGCAGAGAGAAGTCCAACAATGGAAATCTGTATCTGGTTTCCAATACGGTAAAGCAGTTTAGCACTGAGACCCCCTTACTGGAGCCCCTCTCGAAAGTTGAAGGAACTTGTTCCTCTATTTCTGTACTGGTTAAGAATGTAGATAAGCTGGCAACAGATTCAAAATTATTTGGGAACTATGGCAATATATCAAGAAGCTATCTGGATATTGCAGAACAATACTTATCCGAAGGAAAGTTTGAAATGGCCCTGTCAAACTTTCAGTTTGCGTTATCGTATTCCACTCGGGATACTCAATATATCCCATATCATGTAAGTGCATTCACTTTTGACTTATTTAGTTTCATTAACTGTTTAGGGAATTGCTCGGGCTCTGTATTCGAAGATGAAAACATTGTCAGTAAAACAGCGGCAACAACTTCATATTGAATCCAAGACCAATGCAGATAGGGCTCTTCAAGAAGCTCAGCGACTGAAGGATTTAACGGCAATAAGTGAGATAGAAAATACACTGGTATTGATATCGCAAGTGCCTTATCAAGTTACAGTGTAAAATTGAAAACTATTTTAAAATTATCAAACTCCTTTTATAAGCGACGCTTCCATGAAAGGAGTCAGAAATTCTGGATTCCCTTCGAACACTTGGTCTGCTTGGGAAGTTTCATGGCCAGTTCTGTGGTCTTTCACCATCTACATATTTCTATCAGATATTTCATAAAATGCATCATTGACTTACCTTGTAAGGATGCAGAACGTATGAACGTATCTGACTCCCCCAAGCATTTTCCCCCAGTGTAGCTTTAAACGATTGTTTTTCAGCTTGTTGTGCATTCAGCCTTCCTTGAAGTATTCGAGATTTTAAAACGCTCATAGCGCTTTGCATATTCTGGTGTTGAGAGCGTTGGTTCTGGCACTGAGCTACGATTCCTGTGGGGATATGCGTCACTCTAACTGCTGAATCTGTGGTGTTGACATGCTGCCCGCCAGGTCCAGACGAACGATACCTCTCAATTCGAAGTTCCGTAGGATCCAAGGCGATATCGGTATCATCACTTTCCACCGCAGGCAATACGCTTACTTGGGCAAAACATGTTTGACGGCGGGATGCACTATCATACTCAGAGATGCGTACTAATCGATGTACTCCAGATTCAGTCTTTGTCCATCCATGTGCATTAATCCCGTCGACATGCAATATTCCATTCCGAATACCAGCTTCAGGCCCTGGAGTTGTTTCAGTAATTGTAGTTGTGAATCCAGATGCTGTACCCCAATTCTTGTACATATTTATCAACATTTCGGCGAAATCCATGGACTCTGTTCCACCTGCTCCAGCAATCACTTCCACGTAGCAACCGAGACGATCCGTTGGCTCCGATAATAGCAGCTCTAATCTAAATCGGTTGACAGCACATTCCAATTTATTAATTTCTTCAAAACATTCGTTTAACATTGTCGTGTTGCTTTCGATACCTTCATCCAAAGCCATCTCAGCAAGCATGTCAAGTTCCTCACTTTTGGTTTTCAAGCACTTGATTTGGCTAATTTTGGATACAAGGATGGCATGGTCTTTCCCTATCCTTGCAGCATTCTTGGGATCGTCCCACAAATCAGCCTTCTCAAGTTCTTGTTCAAGTTTTTCAGCATCTGAGAACACTCCTTGGTTCTTCATCTGGGTTTCGCTAACCTCGAGCATTCTATTGACATTACCAACTGTCTCTCTAAACGTCGATTCTATCCAAGTAGAAAACGACATAACGCTATTTCTATTTTTTCTAATCACTCCATGACATTGTCGGAAGGCAAACATTTCAACCAAACAAGACGAAGTATGTTGCGGGGGTTTAGCCTCTTAGTGAACGTTCTCCAAATTCAGAAAAAGATGGACATTGTGTTAGCTGTCGACGACGAAGACATTGAAGAAGGGCTGGAGGAAGGATTCGTGAGCCAAAGCTGGGAGATGGTAAAGATGAATCCCAATGATCCCGGTTCCTGTATACCTTCCCAGAGGTCGCTCCATATATCTGCAATTCACCGTCATCACATGTATATCTTCGGTGGTTATGAAGGAGGCGCTAGAGTGAATAAATTCCACAGGTTCGACTTTTTAAACTTGTTATGGCAAGAAGTTATTGCGGTGGAAGGGTCCCCGCCTTCGCCTCGTGATCGACATACAGGGGCAGTAGTTGCAGATCGTTTATTGGTGTTTGGTGGATATGACGGGGTCCATCGTACCAATGACCTTTACTTGTACAATTTTGAAGGCAGCTCATGGGAACAAGTTGAAAAAAGTAATCCGGATCAGTGGCCTTCAGCAAGACATAGCCACTCTGCTGTTTCCTATGGAGACTCCATGTATATCTTTGGGGGATATGACGGAGCTTATAAGAACGATTTGTACAGATTCAATTTGGAATCTCGTCGCTGGTCTAAAGTTGCAGCGAAAGGGAGACATCCTCAGGCGCGGTATAGAGCGTCTTGTGTTGTCTTTGAAGATTCAATGTACCTGTTTGGTGGACATGATGGGTCCAAACACTTGAGCGACACGCACATGTTTGATTTCATTCAGAATTCATGGTCTAAAGTGGATGCATCGGGCCATGCTCCATTACCTCGTGATAGTCATGTATCAGTCGTGTATCAAAGCCGAATGTTTGTATTTGGGGGATCGAGCGGTAGTGCCATGAATGATTTTCACTATTTGAGTCTTAAAGATCGGTCATGGTGTGCAGTGCCTAGTGACGGATGGTTTCCCAGTGCTAGATTTTGTCATACTGCTGTTGAGTACGACAACAGTATGTATATCTATGGCGGATACGATGGCCATGCAAGGTTGAAAGACTTCCATCGGTTCAAGTTCGCACCGAGCACCTGCATCGTTGAACGCAGTTCGTTGCTAGAGGATCTTGCACACAAAGTAGGCGATTCGATGATGAGTGATATCCAATTTCGAATTGAAGGGACGATTGTGCATGGCCATAAATTGTTTTGTGGACGAAGTCCGGTGCTTTTGGCCCACGAAGGAGTGATGGATATTGAAAACACAACTCATGATCTGTTTCTAGTTCTCCTTTCCTACTTGTATACTGATAAAATCAGCATCCATTCGCCGGAGAATGCGCTGGAGCTCTACGCTCTTGCGCAGAGATTCCAAGTGGATCGTCTGAAACGAATATGTCTAGCTTACTTAGCTAACGCCTTCACCATTGAAAATGCAGCCCAAGTCTTCATGGCTGCAGAAAAGTTTCAGATTTCCGATCTCCGTGAAAGAGCATTGCAATTTATTCTTCAAAATTTCAATGAGGTATCTAGATCCGTGTCTTTTGAAGAAATGGGCCGAACAAATGTTGAATTAGTATTTCAAATTCTTCGAGCTAGAGGCGATAGTAATGGAATCGTGGAAGATTCAACGGTTCCTTTTGACCTAAATCCAGAAACGAGTGTCGATATGAGTGTTCTTACTGAGAGCGGGTCCTTGTTCGAAGGCAGAGGTTGGCACTTGGTTGTCTATGAAGAATTCCCGATCGAAGCGACAGCCGATAATGAGCAACTTCTCAGTCCGACCAACCGTTCATTGCATGCCATGGGTGCACATGGAAATTCTCTGTATGTATTCGGAGGCTTTAACGGCGAGCGAAGGGTTAACGATTTGTTCCGATTCGATATCTTGTCAAGGCGATGGTGGAAAGTGAGTCCTAGACCAAGATTCATGGCTACCGATTCAACTGCGTTTGTGTATGGTGAGCCTCCGTCTCCTAGGGACCGGCATTCTGCTGTGGTGAGCAATGATAGTTTATGGGTGTTTGGTGGATTCGATGGACGTTCAAGAGTTAACGAGTTCAACGCATTTGACTTTACGCAGAGTTCTTGGTTAAGGATGGTACCGACAGCATTGACTCCATCAGCTAGACACAGTCACTCATCCGTGGCATTTGAAAACAAATTGTATATCTTTGGTGGGTATGATGGTACTTACAAGAATGATCTACATTGTTTCGATACTCCATCAATGGAATGGGAGAATATGAATTGCACAGGCACTTTACCAACTCCTCGATATCGCACTAGTTTAGTTGCACACGAAAAGTCGCTGTTTGTTTTTGGAGGCCATGATGGATTATCTCACTTACGAGATCTTTTTGCTTTCAATACAGAAACGATGGTATGGAGCGCCATCAGCTACACGGGTATTCGCCCCACTCCGAGGGATAGTCACGTTGCCACTGTCTACGGCAATCACATGTATGTATTTGGTGGTTCTTCCGGTAACGCAATGAATGATCTGTTTCGATTCAGACTTAGTAATTTGGACCAAACACCAGCGTGGACCAAAATTCAATTTCCTTTAGCTCCATGTGCTCGTTTCTGCCACGCCGCAGCAGTTAGTGGTAAAAGCATGTATATTTATGGTGGCTACGACGGGCAGAACAGACTGAATGATATGTTCAAATTCAGCTTTCTTGAACCCAAGATAACGATGATTCCACGTAGTACCCTCGTCACGGAGCTAAATTCTTTCGTTGGTAATCCTCTTCTGAGTGACATTTGTTTCCTCGTGGAAGGAATTCAAATACCGGCTCATAGAGTAGTCTGCATGAGATGTCCTTATTTTGAAGCTATGTTTTCAGTAGGAATGAGGGAGAGCAGTGAACCTCGCATCGAAATTAAAGATGTAAGGCATGACGTATTTTGTGCGTTACTTCAATATTTGTACACAGATAGGCAAGACGTAAGCTTGGATATGGCTATGGAGTTATTCGTGTGCGCGGATAGATTCGGAGTAGAGAGACTGAAGAACATGTGTGAAAATAAAATGCTTAGTTCTATCGATATTGAGAATGTATCTGACTACTTTTGCGCGTCTCAAAGCCACAATGCCATAAGTCTCAATGAACGTTGTCTTGATTTCATAGTGAGGAACTTTGATCGGGTTTCAAAAACTCAGCGCTTTGAAAGAATCATGCGAGCCAACAACGATCTTCTATTTGTTGTGCTGCATACCCGATAGATAGTCCAACTCGAC
>Ga0105053_10011567_pt1 | contig 10793 bp, 7 predicted proteins | sample BON01_FD_78093 | JGI IMG/M metagenome (GOLD analysis project Ga0105053, IMG submission 78093) | Freshwater microbial communities from Lake Bonney liftoff mats and glacier meltwater in Antarctica - BON-01 | ecosystem: Environmental > Aquatic > Freshwater > Ice > Glacier meltwater | place: Lake...
AAAGATGGAATTGATATGACAAATCCTCCTGTTTCTAGCAAAGTGGGAATTCCATTTATCGGTTCATCCAAAGGCTTGCAGCAAGAAATAATAGCTTCTGAAGACGGCAAAAAATTAGCAATTACCAAACCCTTTCACCCAGATGGCGGATTTGTTCAAGTTTTTGATTTTGATAATCTAACCGGAAAAGTAACGCAGCTAGTCACTACCTATAAAAACGAAGGCATGATAAAAGGGGCTGCGTTTTCGCCCGATGGAAATTTTATTTATGTTGCTAGATTAAAAAATCAATCACAAACTGGCGGTCAAAGTACATTTGAATATGAGGTGGTTCAATATAGAACCTCCTTTGCTCCAAATTATAGACAGCAAATAACTCAGAAAACCTATACAGGTAAATCGCAAGCTAGTTTGGGCAACTTCTTAGTAGACCCTGGTACTTTTGGCAATTTAAAGTTAGGCCCAAATGGCAAAATCTATTTGGCACATATAGATGCCACGTTTTTATCGGTTATTCATAAACCCAATAAACCTGGAGACGAGAGTGATTTTGAATACAGCGGTTTTGACTTACATGGTAAAATTGGCAAAGCACAATTCCCTTACAACATATCACCAGAATACCCCCAAATAGAAGCTAAAATTATTTTTACGGCGGATAGTTTGACCTGTAATCCAACACTTACAGTTGAATTGAAGAACCTAAAAAAAGAGGAGGTAGCTTTTCAATGGTTTCTTGACAATGTAGAATTGAATGGTGCAACAACAATGGAATTAAAAACAACTTCATCTGGCAATTATGTAGTAAAAGTGAAAGACAATTGTAAAGAAATAAAAAGCATAAAAAAAGCAATCACTTCCGGGGTCAAAATCGCGGCTCCTGTAAGCGAGCCAACAATAAAATACTGCCAAGGAGAAGAAATAAAGGCTTTATATTCTGAAGGCTATGATATAAAATGGTATCCCGACGCAAATTTATCAGTCCTTTTACATTCTGGTTCCTTTTATACACCACCCTTAAACCCTGATGTGGTGGCTACTAAAAGTTATTATGCCACCCAAACCATAAATAAATGCGAAAGCAGCACTGCCAAAATCGAAATCGAAATTGCTGAAGCGAAACCTATAAATATTGGAGAAGCCATACAAAAAGAGTGTTTTAATGCTGGTAAAGAAATTGAATTGAAACCGATAGAAGTTACAAATGATGAAATTGAATGGTATTTTAATGGGCAAGTTTATTCCCATGAAAAAAGCATTAGAGTACATAAATACGGCACATATATAGTTAAAAAAGTGGATTATTTTTGTCCTGCATCAGACACTGTAAATGTCGTAGATGGCTGTTTGTCTTATTATATTGCTAGTGCTTTTAGCCCAAATGGAGATGGGAAAAACGATGTTCTTATTTTATCAGGAAATGGAGAATTCCAATTTGATTTTGAAATAGTAGACAGAAGAGGCAGAGTAATGTTTGCCATAAAAAATAAATTTTTCAATGGCCAGTCTCTTTATTTATGGGATGGCTATTATTTGAATTCGCCTGCGATGTTAGGTTCTTACCAATACCACATTGAAACGCGAGTGGTGGAAAATGGGAAAGTTAATCTAGAGAAGCAAAGGGGAAGTTTTTTATTGCTTCGCTAATTTTTTAATGACTTTTCTACCCATTTCAATAGATGGTTTTTCCATTAATTGATAGTAGCCAATGGATAAAAGATGAACGATTATGAAAATAACAATTCCATCCAAAATGTGAAATGCAGGATGAATAGACGAAAGCCCTAAAATACTTACTACACCAGCTAAAGCGACTAAAACGGGTTGATGCAAAAGATAAAAACTATAGCTTGATTCCCCAAGATTGATTAAAACCTTTTCCCAATTTAACGGTTCTTTTCTTTTGCTAAAGAGGTAACTATTGGCCAATATAATATAAAAGACAGTCCAAACGATATCTAACAATCCACTCATAAAAGGGAAAGCTTTTAATGTGGAAAAAGCAAAAAACATAAACCAAATCCAGCCCGATTTCACTGGTAATGTTTGTTTTCCACTATAATAATTTTCTCCCAACCAAGCACCTAAACCCCATATAATCCAGTTTTTAAAAACATTTCCGTGGCTTAGAAACACATAATAATCATTGGTTATGAAATATCTGGTAACAGTAAAAAATGCATACATGACAAACAGTATAAGTATAGTGTTTTTTATACCCCTCTTTTTCCTAATCCAAAGGAACAGTGGATAAATCAAATACAACTGAAGTTCTAATGCCAAACTCCAAAAGGAGCCATTGAAGGAAAAATAGGTATCGGGATCGAAATTGTACGTCATTAAAAGATGTGACACAAAATCATAAATACCATGTTTTGATGAAAGAGCCACATGCCCACCTACGAATGCAAAAAGCAATAAAGCAAAAAAGTAAGGTGGGTAAATTCTAAAAAAACGCTTAATGAAAAATTCCTTTTTCTTTAAAATCTCTCCTCCACGGCGTAAATAGGAATAATGAATAAGAAAGCCGGAAATGACAAAAAATAGCTGAACACCAGTCCAGCCATACCCTATTGGGCTTAGTGTATAAAAAATCAAATCCCAAGGCTGTCCCGTAAAATCCTTTACGAATGGGCCACCTACCTCCACTTCAATATGATGCCCAGTATACACCTGAAGTGCATGAAGACTAAATACCATAATAATGGCAAAGCCTCTGAGAACATCCATTTTGTAAAGGTGAAAACTAGGGGTTTTCATTAATTAAAGAATAGGTTTTTGCAATGTTACGAAATAGATTTAGCCTAATTATTATATAAATGGAACAATAGTCTCTAAACGAGTTCCCCTGCTACCTTTTATCAAAATGGCCTTTTCCTTAAACTTCTTGTCGTTTACCCAATTATGAATAGAGAATTTATCGGTGAAGTAGAAAGCCTTTGGTAGATGTTTTAAGGCAGATTTCATTAATTCTCCATAAAGAACTACAGTTTCAAAACTTTGATTACTAATCAATTGACCCAATTTTTCATGCTCAAATTCCGATTGATCACCAAGCTCATACATATCACCCAGAATCACCACTTTATCTAAATCTGTTTTTAAACTTCCGAAGTTTTCTATGGCCGCTTTCATACTAGAAGGATTGGCATTATAGGCGTCCATATAAACTTTATTGCTCCCAAGATTATCCACCTGCGATCTGTTATTACTAGGTACATATGCAGCTAAGGCTTTACAAGCCATAGCTCCTTCAACATTGAAAAAAGCGGCAATGGCAAATGCTACCTGAATATTGTCAAAGTTATATTTTCCAGATAAAACAGACTGATAATCACCATCTTCGTATGTCCATTGAATATAAGGGCTCACGGTTCTTAAAAGCAATGTGTGCTGTGTCTTTCCATGATAAATCATTTGTTTCATCTTCTTTTCCAAAGCTAGCTTAGTGATAATTTCATCATTTTCATTTATAAAATAAATGCCGTCAGAATCCTTGAGAAAGTCTATTAACTCACCCTTTCCTTTTTTTACACCTTCCTCGCCACCAAAACCGGCTAAATGTGCTTTGCCAATATTGGTAATAAATCCATGTGTAGGTTCAGCTATTTTACATAATGCCTCAATCTCCTTTTGATGATTTGCACCCATTTCTATGATAGCCATTTCGGTATCACTTGGCATAGAAAGTATAGTAAGCGGCACTCCAATGTGATTATTCAGATTGCCCTCTGTGGCATGTGTTTTATACTTTGTGGAAAGAGCTGACTTTAATAATTCCTTACTAGTCGTTTTTCCATTGGAGCCCGTAAGGCCAATAACCGGAATATCGAAAGTTTTGCGGTGATAATTGGCTAATTCCTGAAGGGTTTCCAAAACATCATCCACCAAAATACATTGTGGATTAGAATTATACTCGGCCTCGTCTATAATGGCATAATTGGCACCGTTGATAATGGCCTTTTCGGCAAATTTATTCCCGTTGAAATTATCACCTTTTAAGGCAAAGAAAAGGTCGTATTTTTCAACATTACGAGTATCTGTACAAACTTTGTTGGAGTTTTTAAACCGCTGATATATTTCTTCTATACTCATAAAATTATTCACCAAAATCTTTGGCTCAAAGTTCGTATAATTTTTCTAATTTGAGGATTCAATACTTTGATTAATGTCTAAAACCTTCACTTCGTATTTTGAAAGCCCTATCGGGTCAATAGAATTAAAAACCAGCGAAGACGCCGTGCTGTCTGTGGAGTTTAAAGAATTTTCGGGTAAGCCAGACAGCGAATTGCCAGAAATTACCAAGAAATTAAATGAACAACTAAAAGCCTATTTTGAAGGGACTCTTTTGGCATTTGACCTAAAAATAAACCCACAAGGCACCGATTTTCAGAAACGAGTTTGGCAGGAATTGACAAACATTTCTTTTGGCCAAAATGCCTCCTACCAAGATATGGCTAACAAGTTAGGCGACCCAAAAGTGATACGAGCAGCCGCATCTGCCAATGGCAAGAACCCAATCTCCATCATTATTCCTTGCCACAGAGTTATAGGAAAAAACGGAAGTTTAACTGGTTATGCCGGTGGTTTGAACCGTAAAAGGTGGCTTTTAGACCATGAGAATAGGATTGCAAATGGGGTTTTGGAACTGTTTTAAGCTATTTAACTTACCCAATTCTTAAAACACTTTTCGCAAAACTTCATTCATTTATACTTATCCAATAAGTGTTCTCTACAAGTTGTCTAAAACAGCTGATATGGCACTACCAATAGACATACTTTTCACAAAAGGTGTAATTTCTAAATTTATATTATCCTTTCTGGAAGAAATAGTTTTAAGGTAATTTTCAATTAAAAATGTAAGACTAAGTTCTCGATTTTGAGCATATTCTTCCGCCTTTTCTAACAGATCTTTATCTATCGCTAATGCTAGTTTTCCTTTTATTTTACTTTCTATTAAAAAGGAGTATTGTTTCAATACCCTTCAATAAACTCCGTCAATAACCTTACCCCATAAGCCGTAGCTGAACCACCCTTTGCAAATTCATTCTTATCAAAAGCAGTTCCTGCAATATCTAAATGTGCCCAGTTTGGGTGTTTATTGGTGAAATATTCTATGAATTTTCCTGCTGTAGTGGCTCCGGCATAAGGGCCTCCTAAATTTTTAATATCTGCCACATCCGAATCTAGTTCTGATTTAAAATCGTCCCAGAGTGGCAATCGCCAAACCTTTTCACCTGTGTTTGCGGCTGCTTTTTCTAATTGCGATGCCAGTTTATCATTATTCGTCATTAAGCCTGAAGCCACATGTCCCAATGTTCTGATACAGCTCCCAGTGAGTGTAGCCAAATCTATCATCACCTCTGGCTCAAATTCTGTTGCCATATAATGAACAGCATCGGCCAAAATCAATCTGCCTTCGGCATCCGTATTGATAATTTCTATGGTTTTGCCCGCATAAGAATTAATGACATCACCAGGTTTTATGGATAAAGCGTCAATGCAGTTTTCGGTGATGGCTACTATACCCACCAAATTGACATTTAATTTCAATTTGGCTGCCAACTCCACCGTACCTATCACCGCCGCCGAGCCTCCCATATCCATTTTCATGTCTTCCATGCCGCTCCCAGGTTTTAAAGAAACGCCGCCCGTATCAAAAGTGACGCCCTTCCCTATTAAACCCACCTTCTTGCCTTCACCTTTGTATTCCATTACCACCATTTTGGCTGGTCTATCTGCACTTCCTCTCCCTACGGCTAAAAGGGCATGAAAACCCATTTCTTCACAGGCCTTTTCGTCGTAAACGGTTACTTTGAAACCATTTGCCTTACCCGATTTTTGGATATAATCGGCCATCATTTGAGGTGTTTTGTAATTTGATGGAGCATCTACAAGAGCCATGATATTCATCTGAGTTTCAGCCGTGGCCAATCCTTTGGCTATGCTCGCATGAATTTTTTCTTCCTGATTTGCCGTTACCCAAAAACTAAACGCTGCTCCATTGTTGAAAACATTTTTTTCTTCTTCTTCACGTGTTTTCAGCATTCCTATCTCGTAAGAAGCTAATGAAATACCGTTGGCAATTAACTCAGCTAAGTCCGCATTTCCTTTGAGATCAATAGCTATTTCACCGCTGAGTTTTTTCTTATTGTTCTTAATTAAAGATCTGAAAGCATTTATGACCTCTTTGCTGTTAGGATTTTTACCAAGACCAAAAAAGATAACTTTGCTATACTTTTTGTTTGGCGTAGATACTATTAGCGTTTCCTTTTTCTCAGCCAAAAAACTATTGCCAAGCTCTTCCATCTCATAGCCAATCAGCTTTGCTCTTTTGATTAATTGCTCTTCCAGTTTATCATCTTTAATAAATGGAATGATAAGCGTATTGGCTAATTCGAGTTGAGTAATGGTCTTTATTTTCATTTTTTGTCTTTTTCTGAAATTGGATTCCAAATTTAGACAGTTTTGACTTTCAATGGGCAGGTTTTAGCTATTGAAATCTTACGATCTGAAAGATGAACTTCCAAATTGCAGGAAATCTAGTATAAATTTCTCTATTATCCTGGTAGCTGAAGATGCCGTATAAAACAAATTATGAAAAACTAAGATTACTTCTGTTCATGCCGCTATTGCAAAAGGCGAAGCCGATATCAAAAATGAGAAAACCATTAACTTTACCGAAAACATGCTATCCGAAATTTCTGCTAAGCCTAAGCAAAAGTCAAATGAAATCATAAACCTCTACTTTAAATTAAGTATATTCGAACCTAAACCAATTTACACCAATGCTTAAAAAAATACTTTCCCTTTGTTCCTTGGCTATTTTAGTCAGCTTTTCAGCTTGCCAAGATAATGAGGCAAAAGAAGAAGAATCAATTCAACAAAACGCTATAGAAAATGATAAACCTTCTGAAGACGAAATCAAAAAAGGTTTGCTCGACAAAAGCGTGTATTATAGCCCAAGTGGCCGAGATGAAGATGAGACTAAATGGACATTCGTAGACCTTTCTGAATTTCTAGTTATTAGAATAAGAGAAGAAAAACAAGATGAGACCTATTGGGAAGCAAAAATTGACTTCGATTTAGAGGACTATAACACGGAAATAAAATATTTCATGAAGGGTCTAATTCAATGCAAGAAAGATGGTTCAACGTGGGATGTAACCAATTTTAAGGTTCTTGAATATAGAGCGTTATAAATAGCTTAAGCTCTTATAAGAACCCCTCCTACCTCAAAGCCCCAAACAAAATCTCCACAGGATGCAATGCCTTCCTGCCTGTACCATCATGAATTTGGTGGCGGCAGCTGGTTCCTGGTGCGGCTATGATAACTTCTTCTGGCTGCTGACGCACTGTTGGAAATAATACCAACTCCCCTATTTTCATAGAGATGTCATAATGCTCCTTTTCGTAGCCAAAAGAACCTGACATACCACAGCAGCCAGATGGAATCAATTGCACTGAATAGTTTGGCGGCAAGGATAACATCTTCTTAGTCGGCACCATAGAACTCACCGCTTTTTGCTGGCAATGGCCGTGCAACTTTATAACTCTTTCTTCGTCTGTAAATATTGACTTATCTAGCTTCTTTTTATCTATTTCCCTGGCGATAAACTCATCTATCATCAAAGCATTTTTTGCCAGTTTTTCCGCCTTCTCTGCTAATTCAATATTTACCAATTCTGGGTAATCATCTCTAAAAGCTAAAATACAAGATGGTTCTATTCCTACCAAAGGTGTTTCTTCAGAAATGATATCATGAAGCATTTCTACGTTTAGATTTGCTCTTTCTTTTCCTTCATCTAACATTCCTTTTGATAAATACGGCCTTCCCGAATCCACATGATCAGGAATTATGACAGCATAACCCAGTTTTGACAAAAGCTTGATGGCTGTTTGACCTATGGTTACATCATTGTAGTTAGAAAATTCATCACAAAAGAAATACACTTTGCCTTTTTCACCGTTTTGAAATTGCGAAGCATTCTTATCATACCATTTTTTCAAAGTGGTTTTATGCAACAAAGGCATTGTACGGTCTGGGTGAAAACCTACAACCCTATTTGCTAGTCTTCTGATAGGTTCATTTTTGAAAAAGAAGTTATACGCAGTTGGCATAACAGAACCCAATTTGCTCATTTTAGCAAAATTGGCAACCATCCTCGATCTCAAAGGCACACCATTCTTCTTTTGATAATGGTACATAAACTCCATTTTGAGCTTGGCCATATCTACATTACTTGGACATTCAGATTTACAGCCTTTACAGAGCAAACATAAATCCAGTACCTCTTTTACTTCTTTGTTATCAAATCGCTCTTCTCCGTTTCCGGCAATACTTTCCAAGGAAACCTTTCCCTCTACTCTCGTAAATGCTTCGCGAAGCATGTTTGCTCTAGCCCGTGTGGTATCTTTTTCGTTTTTAGTAGCCATGTAACTTGGGCACATAGTACCTCCGCTTATTTCTGTTTTACGGCAGTCGCCAGAGCCGTTACATTGCTCTGCATGCTGTAAAATATCTTGGTCTTTAAATCTGAAAATGGTTTCAAATTTTGGAGTTTGCTGTCCGGCCTCATAACGAAGCATTTCGTTCATAGCAGGCGAATCCACTATCTTGTTAGCATTAAAAATACCTTTGGGATCCCATGTATATTTGAGTTTGCGAAGCAGCTGATAGTTCTTCTCCCCAATTTGCTGAGGAATAAATTCTGCCCTCAATCTGCCATCACCATGCTCTCCAGAAAGTGACCCTTTATATTTTTTTACTAAATCTGAAATGTCCTGAGCTATTTCTCTGAATTGCTCTTTTCCCTTTTGTGTTTTGAGGTTTAAAATTGGTCTTAAATGAAGTTCCCCACTTCCCGCATGAGCATAATGCACCATATTAAAACCCTTAGATGCCATCAAGGCGTCAAACTCAGCTATATACTCGGGCAAATCATTAACATCTACCGCCGTATCTTCAATAACTGGAACTGCCTTTTCATCACCAGGCAAATTAGACAATAAGCCAAGCCCTGCTTTTCTTAACGTCCATACTTTGGAAATATCTTTTCCAAATAAAACAGGAAAATGATAGCCATAGCCCGCGGCTCTCATTTCTGCTTCCATTTGAGCCGCTTTTTCCTTTACAATTTCAATCGTTTGACCAAAAAGTTCAATACATAATAATGCAGCAGGATCTCCCTCCACAAAAAAACGATTTGCCAATTGCTCTTTATTGGCCTTAGTACATTCCAGGATATAATTGTCCATAAGCTCTACGGCAGATGGGTTATACTTTAGAGCTATTAAATTGGCTTTTAAAGAATCATCAATGGTCTTAAAATGTCCGGCTACCACTCCTTTGTGTTTGGGTGGCAGATTATTCACATGAATTTTTATCTCGGTAATAAAAATCAATGTACCTTCTGAACCTGCTATTAGCTTGCAAAAATTGAAATCATTATGTGAAGAAGGCGTGAAAACATTGGTTTCTAAAAGCTCGTCAATTGCATAGCCTGTATTTCTTCTAGGTATACTTCTTTTAGGAAACTGATCTCTTATTTCTTGGGCAACCTCCTGATTAGACAACATCTCAAAAACCTGAAGATAAATTTTGTCTTCCAGAGATAGCTTTGCAGGAGGAATTACCCGTTTCTTTTCAATTATTTCTTCAAACGCTTTTACATCTATTTGTTTAAATTCTACAAAAGAACCATCGCTTAGAAATCCCTTTACAGAGAGCAAATGGTCTCTGGTGCTTCCATAAATGATAGAGTTAGATCCACATGAGTTATTACCCACCATGCCACCGATCATTGCTCTATTGGCCGTGCTTGTTTCTGGGCCAAAATATAATTCAAAGTCTTTTAAATGTACATTTAATTCATCCCTAACCACCCCTGGCTCTAGTCTCACCCAAGATTCTTCTTTATTAACTTCAAGGACTTTAGTAAAAGTTTTAGAAACATCTACCACTATGCCTTTACCCACAACCTGACCCGCCAATGAAGTTCCAGCCGTTCTAGGAATGAGGGTTACCTTATTTTTATTGGCAAACTCAATGAGCATTTTAATATCTGCATCATCTTTAGGAAATGCTACAGCTAAAGGCATTTCTCTATATGCGGAAGCATCTGTGGCGTATAGTGTTTTAGTTATTTTGTCGTCAAAAAATTCCCCTTTAAATCTAGCGATAAGCGAGTTGAAATTCATGTAGCGTAATTGTAAATGTGCTACAAAGGTATACTTAGAACGTAAATATTCTTAAGAAATGGCAGGGATTTTCGGGTTACTTTTGGATACGTTTAACAGATTCTAATTCTATCAGTTCACAATCAATATTAAGTGAGCTAGTTGCCGTGTTTTTATCTTTTATTTTTCGAAAAAGTAACTCAACGGCGGTTTCGCCAATTTGTGCAGGAGAATGATAAAAGTGAGTAATGCGAGGGTTCAGTAAATTTGTCATCACACCATCGCTAATAGATATCAAAGAAATGTCTTCAGGAATTCGGAAACCGTTTCTTAGCAATTCGCTGTGGCAACGTATCATTAATTCATCTGTCATAGTGAAAATGGCAGTTATACCTTTATTTTCTTTCAAGAAGTCTTTGAAAATTTTATTAAAACCAACTAGGCCATCAATTTTCAAAGTTCGCCAATCTAATTTATTTGCAACAGAAGCTTTCTCAAAACCTAAAAGCCTAGTTTCAGCAATCATTTCACTATTAATGGAAAAGACACCAGCAACCTTAGAATGACCTTGCTTCACTAAATATTCAACAGCATTTTTCGTAACTAACTCGCCA
>Ga0105053_10011568_pt1 | contig 10792 bp, 14 predicted proteins | sample BON01_FD_78093 | JGI IMG/M metagenome (GOLD analysis project Ga0105053, IMG submission 78093) | Freshwater microbial communities from Lake Bonney liftoff mats and glacier meltwater in Antarctica - BON-01 | ecosystem: Environmental > Aquatic > Freshwater > Ice > Glacier meltwater | place: Lake...
CACACACACACACACACACACACACACACACACACACACACACACACACATACACACACACATACACACACACACACACTTACACACAAACACACGTACACGCACATATTGGGCGCAAATCTTCACACACTATTTTAAAGAAATATTTTACTACATTAAAGTCACAACGTGATCATGGTGAACTTGAAGGTAAAAGCAAATCGTTCGAAAAACATGAATGATTCTAAATCACATGTAAACACACTTACACATAGCACCTATTACATTGGGAGCACCAGCAGAGCCACGCAATGTGCTGTTGCTGTGAATATGCTTAGGTTCGAGGCTGCTTAAATCTTCACATAATTGCTGCCCGAGTCTTGGGAAGTAGCGATCGATGACGCCTGGTTCGTATCAGGAGGTGGTGGAAGGTTCAGAGGTGTGCATTCGAGCGTGTAGTGCAAATGCGACTATGGGGTGGCTACGGTCAGTAGGATCGATAAAATTACAGGTCTCTTTTGCAGAATAGCGTCTCTTTTATAGGTCTCTTTTGCAAAAGAGACCTATCATTTTATCGATCCTACTATCTGTAGCCACCCCATATTACCACCAATCAAGAAGGAAGTCACTCAGATCAAGCAAGGGTACTAAACTACTATTTCAAGTAATAAAAGCAGTCATCATCATCAGGCGTCACTTTATCACAGAAAGTCATACCCTTCGCTAGTATTGCGATCGTTTCTGAGATCAAGGAGTCAAATTCTGACACGTAGTCACATTGAAGGGCGTGTGCATAGTGCCGTGAGTGAGAGAGGGTGTGTGCATGTGTGCGCGTGCGTGTGTGCACGTGCGCGCGCGTGGGTATTTGTAGATGTGTGTCTCGACCTGCATATCGCAGCTTGTGCTGCTTATTTCGGGTCACCATATACAGACCGTCTTGCCGAGAGAAATTCTCCGACGATGTGTACAATTGTGTGATGCGCTGCCGAGGCGACAATTTGATGTCAAGTGCCCCAGAATCCTTGTGAGAGAGAGAGGGAGAGAGGTGGGGAAAAAGAGAGAGTGTGTGCGTGTATGTGTGTGTGCGTGTGCGTTTTCGTGTGCGTGTGCGTATGCGTGTGCGTGTGCATGTGCGTGCGAGCAGTGTTAGTCTGTCTCATATTTGGCTTGCACTCAAGTATTCTGCAAAATCTTGAATTATCTCAGAAAATTCGTGTTTGAAGATGTGAAAATAACAGAGCAACGATGTGTTTTTTTGCGCTGGTTTCTCAGACCAAGATACGAGATCATAGCAATCTTAAAATACTATACCTTCTCTCGATGCGCCCAACCAACATGTGGAAAAGAAAAAGGCACGGCGCCAGCTTTTATAGGATGACCAGAAGGATACAGTTGCTTGAAACTAGGGTCTGCTGAGGATCTATGCCCTTTTAGGGACGCGCTCGATCTGTTTGAGCGATATGAAGGACTAATACCTGTTCGTGCTGTGGACGGCACCGAAATCTGTACCGTCACCGCACAGATTAGATGTCATTTCGTTTGATATCAGTCATTATAGTACAAAAAAACCCCTGAAACTGCATTTGTTGGACAAACTTCTCTCACAACATCCTCGCCAAATCGCAATTGCTTCCTTTCTTTCACGTGTGATGCGTCCACAATTTCCTTCTTCTGTTGCTCCAGCACAGCAGCCTGCTCATATTCCTCAACAGCAGCACCAACTGCATCATCGAGAATATCCCCGCCATTCAACTCCAACACGTCAGGATGCACCTCCTCTGCTGCTGCAACTTGATCACAAACAACATCATCGTGGGTTGGTTCCCTCACATTTCTGTCATCAGTCTCCAATACTGCTGGTAGCATGTCCTCCTCTTCAACGTGATCATCCATTAAAAGATTTTGCAACGGCATTGCACCAACCGTTGAACTTGTCCGGATTTACAGATTTGATTTTCTATACTGTGGGTGGCAAACCAGATTTTTCTATTCTTGCCTTCTTGTGGGGATAGGGAAACGATGGTTTCCAAGGGGGGGTTTATCACAGAAACCGCTGCCCAGGGGTGACATTTGCGCAAGACAAAGCTCAAAGCTCGAACGTCTCTTTTGCCACGTTTCAGTGAAAAGAGACGTTTGAGCTTTGAGCTGTCAAAAATATCACCCAAGTTGGATGACCCTAAGATGACCTCACCCCACAATTTAGGTTGTGTGGGGGTTACAGACATTTCGTCTGTATTACAATTTGATTGTATATGCTTTTATTACTCAATGAATCTGGAAACAGTAGTTTAGAACCTTTGCTTGAGGGTCTGTTATCTCAAATCAATACTGATATCCATCAATGTTGGATTTTATTTGTTTTCATTATCAGCAATGTGTCTGGCTCTCATTTGCGGTCAGTTGAATGGGCCGAGTGCCAAATTTATTTTTCTCGGAAAGGGGAAAGAAAAAGGGCAAGTGCAGGGCGGTCTGTACCCCAATTGACTCGCAGCAAAATAAAAGGTTCATGGGGGGAGGTTGAATCATTTATCCTCACGGAGAACAGTCAGTGTTTTGGTAGATAGCTTGTAGATTCACTGGTATATATTCATATACATATGTAGGAATTGTCAACTTTGAGGAACACTGACAACCATGGATTGACAAGTACGTGGTTTGTGCCGCTGTCTTTGGTATGCACGTCGCGGTTTGTGCCTCTGCTTGTGTGTGACCACTCCCAGGGGGTTTACTTCCCTCCAAAAAGGAGGCGGAGTATAGTTTTTCGGGTTTCATTCCAACAAACAAACAAACAGAAAAATGACCAGAGGACATAGAAAGACACACACTTGCTGAGAATTGTTTAGTTCTGTTTTGTCGCTGTTTTCGCGTAGTCGAGAGTAAACAACTTGAACTTGAACTTGCTCTCTAGGCAATTGACAGTTGACTCAAAAAAATATGAAACACAGATTTGCTTTTCTATACTGTGGGTGGCCAACCAGAGTGCGATTTTTCCATTCTTGCCTTCTTGTGCGGATAGGGAAACGATGGGGGGGGGTTATTTGTACCATAAGATGACCCCATCCCCCAATTTAGGTTGTTTTTAGATTATTTTTGAGGGCTGGTCCCAAATATTGCCCTCAACAAAGGTGTTCCGCCATGGATTTGAACAAAGCTGTTCCATCATGGCACATACCACGATACATACGAACATGTGACATGAATTGCGGGAGTGCATTTGAGCCAGACGCTTCCGGACTACCTTATTACTGCACCTCAATATGTGTGAGTTCCTGATGTACTTGACGCGCTAGCTGTGTGGATTCAAACCCAGGAAAAAAAATATGGCGACGCAAAAGTTGGAGCCGGGAAAAGGTACAGCAAGAGGATGCAGAATCAAGCAAAACTGGCTGCAGGAAGCCATCGAGGGGACGAGTCTCGAAAACTCCCCGCCCCTGAGGGCGTGCGCGGCGGACACAGGAGTTGACCGTTCATGTACATTTGGGTCTGGTCCTTCCCTTTTTGGAACCCCTCCGTTGCGGGTCTTCAGGTACAATTTTTCCCCAATTTAGTCTGTATTACAATCAATGTTGGACCGTATTTGTTTTCGTTATCAGCAATGTGACTGGTTCTCATTTGCGGTCAGTTGAATGTGCCGATTTTTTTTCCTCGAATTTTTCACCGAAAATTTTCACAAAAAACAAAAACAAAACATCAGGAAAAAACACAATCATTGAAAAAAAAGTATTCTCATCCTCACAGGCGGGGTATTTCCGAGATTCGGCAAATCATATGAGCAAGTGCCTGCAATGATCTACGACAGCAATGCCCGCCGCATCTTGTGCGCAGCTGCCATTGGGGGGGGCTATTTTGCTCATAGGGAGCAAAATAACCCCCCTAAATATTTGTGGAACAGATCTGAAAATCGAGTTGCTCACTTGAATTTCTTCATTTCACCACCCCCCCTCCATAATTTTGGCAATCAACACCAAGTGAGGAAACGCCCCCTTCCAAACCTATTGTTTCCCTATGAGGGTGGGAAACCCTCCTAGCAACGTGATTGGAAGAAGAAGAAGAATTCATGTGTAAAAACGCCTTTTGAGTTTTTGCCCATTTTATGTATGAAAGTGCCATTTTTACCCATTTTTTGAAAAAGGTGGGTGAAAAAGGACATTTTGATTTGATCATGGTGTAACTATTTCACTTTTCATCCACTTTTTTGGTGAAAACAGGTGGGTAAAAATGCGTGGGTGAAAATGCGTGGGTGAAAATGCGTGGGTGAAAATGCATGCGTGCAACTGAACGGGTGAATTCGAGGGGGTGATTTTTTCCGATTAAATCCGTAGTTTGCCCACGTAGTATACGCAGAAATGTTGCCATACTGTATTGATTTAAGTGATTTTATAAAACAACTCCCAGAAAATCTCTTTTGCAATGATTGTTCTACCCCTCCCGTGAGGTCATCTACAACATCTGGGAAGAGTTATTTGCGGTGGCTTTGGTTGTTATTGTGTTCTTGATGTATTTAGTCCCTTGACGCTCCTTACCACCGCGCGCCCATTTCTCATGATGATCACGTGTGTGTGCGTGTGTGCCTGCCCACATGTTGAAATGAGAAGAGCATGCATCAGCAGAGCATACATCAATTTTATATGCGACTCCTCATCTCGTCTCGGGCGAAAGAGAGAGAGAGAGAAAGAGAGACAGAGAAAGAAAGAAAGACAGAATGAGAAAGAGAGAGAGGGACAGAGAGAAAGAGAGAAAGAGAGGGATAGAGAGAGAGGGAGAAAGAAACCTGCATGCAATAGCCTGTGCGACGTGGGGGCATATGGCAAGGGCGAGAGTGCACGGCACAGAAAACGCACACACCTTGCAGGTCAATGCAGACATTCACGATGCAGGCGTTTACGGGTTTGGCACGGGTCTGTGTGGTGGCCCGCTCGAACCTCTCACTTGACACATCTTCTCCTTTGTTGTTTTTTCAAATGCGCAAATGGGGTGTTCCTGTGGGTCCAAAAACATAAAATTCGAAACTGGATGTTTGTGTGTCATGCAGCGTGTGTGTGTATGTGTGTGTGTGTGTGTTTGTGTGTGTGTGTGTGTGTGTGTGTGTGTGTGTGCGTGTGTGCATGTGTGTGTGTGTGTGTGTGTGTGCGCGTGCGTGCACGCCTGCGCGCGTGTCATACACGCACAAGCACACGCATACGCACACGCACACTTGCACACACACGCACTTGCACCTGAAACCTCACCCGCACCCGCACCCGCACCTGCACCTGCACTTGCGCCCGTAACCGCACCCGCACCCACACCCGCACCTGCATCCGCATCCATACCCGCACCCGCAATGGCGTGTAGGGCTGGTGCTCCAAGGTGTACGCGCACACTGATGCAAAAATGGAACTGTGCTTTCACGCAGTCACGCGGCCGGAGAGACAATATCGCGCAATCATCGAGCGTGGCTATGGGCCCGCGCAGTCTGCTCTTGAAACACATCACACTTCCCTCTTCCACGCATTTTGCACTGTTCGTTTTTTGAATTTGGATGCTCAGGTCAACAAGACAAATACTTCAAAACTGGATATCCAGCGAGTAAGTTAAAAGGGGTGAAATCTGACGTGGGACATGGGTGAGATCTGCAAGTGGGTGAAATGGATATGTAGGTGAAATCTGCAAGTGGGCGAAATCTACAAGTTGGTGAAATCTGCAAGTGGGTGAAACCAGAGCGCAAAGCATCGCGGGTGAAAATTGATGTCTGTGGTACAGCAGGTGAAAGAAAACAGTGGGTCAAAATGATGTGACAGCGAACACAGACAACGCTAATCATCAGAGTCATACCACAAGACAAGTGTAAGTAGATGAAATCTGCAAGTAGGTGGAAAAGGTGAAATCTGCAGGTCTGCGAAATCAAGTAGGTGAAATCTGCAAGTGGGTGAAACGGAAAAAAGAGGTGGGTAAAAATGAAATCTACAGGTAGGTGAAATCTGCAAGTGGGTCAAACAGGACAAAGAAGTGGGAGAAAACGGAATCTACAAGTAGGTGAAATCTGCAATTGGGCGAAAAATGAAATCTACAATTTGGTGATATCTGCAAGTGGGTGAAACCGGAAAAATAAGTGGGTGAAAATGAAATCTACAAGCATGTAAAATCTGCAAATGGGTGAAGCAGACAAATCAAGTGGAAGAAAACGAAATCTACAAGTTGGTGATATCTGCAAGTGGGTGAAACGGGAAAAATAAGTGGGTGAAAGGACAACTTGGAAAAAGGAAGTGGGTGAAGATGTCAAATTTCACCCTCCTTCAACCAAAATGGTACAAATTCACCCACATTTTCGTAACGTCAACAAATTCACCCAGTACTCATCCCGTTTTCACCCACCCAGATGAGGTTTTTGGTGAAAGCGGAGAGTTCTGGAGAAGATCCATAGGAATTGAAGGCCTGGTTTCTAATCTTCCTCACCCTCAGATCAATAAAACAAAGCAACACACACACTGGCCAGTCGGCAGTTGTTCCTTAGCATAGTTAGGAAACTTGTTTTTTGGGACGTGTTAGTCCGAGGATACATGCTAGCCCACACATTGTAGACTGATTTTACCTAAAAGCGGGTCGGCCATTATACGCAGGTCGGCCGCAACGGTCCAGGATAGTTTCTTGGGTCCTAAGTGAATTGCGTACTTACCAACCGCTTAGTCCGTGATTAGATTGGGTGTTCGCCACCCTCGAAAGAAAAGAAAGAAAGTTGTTCCTTAGCCTCCGCGCACGGCACTGTAATTATGGAGACCTGTGTTGTTGGGACTTGTTCAAGTTCAGCCCGAGGATACACGCCATCTCACCGGCCAGCGCATCTGGCTTGTTGTACCCGCTAGCGGGTCGGCTTATTTTTTTAAGACTAGGTCGGCAACGGTCCAAGACAGTCCTTGGGTCCAAAGCAATTGTGTTCTCATCACCCACTTAGTCGAGTGATAGTCAAGTCATTATGCTGGATATTCGCCTCCAAAGAAAGAGAGGAAAAATGGAGCTAGGTAGTCCGAGGATGCAGGCCAGCCCACAAACATTGTAGATGCCTCTATATGCATATATGCTTTTTTTCAAAGTTTTGTAACATTCTTTGGCAAGTTAAGTACACGGTCACAGTGAGCAAGCACCATATTTGGGGGTGCGGCGGGGCGCGCGTGCGATGTCTTTTTTTAATTTTAGTGATTGAATGATATCTTTACTGTCTTTTTTTTTTTTTGAAAAATCACGCGAATAAACATTCGAATCGTGACCTAAACTCATTGTCATCCACTGATACCATGAACCGTTCGGGATTCATACCCTCCCCCGCGCCGCGCGTGCACCTACTAGTCCTAAGGCGTGCCGCGGCCTCAAGTTCTGGGCGGACCACATTCCAAAGCGTGCAACCAACGGCTCTCATTTCGCTTCATCATCATTTTGCTTGCCAGTGAGTTGATATTCATCGACCCAGGCATCTTCGACATTTCAACATTCTCTGTCTGGTCCCATTGATCAAATGTGAGAACCGAGGCGTCTTCATCCACCACCCGGTGACATGATCACGAGAGTCGTAGAAGTGCGTACCCTTGTAATCCTTCCTCTTGCCGAGCTGCAACTTGAACTCGTTCTCGCAACTTGTTTCATTAACTGCATGTCCAAACTGGCAGAGCCAGCAATGACCGGGGCGCAAATGCTTCTCCTCCGTGGTCGACCTATATTCGAAACATACCTGTCATATGTACATGTATATATGTATGTATACGTGTGAACTATATGTATTTGAATTGATTATACATATGTACATACATGTACACGCACATGTATATATTCACATATATATATACATATATATATACATATACAAATATATCCATGTGTAAATTCAATTTATATTTGTGCCCCAGCCGGGGGACGCGGTACCGCTGAGCTACCTAAGCTTTCAGGTACTTATGGGAATTCACCATGATTAATTCCTGCAAGAACTCGAAAGCAAAATGAGCTCAGCGTTACCGCGTTCGCACAAACATCAGCGTTACTGCGTTCGCACAATGCGGTACCTGGTACCTGCAGGGAAACGAAAACTTTGCATCCAAAGTTCTCGTTTCCCTGCAGGTACCCGAAAGCTGAAATCGCTGGTTAATTACCATAAGGCTTGAATAGCTCAGCGGTACCGAATTCCCACAATATTATACACACATACATATATCTGTATATTCTCGCTCTCTTTCTCTAGTTTCTCTTTCTCCAAGTCTCACCTTCTCCTCTCTCTCTCTTTCTCTCTTTCGTTCTGTCTGTAATTTTCTCTTCTCTTTCGCTGTCTCTCGATCTCTCTCTCTTTGTCTCTCTCCCTAATTGTTATTGACGTTGCTTGCATTGCTTCGTAAGAAATCGTCTAATAGCTTTGCTGGAAGCTGTATGCCTTCAAATGTAGATTCGAGTTCTCAATTCTTGGAGTTTTTGCCGGAATCGAACCGGCGACCTCGGGACAGACAGTCCCGCGCTCTGACCAACTAAGCTAGTTTTACATCGTCTCAGATAAATGGTATCTGTATCTGTCACGCGCGCGCGCTCTTTAGTGTTGGAATCAAAGCTTGAGAGCGATTAGTTCCAGACTTAATTCATGACTCCCGTCAACTACCAAAACCACGCCAAGCGTGGGTTTCCACAAACCGCGGGTTGTCTTTGCGGCGTCAGCTTAAAAACAAGACTGTAGCAGTGCGTCGGAGAGTGTATTTCCGGGTATTTGTGTGTGTATTTTTACATGCTTAATTTCTCCAAAAACAGGTATTAAAGTACAACTCAATCCGCTCACTAGTGGTCACAGTACACGAAATCAGCCAAGCGCTCCTGCAAGTCTGCAATGACCAGAAAACTCCTGCAATCTGCGAAAACAAAGTAATCCACTGTTGATCCAGGGTTGTCCACTATTGATCTATCGTTGATCCATCATCGATCCATCGGTGATTAAACCTGTCCTCACATCTTCGGCTGAGACAATAGTTAAAGGGCCTCAATCCTTGATGGTACCAAAGCTGTTTTCACTAGCTTTGAATATCAAAGTTGACGTGTCCATGCAGTTTCATCCTCGTTCACACATTCGATCTAGTATATTTTTTGGTATGTGACACATTGTATATTATCGTTGATGCATCATTGATCCATCGTTGATCCATCGTTGATTCATCGTGAATATAACCTTTACTCACATATTCGGCTGAGACAACAGTCAAAAGATCTCAATCCTCGATTGTGATAAAGTCACTTTTCAGTTCCAAATCTCAATCGTTGATCTCGTTCTTTGGATCTCTTTTGCCACGTTTCATTGAAAAGTAAGTCCTCTGTCTCTCGGATTAAATAGAACGAAACGACACGTCCAATCTTTTTCATTTCCCGGTGGTTTTAGTTACATCAATTAAAACATAAAGGAACTTCTTGAACACTGATTGAAATCAGCATCACCATTGTGGTTAGAATTAAACTTGAGAGGAAAAGTTATTGGTACATCATGATGCTGTACCACAATGTCACGGTCCGCTTGTTCATAGTATACTGGCATACATGATACACACACGTCTACGTGTACATCAATGGATAAATATGCAATTATGTATGTATACAAGTACATATGTATGTATACGCATATGGTTAAAAATACAACGACAGGTTACCAAAGGGCCAGTTTCTGGCTTCAAGTCTCGATTCTATATTTCTTTCATTTTTTCTTTAAGGTGTGTCAAAGCTCGTTCAAACCCCAAGTTCTGTCGGCTTTGTTTTTATGAGGACAAAATGAGGTCCAATTTCTTGAAACTGTCTAGAATTTAGTTGTGTATGATGAGTCAAAGAATTTAAATGTTTAGACGTGCATCCTAATTCCAGCGCTAGGGTTCCTGCTAGCTGATTCCTACAATCTAGAGTAATCCTACTGTTGACCTTTAGTGAATCTGCCATTGCCACCTTTTTCTTTCTTTCTTTCTTGGCTGGCGAATACCCAACTTAATGCCTCAGAATCCAAAAGACTGTCCTGGACCATTGCTGCCTAAGCTCGGTTTCCGACTTTGAGATTCATGTCTGGCTTCAGAAAAAAAGGGGACACAAACATCCGGTTCTGGTGACCCAAAAAAAAGATCTAGTTTCGGTAGGGGTCCGGGCCAACATATAATCAGCGACTTACAAATAAAAAGTGTGAGAACGGAACGGAAGTTTCCGCAAACTCAGGTTGTGCGTATATGTTATCGATTTTGAGATTTGATGGCGGACCTGCTGGATAAAAATGGTCTACAATGTTTGAGGGCTGGCATGCAACCTCGGGCTACACAAGTTGCAACACCTTGCTGTGGTCACTTTCCGTGCCACCTTCCTGTGCGCGCTGTTCCTAACGCACATCAAATCATGTTTCACATGTTTAGCGCTAAAGACTTGTGCCAGCAAAGAACCTTTCTGAGTAAAGACGTGGTTCATATCTAGGCGCGCTAAACGAGCAAAGTCTTCAACAAACATGATTAGCGCTGGAGACTTGCGGCAGCAAAGAGCCATTCTGGAGTGCCGGCCTTTGTAAATGACATCATTTCTTGCCCCTGTGTATGTACACACATATATGCATATATACATGCAAAGATACATACCTTCCGCACATCATGACATTATGATACATTCAGACATACACATTTGAATAGATTTCTTTGTCTTCTTGGGAGAGAGCCTCCGAGAGCGACTGAGAACGAGAGACAGGCGAAGAGTGCACGCGCTCGACGAGAGCAAGGAAGAGGGGGTGGGAAGGAGGTTGGGAGGGAGGGTGGAAGAGAGAGAGAGAGAGAGAGGGAGAGAGAGAGAGAGTGGGGGG
>Ga0105053_10011571_pt1 | contig 10789 bp, 9 predicted proteins | sample BON01_FD_78093 | JGI IMG/M metagenome (GOLD analysis project Ga0105053, IMG submission 78093) | Freshwater microbial communities from Lake Bonney liftoff mats and glacier meltwater in Antarctica - BON-01 | ecosystem: Environmental > Aquatic > Freshwater > Ice > Glacier meltwater | place: Lake...
GGGATATGGCCACCCGGGCGGGAGTTACAAGAGCCGCTGAACAGGCGGTCGCCAGGGCGCAGCGGCATTCAGGCCCGTGGATGGGCGCTTCGATAGACTGCCAGCAGGCTTTCGGCATCGACATCGGTGTAGCGCTGGGTTGTCGACAGGCTGGCGTGGCCCAGCAGTTCCTGGATTGTGCGCAGGTCCGCACCGCTGCCCAGCAGATGGGTGGCAAAGCTGTGGCGCAGGGCGTGCGGCGTCGCGCTGTCGGGCAGGCCCGCGAGCAGGCGCAGTTCGCGGAACCGCTTCTGGGCGACGCCGGGATTGAGGCGCTTGCCCTGGACGCCGATGAACAGGGGCGAGGCGGCGGGTGCGCCGTCGGGACGATCCGCCAGATAGGCATCAAGGGCTTCCCGTACGCGGGGCAGCAGAGGCACGATGCGCTGCTTGTTGCCCTTGCCGGTGATGCGCAGGGTGTCGCCGGCTCCCTTGATCGTGCCGACATCTAGGGCCAGCGCCTCGCTGATGCGCAGGCCCGCGCCGTAGAGCAGCATGAGCAGCGCCAGATCGCGTGCGGCGACCCAGCGCGGCAGGTCGTCGTCGTCGGCCAGCGCCAGAAGATCGGTCGACTGGTCGGTCGAAAGCGGCCGGGGAACCTGGCGCGGCAGCTTGGGCGAACGCACGGTGCCGATGGCGGCGTTGGCCAGGATGCCGCGGCGCTCGAGATGACGGAAGAAACCACGCACTGCCGAGAGCGCCCGCGCGGTGGATGTGCGCGCGAGGCCAGCGCCCGTGCGCCGTGCCAGCCAGGCCCGCAGGTCCGACGCGGTCAGGGATTCCAGATCGTCGAGGCCGGGCGTCTGGCCCAGATGTATGGTGAGGAAGGCCAGGAAGCCGCCCAGGTCGGTGAGGTAGGCCTCGACCGTATGGGCCGATGACCGCCGTTCGACCTCCAGGCGCTCGCGCCAGAGCGTCACCGCGTCTTCGACCGTCTGGATGCCCCGGCTCAACCGGGCAGGCCGAGTTTCTTGCGCAGGCAGCGGTCGAGCACGCCGCCCAGGAAGCGATAGAGCTCGACAGGGTCGCCGGCACGGAAACGGTCTTCCATGCGCGAACCCAGGGCCAGGATCGCCTGGGGCAGGCGTTCGTCGCCGCCGAAGCGGACCATGGCTTCCGATTCCACCAGCATGGCGCCCGAATCGAAAATGCGTTCGTCGGCGCGCGCCGGCGTGCGCAGCACGACCTCGTGTTCGTCGTCCATCAGATCGGCGACGGTGCCCTGCGGCAGGCAGCGCACGCCGCAGGTGACGTGGGTCGCGCCGTCGCGGCTGGCCGTCTCGACCGCCAGGGCCACCAGATCGACGCCCAGAAGGATCGCCAGATCCGATGTCACGATTTCGACCAGATGGTCCAGGTCGACGGCGCCGATCATCGCCAGCGCGGCGGCATGAATGCGGTCCTGCAGCGAACGTTCGCGCCGTGCGCGTTCGACGAAGCGGTCCTGAACGTCCTGTTCCTCAAGCCGGTCGGCCCGCAGGCGGTCGATCATGAAGGCCTGCAGATCGACGACGTTGTCGCCCAGATGCCGTTGTGGCGGCAACATGCTGTCGGCCAGGGCCGGCCGGTCGGCCAGAAACTGCGGGTGATCGCGCAGGAACTGTTCCACCTGCTCGGCGGTCGTAGCTTCGCCCTTGGGTACCGGCAGATTGTCCGATGTCGCGGTCATGGCAGCCTGGGTTCCCCTACAGGATCTTCTGGCCGGTCTTCTGCCAGTCGGACAGGAAGGCCGCCAGACCCTTGTCGGTCAGCGGATGGCTGGCCAGCTTGCGCAGCACGTCGGGCGGCAGGGTGGCGACGTCGGCGCCCATCATGGCGGCCTGCTTGAGATGGATGGGATGGCGGATCGAGGCGACCAGGATCTCGGTCTCGATGGCGGGGTAGTTGTCATAGATCGTCTTGATCTCGGCGATCAGCTCCATGCCGTCCAGGCCGATGTCGTCGAGCCGGCCGACGAAGGGCGAAATGAAGGTTGCACCGGCCTTGGCCGCGAGCAGGGCCTGGTTGGCCGAGAAACAGAGCGTGACGTTGACCGGCGTGCCGGCCTGGGTCAGTGCCCGGCAGGCCTTCAGGCCGTCCCAGGTCAGCGGCACCTTGACCGTGACGTTGGAAGCGACGGCGGCAAGCTTGTTGCCCTCGGCGATCATGGCCGCAGCCTCGGTCGCGGTGACCTCGGCGCTGACCGGACCGTCGACGATGTCGCAGATTTCCTTCAACACGTCGATGAAGTCACGTCCGGTCTTGGCGACCAGTGAGGGATTGGTCGTGACGCCGTCGAGCAGGCCAGTTTCGGCGAGGTCGCGGATCTCGTTGGTGTCGGCGGTGTCGACGAAAAATTTCATGCCCGTTGTCTGCCTTTCCGATTGCATGCACATGGCGATGGGCTTGCCGGGACGCTCGCCGATTGCGGCGGGCCCGATGCGTGCCAAAGTGTAGCGGATGCCAAACAACGACGCCACAACACCGGGCCGCGATCTGGTCGCCGACACCGTCAGCGTGCTGCTGCCGCTGCCGGTGCCCGGCCCTTATGACTACCGCGTTGCCAGCGGCATGGCGGTGCAGGAGGGCGCGATCGTGCGGGTGCCGCTGGGCTCGCGCGAGGTGACCGGTGTCGTCTGGGGTCAGGCCACCGGCGAAGTCGGCCACAACCGGCTGAAGGAAATTCTCGAGGTCCGCGACAGCCCGCCCCTGGCGCCGGCCCTGCGCGCCTTTGTCTCCTGGGTCGCGCGCTACACCGTCAATGCCGAAGGCGCGGTGCTGCGCATGGTGCTGCGCGCGCCCGGCGCACTCGATCCGCCCAAACCTCGCATCGCCTGGCGCGCCACGGGGGAGGAGCCCGAGCGCATGAGTGAGCCGCGCCGCCGCGTCCTTGCCCTGCTGGCCGATGGCATGCCGCGCAGCCAGGCCGAAATCGCCGCCGAGGCCGGCGTCGGTACGGGCGTCGTCAAGGGATTGGCCGGTGCCGGAGCGCTGCACCAGGTGCTGTTGCCGGCGCATGGCCGGCAGCGCCAGCCCGATCCGGAAACCCCTGGGCCGACACTCTCGGACGATCAGGCCGCCGCTGCCGGCGAACTTGTCGGCGCGGCAATACGGGGCGGTTTCGAGGCCTTTGTTCTGGAAGGCGTCACCGGCTCGGGCAAGACGGAAGTCTATTTCGAGGCGATCGCTGCGGCCTTGCGCGCCGGGCGCCAGGTGCTGGTCCTGCTGCCCGAGATCGCGTTGTCGGCCCAGGTGCTCGACCGTTTCACCGCACGCTTCGGCGCCCCCCCGGCGATGTGGCATTCCGACGTGCCGTCACGCCTGCGGCGGGGAACCTGGCGCGGCGTCGCCACCGGCGAGGTGCGGGTCGTGGTCGGTGCCCGATCGGCACTGTTCCTGCCCTTTGCCGACCTCGGCATGCTCGTGATCGATGAGGAACATGATGCCTCGTTCAAGCAGGACGATGGCGTCTGCTACCACGCCCGCGACATGGCGGTGGTGCGCGCCAGCCTGGAGGAAATCCCCGTTGTGCTGTCCTCGGCCACGCCCTCGCTGGAGACCCTGGTCAACGTCGACCGGGGCCGCTACCGCGAACTGGTGCTGAGCAGCCGCCATGGCGGTGCGCAGATGCCCCAGGTCAGCGCCATCGACATGACCCGCGCGGGCACCGAACGCGGACGCTGGCTCAGCCCGCCGCTGGTCGAAGCGCTGACGGCGACGCTGACGGCCGGCGAACAGTCGCTGCTGTTCCTCAATCGACGGGGCTATGCCCCGCTCACCCTGTGCCGCACCTGCGGCCACCGATTCGCCTGCCCCAACTGCACGGCATGGCTGGTCGAACACCGCCATCTGGGCCGCCTGCAATGCCACCATTGCGGTCTTTCCATCGCCCCGCCCCAGTCCTGCCCGTCCTGCGCGGCAGAAGACAGCCTGGTGGCGTGCGGTCCTGGCGTCGAACGCCTGGCCGAGGAGGTCGCTGACCGCTTCCCCGAGGCACGCTGCGAGATCATGGCGTCCGACACCATGCTGGGCCCCGATGCCGCCACCGCGCTGATCGCACGGGTCGAGGCTCACGAGATCGACATCCTGATCGGCACCCAGGTCGCGGCCAAGGGCCACCATTTCCCCATGCTGACGGTGGTCGGCGTCGTCGATGCCGATCTCGGGCTCGATGGCGGCGACCCCCGGGCGATGGAGCGGACCTGGCAGCTCCTGCATCAGGTTTCGGGCAGGGCAGGGCGCGCCGACCGGCCGGGAAAGGTCTATCTGCAGACCTACGAGCCGCGCCATCCGGTGATGGAAGCCCTGGTTTCGGGCGATCGTGAGCGTTTTCTCACCCAGGAGAAGGCCGAACGCGAACGTGCCGCCATGCCGCCCTACGGCCGCCTGGCCGGAATCGTGGTTTCGGGAACCGACGAATCCGAGGTCCGCCGGCTGGCCAACGCACTCGCCCGCCGGGGGCCGCGCGGCGACGGTATCGAGACCTTCGGCCCGGCGCCGGCGCCGCTTTCCCTGCTGCGCGGCCGTTTCCGCTGGCGCCTGCTGGTCAAGACGCGACGCGAGGTCAACATCCAGGCCGCACTGCGCGCCTGGCTCGATCCGGTCAAGATGACCGGTAGTCTGCGTCTCCAGGTGGATGTCGATCCGTTGAGTTTTTTGTAAAAATATTGCAATGATTACGATGAAAGACATAATCGATAAATATATGTAATAGAGGGTTAGAAAAATTTACCTATGATTATGTGATTTCGTATGAAGGAACTTTCGGATGAGTCATCTGAATTTCAAGAAATTTGCCATGGGTGCAGAGCAAAGGCGTTTCTACTGGCTGGCGTTTCGAAGAATCGGGGGGCCCTATGTATTGCTCTCTGCCTTTTGGATCATCGGGTCGGACAATCTGGTTGATCGCCTTCCTTTTGGAACGCATCTGGAGCTCAATCTCGTCAAGGGAATTGCTTTTGTCGTGCTGACCAGCGTTTTCATCACTGCGCTGGGAGGCCGTCTGTTGCAGGGGAACGCCCGCAGCGAGGTTGAGCGGCGTCGCGAAATGTCCGCAAGGCTTGCGGACTACAATGCGTTGCCTGGGCCGGTCTTTACGCTGGATCGCGAAGGCGCGGTTCTGACATGGAATCAGCGGCTGCTGGATGTCACAGGGTTGCAGCCCAGCGAAATCGCTGGCCAGGCATGCGAGGCTCTGGTCGCCGCGCCGGACCGTGATGCCGTTCGCGCCGCCTTTGCGGAATCGGTAAAGAACGGCACGATCCAGACTGTTCCCGCAAGACTCGTTACAGCAGACGGCGAACTTCTGGAGTACCTCTGGGGCGGAGCTCCCGTCTTCGATGATGACGGGGCGGTCTGCGGGGTTGCCGGATTTGGAGTCGATCACAGCACCGAGGCCAGGGAGCACAAGGCTGCCATCAAGCACCTCGAGCAGATTGAAACCGTGCTCAGCCAGACGATCCATGTCGTCGGGGCGGCCATGGAGGCGCGCGACGCCTATACGGCAGGCCATCAGACCAGGGTCGCGCAGCTTGCGGTCGCGATTGCCGAGCGGCTGGGTCTGACCAGGGAGCGCATCAAGGGATTGAGGCTGGCCTGTGAAGTCCATGACATCGGGAAACTGGCCGTGCCTGCCGACCTGCTGGCGATGCCGCGTCTCTTGACTGGCCCGGAGCAGGTGGTGGTTCGATCGCACGTCGATTGGGGCGTGCGGATATTAAGAGACGTCGCATTTCCCTGGCCCATTGCGACAATCGTTGGCCAGCACCACGAACGTATGGACGGTAGCGGTTACCCACACGGCCTCAAGGGTGACGAAATCCTCGTGGAATCACGGATTGCGGCCGTCGCCGACGTCGTCGAGGCAATCTCGACCCGTCGACCCTACCGGGCGGCACTGGGCCTCGATGCCGCAATTGAGGAACTCCGGCGTGGTCGGGGCACACATTTTGACGGTATTGTCGTCGATGCCTGCCTTGCACTTCTGCAGGAAGGGTTTGTGTTCCGGGAGGCGGAGCCGTTTGCAGCCAGATCACTGACCCCCGTGGCGCGCGCAAGGGACCCCCGGTGACCCGACTCTTGTTGCAACACCCATATCCCTGTGTTACCTACGCCGCGGCTTAGCGCCGGGGGGTTGGGGCGCTGCATTTGGCGCGTGTCCCGACCGTCTAAAAAGCTAACAGTGACACACCTTTAACTGGCGACAACGAGGGCTTTCTATTGGCCACGGAAGACAGCGTTGTAACGGGCCTCTCGGGCCGCTACGCACGCGCTCTTTATGAACTCGCCGACGAGTCGAAACAGCTCGATGCGGTTGCCGACGACCTGCGCTCCCTGAGCGCGGCGCTCAAGGCGTCCGACGACCTGCGCCGGCTGGTCAAGAGCCCCATCCTCTCGCGTATCGAGCAGGGCAAGGCCATGGCGGCCATCATGGATGCCATGAAGGTCGGTGACCTGACGCGGCGCACGGTGGGCCTGCTGGCCCAGCAGCGCCGGCTGTTCGGCATCGAAGACATCATTTCCGATTACCTCCGGCTGCTGGCCGCCCATCGCGGCGAGACCACGGCAGAGGTGACCTCGGCGCGCGCCCTGAGCGAGGACGAACTCACTCGTCTCCAGGCGACGCTGAAAGAAATCGTCGGCCGCGACGTCGCGGTCGAAACGCGGGTTGATCCCGGGCTGCTGGGCGGGCTTGTTGTCCGAATCGGCTCACGTATGCTCGACAGTTCGATCCGCACGAAACTCCAACGCCTCGAACTTGCGATGAAAGGGGCTGGCTGATGGACATCCGCGCCGCCGAGATCTCTTCGATCATCAAGGACCAGATTGCGAACTTCGGCACTGAAGCCGAAGTCGCCGAAGTTGGTCGTGTTCTGTCGGTGGGCGATGGTATCGCCCGCGTCTACGGCCTCGACAACGTCCAGGCGGGCGAAATGGTCGAGTTCCCGGGCGGCATTCAGGGCATGGCGCTCAACCTCGAGACCGACAACGTCGGTATCGTGATTTTCGGTTCCGACCGCAACATCGTCGAGGGTGACACGGTCAAGCGGACCGGCACCATCGTGGACGTGCCCGTCGGCAAGGGCCTGCTGGGCCGCGTCGTCGACGCGCTGGGCAACCCGATCGACGGCAAGGGCGAGATCGACGCGGTCGAGCGTCGCCAGGTCGAGGTCAAGGCGCCGGGCATCATTCCGCGCAAGTCGGTGAACGAGCCGATGCAGACCGGCCTCAAGGCGATTGACGCGCTCGTTCCGGTCGGCCGTGGCCAGCGCGAGCTGATCATTGGTGACCGCCAGACCGGCAAGACCGCCGTCGCGATCGACGCGATCATCAACCAGAAGTTCAACTGGGCCAGCGACGACGAGAAGAAGAAGCTCTACTGCATCTATGTCGCTGTCGGCCAGAAGCGCTCGACGGTCGCCCAGATCGTCAAGACGCTGACCGAGAACGGCGCCATGGAATACACCACGGTCGTGGCGGCCACCGCCTCGGACCCGGCGCCCATGCAGTTCCTGGCGCCCTACGCCGGCTGCACCATCGGCGAGTACTTCCGCGACAACGGCATGCATGCCCTGGTGATCTACGACGATCTCTCCAAGCAGGCGGTCAGCTATCGTCAGGTTTCGCTCCTGCTGCGCCGCCCGCCGGGCCGTGAAGCCTATCCCGGCGACGTTTTCTATCTCCATTCGCGCCTGCTTGAGCGCGCCGCCAAGATGAACGACGAGTTCGGTGGCGGTTCGCTGACCGCACTGCCCATTGTCGAGACCCAGGCCGGCGACGTTTCGGCCTATATCCCGACCAACGTGATCTCGATCACCGACGGCCAGATCTTCCTGGAGAGCGAGCTGTTCTATCAGGGCATTCGTCCGGCCATTAACGTCGGTATCTCGGTGTCTCGCGTGGGTTCTGCCGCACAGACCAAGGCGATGAAGCAGGTCGCGGGCTCGATCAAGCTCGAACTGGCCCAGTATCGCGAGATGGCCGCTTTCGCGCAGTTCGCCTCGGACCTCGATGCCTCGACCCAGCGTCTGCTGGCGCGTGGTGCGCGTCTGACCGAATTGCTCAAGCAGGGCCAGTTCTCGCCGATGCCGGTCGAGGAGCAGGTCGTGTCGATCTTTGCCGGTGTGAACGGCTATCTCGACAAGCTGCCGGTCGGTGCGGTCACCCGCTTCGAGGCCGAATTGCTCGACGAGGTGCGCGACAAGGGTGCCGATATCCTTTCGACCATCCGCACCGAAGCAGCGCTTTCGGACGGCACCAAGGAGAAGCTCAAGGGCTTCATCGACAGCTTCGCTTCGAAGTTCGCCGCCTGAGCATCGCCCAACGCGGAAAGAGCTGACCGATGGCAAATCTCAAGGCCCTGCGCATCCGGATCAACAGTGTCCGGTCCACGCGCAAGATCACCAGCGCGATGAAGATGGTCGCTGCGGCCAAGCTGCGTCGTGCCCAGGAGACGGCCGAGGCCGCGCGCCCCTATGCCGAGCGCATGTCGCGCATGATGGGCTCGCTGGCCAAGGCGCTCGAGGGGCGTGCCGATGCTCCCGCGCTGCTGGCCGGCACCGGCAAGGATGACGTGCATCTGGTCGTGGTCGTGACGTCCGACCGCGGCCTGTGCGGCAGCTTCAATGTCGGCGTGGCGCGCGCCGCGCGGATCAAGATTGCCGAACTGCGCGCCGCGGGCAAGGAAGTGAAGATCCTCTGTGTCGGTCGCAAGGGCCGCGACATGCTGCGTCGCGACTACTCCAAGTCGGTCATCGACACGGTGACCGGCGTCGAAAAGGGCCTGGGCTTCCATACCGCCGCCGACATCGCCACGACGGTTTCCGACCTCTATGCGGCCGGCGAGTTCGACGTCTGCTGGGTCGTCTACAACCAGTTCAAGTCGGTCATGACCCAGGTCGTCACCTGGCAGCAGTTGATCCCGTTCACCTTCGAGAATACGGCTGAGTCGCCCGAAGACGATCTGGGCGGCGCGGTTTATATCTTCGAACCCGACGAGACCGAGATCCTGGAGCATCTGCTGCCCCAGAACATGGGCGTGCAGATCTTCCGCAGCCTGCTGGAAAGCCAGGCTTCCGAACACGCAGCCCGCATGACCGCCATGGACAGCGCCACGCGCAATGCCGGCGACATGATGGATCGCCTGAACACGTTGTATAACCGTACGCGTCAGGCCGCGATCACCACCGAAATCACCGAGATCGTGTCGGGCGCTGAAGCGCTCTAGACCGGTCAGAGAAGCAGGAGACAAGCAGGATGAGTGATAATTCGGTCGGACGGATCAGCCAGGTTCTTGGCGCCGTGGTCGACGTCCAGTTTGACGGCGATCTGCCCAACATCCTCAACGCACTTGAGACCGACAACCACGGCAAGCGCCTGGTTCTCGAGGTCGCCCAGCATCTGGGCGAGTCGACCGTACGCACGATCGCCATGGATGCGACCGAAGGTCTGGTCCGTGGCCAGGAAGTGCGCGACACGGGCGACGCCATTTCGGTGCCGGTCGGTGCCGCGACACTGGGCCGCATCATCAACGTCATCGGCGAGCCGATCGACGAGCGCGGCCCGGTCGAGGCCAAGCTGAAGATGGGTATCCATCGCGAGGCGCCGCTGCTGGTCGACCAGTCGACCGACGCCGAGGTGCTGGTCACCGGCATCAAGGTCATCGACCTGCTCGAGCCTTATGTGAAGGGCGGCAAGATCGGCCTCTTCGGCGGTGCCGGCGTGGGCAAGACCGTCATCATCATGGAGCTCATCAACAACATCGCCAAGGCGCACGGCGGTTACTCCGTGTTCGCCGGCGTCGGTGAGCGCACCCGCGAGGGCAACGACCTCTATCACGAGATGATGGAATCGGGCGTTATCGACCTCGAGGGCGGCAATTCCAAGGCTGCGCTGGTTTATGGCCAGATGAACGAGCCGCCGGGCGCGCGTGCCCGTGTCGCCCTGACCGGCCTGACCCTGGCCGAGTACTTCCGTGACGAGGAAGGCCAGGACGTGCTGTTCTTCGTCGACAACATCTTCCGCTTTACCCAGGCGGGTTCCGAGGTTTCGGCCCTGCTCGGCCGTATTCCTTCGGCGGTGGGTTACCAGCCGACGCTGGCCACCGAGATGGGCAACCTGCAGGAGCGCATCACCTCGACGACCAAGGGTTCGATCACCTCGGTGCAGGCGATTTACGTGCCGGCCGACGATCTGACCGATCCGGCGCCTGCGACCTCGTTCGCGCATCTGGACGCCACGACCGTGCTGTCGCGCCAGATTGCCGAGCTGGGCATCTATCCGGCCGTGGATCCGCTCGACTCGACCTCGCGCATTCTCGATCCACGCGTCCTGGGCGACGAGCATTACCAGGTCGCCCGTTCGGTGCAGGAAGTGCTGCAGCGCTACAAGTCGCTCCAGGACATCATCGCCATTCTGGGCATGGACGAGCTTTCGGAAGAGGACAAGCAGGCGGTCTCGCGCGCGCGCAAGATCCAGCGTTTCCTCAGCCAGCCGTTCCACGTTGCCGAGGTCTTCACCGGCACGCCGGGCGTCTTCGTCGACCTCGCCGACACGATCAAGGGCTTCAAGGCCATTGTCGCTGGCGAGTACGACGATCTGCCCGAGCAGGCTTTCTACATGGTCTCGACCATCGAGGCGGTGGTCGAGAAGGCCAAGCGTCTCGCGGCAGAGGCGGCCTGAGTTTAAGGCACGAGGAGCCTGTACATGGCGGACAAGGTCAACTTCGAACTGGTGAGCCCCGAGCGTCTGCTCGTCTCGGATCAGTACGACA
>Ga0105053_10011573_pt1 | contig 10787 bp, 10 predicted proteins | sample BON01_FD_78093 | JGI IMG/M metagenome (GOLD analysis project Ga0105053, IMG submission 78093) | Freshwater microbial communities from Lake Bonney liftoff mats and glacier meltwater in Antarctica - BON-01 | ecosystem: Environmental > Aquatic > Freshwater > Ice > Glacier meltwater | place: Lake...
TCACACGATGGAGCGACGGCCGGTTAAGTCGGCTCAATTGCTCGCAGCAGCAGCAGCGCTTTCGCTCCATATCAAGCGCACAATTCCGGAGCACCGCGTTGGGATTGTGCTTCCTCCGGGTGCGGGTGCGTTTATCGCCAATCTGGCAGTATCCTGTGCGGGCAAAGTGCCGGTTAATCTAAACTTCACGGGGGGGCAAGACGCGCTGAAATCCAGCATGCGTATCGCCGGCGTCAAAACGGTGATCTCCGCCGATGCGATGAAACCGAAGATTCCCAATTTTCCGTGGCCGGAGCGCACCCTCGATCTGAAATCAGAAATCGAATCGATGGGAGGCAAGAAAGCGATTTTGCCCTGGTTCCTCGCGGCGTGGTTACTGCCCAATCAATTCATACCCGCCGTGCTGGGGTTACCGAAAGTGGGCGATCGTGCTGAGGCGGGTCTCTTGTTTACGAGCGGCAGTTCCGGTGAGCCCAAAGGCGTGGCGCTCTCACATCGCAACATCTTGGCCAATTGCGCCCAGGTTTCTTCGCTTTCGATCTTGCCGAAGAACTCCATTTTGTTGGCCTGTCTGCCGGTATTTCATTCGTTCGGATTTACGATCACACTTTGGTATCCGCTGATTTGCGGCTGTCAGGTTGTCACGGTTCCGAGCCCCTTGGATACGCGCAAAATTATTGATGCGATCAAGGAAGAGGAGGCTACCTGTTTATTAGGTGCGCCGACCTTTGTGCGACCAATCCTGCGCAAGGCGAAACCGGGAGAACTGCGCTCGCTGCAGTTAGTCGTTACCGGTGCCGAAAAACTGCCGGATGAGCTTTATCAAGCCTTTCTGGAACGATTCCATTTGGAGATTCTCCAAGGTTACGGTCTGACCGAAACCACGCCGGCTAGTAACATCAATCAACCGCATCCACCCATCACGACATCCACCGCCGAGCCTCAAATCGGTAAGAAACTGGGCTCGGTGGGACGTCTGCTGCCTGGCATGACCGTGCGAATCGTTCATCCTGAAACGGGTGATGAAGTGCCAGCGGGTGACCCGGGTATCGTGTGGTTTAAGGGAGCAAATGTTTTCAGCGGCTACCTCGATGATGTGGAAAAAACACGCGGCGCCTTTCAGGATGGTTGGTTTGTGACCGGAGATCTGGGCCGACTCGATGAGGAAGGGTTTTTGTTTATCGAAGGCCGCCTTTCACGCTTCTCAAAGATCGGCGGAGAGATGGTTCCACATGGCACCATTGAACAGCGCATCACCGAATTATTCGGATGGGCTGACGATGAAGGTTACAGCGCTGCGGTCATGGGCGTGCCCGATCAGGCCAAGGGCGAAAAGCTGGTCTTGCTCACGACGAAAGACGTCACGACTAAGCAATTACGTGATAAGCTGAACGCCGCGGGATTACCAAGTCTTTGGGTCCCTAAGGTGATCCACAAGGTCGAGACGATCCCTGTGCTCGGATCGGGTAAGCTCGATCTGAAAAGGTGCCGCGAATCTGCGCTTGAAGCGGTTTGATCCAAATTTATGCAAATCGATATCTCCGATCCACAGATCATTGCAGAATCTCCCTTTGTGAATGAGCCGGGCGTCGAACGTTGGGGCCATTATCAATTTCCTAGCTTTGATCGGCTCCTTGATGATCGTATTGCGATCACATTTCATATCAATCGCGACAATGCCTGTGCCTATGGGCGCCCCACACTCGAACCTAATCGTGGGATCACGAGTGATGAGGGCCGCAGTTGGTAAATCGTGATAGCGGACGCGCCGGTGGCGGGACTGCTTTTGCCAAACGGCGATCGCTTGCGGGTCGGCACTGCTGATATGATTCCGCCGGCTCTCCGGGAGGGTAGTTATTCTTTACCGCCGGTGTGCGCCACGGGCGTCGCGAGTTACGGAAACAAACCTTTCAATTGCTATCGGCATGCGGAACTGCCTCCGGAATTGCAGGGAGTTCCCTGCGCTCGAATGGGGGCAGGGTCCACCGTTTGGGTGAAGGAACGGGCTCGACTGGATAGTCCCGATCTGATGAGACGCACCAAGGACGATGGCTTTCTTCCAGTGGTCTGGTTGGGTAATGTCCATTTGACTGCGGACAATATTTTGTTGGCGGTAGCCTATCACGATAGAATTGAGGGGCTTGGGCATGATTCTGATTACGTGCATTGCGGTTGTTATCGTTCGGTTGATCAGGGGCAGTCGTGGCAACTTCAAAGCCGAATACTGTATCGTCCTGATGCGACGGCTGATCCGTTGGCGGCCAAGCGCGACGGGTTTACGGAGCCGGCTAGCCTGATTCTCCCGGATGGTGAAATTGTGGCAATTTTGCGGACGACCGATGGGAACGGTAATGGGCCGCTCTACCTAATTCGTTCGAGCGATGGGGGCTGCGTCTGGAGTCCACCGAAAGTGATCAGAGAGAATGGGGCTCTGCCGAAATTGTTGCGATTGAGGAATGGAGTGTTGGTGCTGTGCACGGGGCGACCGGGTGCTGATCTGACTTTTTCAGTCGATGGCCGCGGTGAGACTTGGAGTAAGCGTTACCCACTGGTGCCGATTGAAGGTCCGGGTAATCAAGATGACTCGTGCGGCAACAACTCGATTATTGCTTTGGATGATAATTCATTTCTGGTCACTTATTCGTGGTTCAAAAACCCCACCGGCGATGGCCGGACCCGCAAAGCGATTTTGGTGCGCCGAGTGGAAGTCACCGTTTGAGAATTGTTCAGGAGATGTCACTCTTGAGTTAGCTGAGCCCGCCATGATTCAACCTATCCCCTCTGTTTATTCCATTCGAAAGGATTGTCCTTAATTTTATGCACATAGACCTATCCGATCCGACGTTGATCGCAGAATCATCATTTGTAAATGAACCCGGTGTGGACCGCTGGGGATTCTACCAATTTCCACAGCTCTCCCGTCTACTTGATGGGCGCGTTGCGGTGACGTTCCACATTAACGCCGACAGCGCTAGTGCTTATGGTAAAGCAGCGCTCGAGCCCAATCGAGGTGTGTCCAGCGATGAGGGGAAGACTTGGGCGCGAGTAGAGTCAAATGACCCTGAGGCAGGACTCTTGTTGCCGAATGGAGAACGTCTCCTTGTCGCCAATCCAGCAGTGACTCCACAAGCACATGAGATCAATAGTTACGATTTGCCTCCCGAAAGAGGCACTGTGATAGGCACCTACGGGCAGCAACCCTATGTGTGCTATCGTCACGACGAATTACCCTCAGAGCTGCAAGGAGTGCCCTCGGCACGAATGTCGGAGGGTGCGGCGATTTGGGAGATGGAACGTGCCCGATTAGATGACCCAAAGTTGCTGCGATTCTCAACCGAAGGAGTTTTCCCCGTCACGTGTTGGGGAGATGTGCATTTAATGCCCGACAATGCGTTGGTCGCGGTAGTCTATCCCAGCAGAATTGAGGGTAATAGTTTTAGGCAGATGCATACGGTCTGTTATCGATCAGACGACAACGGGAACTCATGGCAGACCCAGGGGCGGATGCTCTATCAACCTGATAAGACCGCTGATCCCCTGGCTGATAAACGCGATGGATTCACGGAGCCAACCTGCGCCTTGCTGCCAGATGGAGAGATGGTAGCGGTATTGCGCACGACCGATGGGAATGGCGATGGACCGCTCTATCTGAGTCGATCTGAAAACGAAGGGCTCGATTGGAGTGCACCGCGAGTGATCAGGCAGAATGGAGCTCTGCCCCGTCTGCTTAGATTGGGTAACGGTGTGCTCGTGATGAGCACAGGACGACCAGGCGCCGATCTGTCTTTTTCGATCGATGGTCGTGGGGAGGAATGGAGTGAACGTTATCCGTTGGTGCCAGTTGAAGGTCTGGGGAATCAGGACGACTCGTGTGGTTACACCTCCATGCTCGCGCTGGATGATGATTCATTTCTCATCACTTACTCTTGGTTCAAGAAGCCGACCGCAGAGGGTCAGACCCGCAAAGCGATTTTGGTGCGACACGTGAAGGTCACGGTTTGAGAATCGCTTTGAGGGAATTGCTTCCGCTATTTTTACGTAACCATGAGTCACCCCAAACCCTCCGTCGTTGGTCAGACCGGTCCTTACCGCACCGTTCAACTCAGTAAGGTAATCGACCCGGCGACTGAATCGCGGCGTTGTTCGCTTAACCGACAAGCGGTCGATGTTTATGGCGTGATCGATTATCACACGGATGTGGATATCGTGACTCATCTCGGCACGCACGTTGAAGCTCCTTACCATCATGGCAAACTGACCAAAGATGTGACCGATTTGCCGACCGATCATTTCATGGGACGAGGCGTGCTGCTTAATCTCACGACTTGCGAACCGCTTTCACTGATCACGCGCGCAGATCTTGAAGCCGCAGATCACGGTCGGGTGCAGAAGGGTGATGTGCTCATCCTCGACTCCCGTTTTCATTCCGAGCCCTTCGTTGATAACCCGGATGATCAGCGCCCGCATCTCAGTCGTGAATCTGCGGAGTGGTTTTTAGAAAAAGGGGTGAAGGCCGTGGGCTTCGGCGATGGCATCTGCATCGAGAAGAATGTCGAACACTGCGTGGCCTGCCACGACATCATGCTCGGTAACGATATCCTGTTTCTCGAGGTGATGAAGAATATCGATCAGCTCGAGTCGGAGATATTTTTCGTAAGCTATCTGCCTTTGCCCATCAAAGGACTGGACGCTTGTCCGGTGAACATGGTCGCGATCGAAGGTATCCCCGGGTTCTGCTAGTTCTTTGTCGTAAAGTTAGGGGCGACTTTACACCGCGATCTGAATGCGAACCACGCCGCCCTATTTAGTTTACACGCCACGCAGCTCAACGCACTCGTCGCGAGACCTAGCTGTCGACGAGCGAATAGCTATCCACCCAAATGAGGTGTCTCGCGACGGACGCGACGAGAGAGATTGGATTTGAAAGCACACTAAAACCGGGGTCAGCGACCCCGGCTACCGCGGGAATCGGTTACCCGATGAATCGGTAAGCATACAAATCTGCATCGCGTAGCGAAAAGTGCAGTCTCACCGATTTGCCGGCGTGCTGAGCGAGATCGGGATTGTCTTTCCAAACGATAGGGCGGTCGATGGCATCACCGAAGATCGGTTCGCAATCGTCGAGAGCGAAGCCGGGCAGGGCGGAACCGTCATCAGCCTGAAGTTCGACGCGGATTTCCCCGGCGGCAGAAGTTGCGAAATTGAGGCGCAGTTCACTGCCTTCGAACGTGACGGGTTGAGTGAGGCATTCGCCTCCACTCCACGGGGCCTTGATCGAAACGAATCCGTCGAGCCGCAAGGTGTAGCGACGGAGATTGCTGCCTTTCCCGAGCCAGTAGTTTTCCACGCCGTAAAGTGACAGCTCATTGGGCCCATCGGGCGCCAGACTTGAAGCAGTCTCCACGATATGCCACGCCATGTATTGGTGTCCGTAATTCCATGTGCCGGTTCGTTCGGGGCCGGGGGCCAGAAACGCTTCCTGCCAACGTTTGAAATCAACGCCGTTACGACTGCAGATCAGCAGTGAATTGGAGATCGCAGTGCCGTAGCGAGGTTGTGCGGAAGATCGTAATTCGCGGTGTTCGCGATCGGGGAGTGCCTTCATCGATGAGCCCCATGGACGTTCGATATAGTGCGCGGGAAATCCAATCATCAGGTGGGGCGCGCGGTGGTAGTTTTTGATCTGATTAACGTAGAGCTCCATGGGGCGAGTCTCACCGTCGTCGTAAGTCAGATCCTGACCTTCGTTCCAATTGATCATGTCCTTTGAGGTCGCCGTGCGAATCGAGCGCACTCCATCGGGATGTGAATGCGGCACGGGAACGGTGGGCTTTTCGAAACTCCGCCAGTAGGCGCGATACTTACCGCGATGCTCATCCCAGAACGCCAGGTTTTGAGAATCGAAGGCGCCATCAGTGATCACCGGCGCATCAGCCATCGGCGTCCAATTGATCCCATCGGGCGACTTCATAACGTTGAGGCCCTTGGGCTCATTTGAGCGGAAGGTGCCTTTGTAAAGCGCGTCGCTGCTGCTCGCCGGATTGGTGTCCTTGAAAACCGCGGAGTGAGCGGCATCGACGTTGTGCGGGCCATTCGGTCCGGAGCCGACGGAAATATTGTTGGCCTTTGAACCCTGGAATTCGACCAAGCCCAGTTGCGGTTTGCGCCAAGTGATTCCGTCGTCGCTTTCCGCGTAGCAGGTGAAGCGGTGGTCGATATCTTCGCAGACGACTTTCCCTTTCTCTACGCTGATATCGAACCCCTTGTAATACATCCGGTAGAGATCGCCGTCTTTGAAGATGGTGTGATAGCCACAGCCGGTGCCCTCCCAGGGCTCATCATGTTTGATCACGATTTCTCGCGGTTGCGGATGGTGCATTCGTTGTTCGGCACCTCCGCTCAATTTGGCGATGAGCGTGTCATCGATGAATAATTCGCGGCGGTTGCCCAGCGCAGTTGGAGTGGCAGAAGGAGGAGGATTCATTATGGGGGGTAAACTGAAGAGCAGAGACAGAGGGTTTTTGACGCTATTGAACTATCTCAAGGGTGAAGCGGAATGTCGGGATCGGGCTCGCTGGGATCGAAAAAACGGTAGGCGTAAAGATCGGCATCATGGAGCACGAAGCGCAAGCGAACTGGCTGCCCCGCCAGCGCGGCCAAGTCTGGACTGCCGCGCCAGACGACCGTGCGATCAATGGTATCGCCATAGATCGGCTCACAATCATCGAGGGCAAATCCGGGGAGCGGTGAGCCGTCGGTGTTTTGGATTTCCACGCGGATTTCACCGGCGATCGAACTGGCGAAGTTGAGGCGCAGTTCGCTGCCTTCGAACGTGATCGGTTGAGTGAGGCATTCGCCGCCACTCAAGGGGGCTTGGATCGAAACAAATCCATCCAATCGCAGCGTGTAGCGCCGCATATTGGTTCCCGGTTTCAGCCAGAAATTTTCTGCCGTGTAGAATGAGAGTTCGTTGGGGCCATCAGGTGCATAGCTGGAGGCGGTTTCCACCAGATGCCACGCGACAAACTGATGTCCGTAACTCCAGGTGCCTGATCTTTCGGGGCCCGGTCGGATAAAGGCTTCCGGCCAGCGTGTAAATTGGACTCCGTCGCGACTGCTCATCAGCAGTGCATTGGATAGCGCTGAACCGTAGCACTGGACCTTAGCTCGCGGTTAGCGTGATCGGGTAGGGCGTGCATCGAAGCATCCCATTTTCGCTCTACGTAATGGGAGGGGAATCCGATGAAGAGGTGGGGTGCCCGGTGGTAAGCTTTGACCTCGTTGGTATAGAGCTCGACCGGATTGACCGGCCCGGTGTAGGAGAGATCCTGAACGGGCGACCAGTGAATGAGATCGGGCGAGGTGGCGGTGCGGATCGAGCGCATGCCATCGGAATTCGAATGCGGCACCGGAATAGAGGGCTTTTCAAACGCGCGCCAATAAGCGCGATATTCACCGCGATACTCATCCCAAAACGCCAGATTGAGTGAATCGAAGGCGCCATCGGTAATCACCGGGGCGTCAGACATCGGCTGCCAATTGATGCCATCAGATGACTTCAAGACAATCAGACCCTGAGGCTTGTTGGATCGGAAAATGCCCTTGTATCGTGCGTCGCTCGTGGTTGCCGGATTAGTGTCTTTGAAAATTGCAAAGCGAGCGGCGTCGACGTCGAGCGGACCGTGCGGGCCAGACCCGAGGATGATGTTATTTGCCTTCGAACCTTGGAATTCGACCAAGCCCAGTTCCGGTTTTCGCCAAGTGATGCCGTCATCACTTTCCGCGTAGCAGGCGAAGCGATGATCAATCTCTTCGTTGACAATTTTGCCGGGCACTACCTTGAGATCGAAACCCTTGTAATACATTCGTTAGAGATCGCCGTCTTTGAAAATTGAGCGATAGCCGGAGCCGCTTCCTTCCCAGGGCTCATCATGTTTGATCGCGATTTCTCGCGCTTGGGGGTGATGCATCCGCTGTTCGGCCCCACCGCTTAATTTTGAGATGAGCGCGTCATCAATGAAAAGTTCGCGACGGTTTTCCAGCGTCGTGGGAGTAGGGGGAGCCATAGTCTAATACTTGAAAATTAGAGTGCTTCGACTGGCTGAACGGTGGGCCAGAGAATCACTTCCTGCATAAATAAATGTGAGGGGAGGGCGCACACATCGGCGACGATCTTACCCAACTCACTCGGCTTGATGCTGCGCTTGCGAATCTCTTTCTCCTGTTTCCCGAGATCGGCAGATTCGGTGAAACCAGTCGCGCCCCAGGACGGTGCAATCGAAGTCACGCGTAATCCTTGCTCACGATGTTCGAGGTAGAGGCATTTCGAAAACTGCTCGAGACCAGCCTTGGCCGCCGAGTAGGTGCTCCAGCCTGGCCAAGCATGATTGGCGCAAGCGCTACTGATATTCACGATCGTGCCGCCACCAGCATTGTTGACGAGCACTACTAGTTTGCCGGGAGCGTTTTGCACGTCGTCGAATAGCCGGTCCCAATCTTCGGTGGAAGCGACATCAGCTTGAAAGGGGGTTGCGCCAATCTTCTTGGCGGTGCGATCGAGCGCGCGTGAGTCGCGTCCGGGGTGATCCAGACGTGATAACCGGCGTCGATCAGAGATTGGGCGATGCCGACGCCGAAGCCTTTGGCGCCGCCAGTGACGATTGCTTTACGGATGGGCGATTTTCTTTTGGGGGGGCATAGTTGAGAGGGGTTAGAGGTGGGCGTCGGAGATATTTACCTCTCCATCGACGCTGAGGGTGTAAGTGCCGTTGAAAATCAATTCAATCCCATCCGCGCCGATTCGCACTTTGATTTTGCCGTGATCGGTATTCACGGGATCGGCATAGCCGGTGATGGTGCGCGGTTTGTTTTTATGGTTCTCTGCTGTGCCGACGAATGCGCATCGCTCGCCTCGATGGAGTTTGGCGCGGTCTTCATCAGTCAAGGTGATCAGGATGCTGCCGTTTTCGTTCCAAAAGGCCCAAGGAAACACTTTGGCGCGGTAGGTCGCGCGGTAGCTTTCCGCCTCTCGGGCAAAACTCGAGGTCAGTAGCTTCACACTGCCGACGTAGATCGATGTCTTCATCGGATCGATATCCACGCGGTTCCATTCGGATGGGGCGAGGGGATTGGCGGGGGGATTGGCGAAAACCGGAACGATTCCGACGAGCAGAAGCAGGATCCAAGGACGAGGGGAGCGCATGAGTGGGAGCCACCATGATTGACGACCGGTTCGGGGTAAATGGGAATTGGCTGTTAGTTTCTCATTGCGCGACAGCTCGCCCGAGCGTGAAGTTGGAGGCATGGCAAAGAAGTCTTCACAAGCCACTTGGGGTGGCCGCTTTACCGCGGGCCCCGCCAAGTTGATGATGCAGTTTAGTGAATCGGTATCCTTTGATCACCGTCTCGCACTGTTTGATATTGTCGGTAGCAAGGCACACTCGGCGATGCTCGCCAAAGTGGGGTTGATCACCGCGAAGGAGCGCAATGCGATCCACAAGGGACTCGATGTAATCCAACGAGAGATCGTCGCGGGCAAATTTGAGTGGGATGAAGCGTTTGAAGATGTGCACATGAACATCGAACAGGCCCTCACTAAACGGGTGCCGGCGGCCGCGAAGCTGCACACGGCCCGGAGCCGCAATGACCAGGTGGCGACAGATATGCGGTTGTGGTTTAAGGCGGCCGCGCAGGATTTGGTCGATCTGTTTTTGGAAGCGCAACGCGCGCTGCTCTCCGTCGCCCGAGCCAATCCGGAAGTGTTGATCCCCGGCTACACGCATTTGCAACGCGCGCAGCCGGTCTATTTCGCGCACCATTTGTTTGCGTGGATGGAAATGCTGGATCGCGATCGGGAGCGGTTTGAACGGCTGATATCTCTCGCTAACTGGTGTCCTCTGGGCTCCGGTGCAATCGCCGGCACGACCTTGCCGATTGACCGTGAGTTTACCGCGAAGGAGTTGGGTTTTGTCGATTCACGCGGCCGTCCCCAGGTTTCACAAAACTCCATGGATACGGTCGCCGATCGTGATCTCTTTATCGAATTTGCTAATGCCTGTGCGATGGCTGGAGTGCACTTTTCTCGGATCGCCGAGGATCTGATTTTATGGAGCAGCACGGAGTTTAATTACGTGGAGCTGCCTGATGCATTCTGCACCGGATCGTCGTTGATGCCGCAAAAGAAGAATCCCGATTCATGCGAATTATTACGGGGTAAAGCGGCACGCTTTCAGGGAAATCTGCATACGCTGCTCACGCTCACGAAGGGGCTGCCACTGACTTACAATCGTGATCTGCAGGAGGATAAACCACCGGTCTTCGACAGCTATGATCAGATGGTGATGTGTGTCGAAGTGCTCACGGGCACGATTGGTGGCCTGACGATTAAAGCAGATTCCTGTGCGGAAGCGGTTTCCGACCCGGCTTTGTTGGCGACTGATCTCGCGGATTATTTGGTCGAAAACGGCGTGCCGTTTCGGGAGGCGCATCACGTGGTTGGTGCAGTCGTGCAACTCGCAGAAAAGAACTCCGTGCAGCTGGACCAGATTCCGACGGAAGAGGTGCAAAAACTCCATAAGGCTTTCAAGGCTGATTGGGTGGAAGTTTTTGATTTGAAGCGGGCGATGTCTAAACGTGTCGGCACCGGCATGCCCGGCCCGGCGCAATTGCGGAAGCAGTTCAACCGTTGGGGACGGCGGTTGAAGGACTGATGGCGACACTGCTGCCCACTCAAAAATCTGATCCTGAGTTATATCCCTATCGATCAGGGCTGGTCTTCGGCTTTTTCA
>Ga0105053_10011574_pt1 | contig 10787 bp, 10 predicted proteins | sample BON01_FD_78093 | JGI IMG/M metagenome (GOLD analysis project Ga0105053, IMG submission 78093) | Freshwater microbial communities from Lake Bonney liftoff mats and glacier meltwater in Antarctica - BON-01 | ecosystem: Environmental > Aquatic > Freshwater > Ice > Glacier meltwater | place: Lake...
CAGCGACAAAGAATTGCAATAGCTCGAGCAATCTTAAAAGACCCTGTCATATTACTCTTAGATGAGGCCACAAGTGCCCTAGATTCTGAATCTGAAAATCTAGTTCAGGAAGCATTAAACGAATTGATGAAAAACAGAACAACCATAATTATTGCACATCGATTGGGTACCATAAAAACGGTGGACAAGATTTATGTGATAAATAATGGGGCAGTTATAGAAGAAGGTAAACATGAAGACCTAATTTTGAATCCTGATGGAATTTACTCAAATTTGGTCAAGCTCCAAATGGAACAGAATACGATTATAGCATAAGGCTACCCTTTGAAATGGTTAAAGTATTATCCTTAAAATCATTCAATCTTAGACACACAGAGTGCCGAGAGTCGGTTCTACACGCTTTTTCCTATTGTAAAGCAGCTCTGTCACAAGGTGATCTAGAACAATCCATAGACGACAAATACGACCGCGTAACAATCTATAGAACGCTTAAAACCTTTCTTGAAAAAGGAATTATTCATAAAATTTTGGATGGGCAAGGTGGCACAAAATATGCACTTTGTGAAACCTCCACATGTACCAGTGAAACACACCAGCACGATCACGTTCACTTTAAATGCAAGCTATGTGGCGATACTACTTGTATAAATAGTGTAAATATACCATCCATTTCTTTGCCGAAAGGCTATCAACGAGAGGAAATCAATTTGCTGATTGAAGGCTCCTGTCCAAACTGTCAATAAAAATGCATCCTATAAAAGCTGAATTTGTTAAAAGTGCTGCTACAATTACCAATTGTCCTACACCTGATTTTCCTGAATATGCCTTTATTGGCCGCTCTAATGTGGGAAAGTCTTCTTTGATAAATATGATTACTGGCCATAAAAAATTGGCTAAAACCTCTTCCACCCCTGGGAAAACGCAGCTTATCAATCATTTTCTCATTGAAGACCGCTGGTATTTAGTCGATTTACCAGGGTATGGCTTTGCTAAAGTTCCTATGAAAGAAAAAGCCAAATGGGAAAAAATGACATGGGACTATCTAGAGGAAAGAGAAAACCTCCTCTATGTTTTTGTGCTTATTGACAGTCGCATTCCTCCTCAAAACATTGATTTGGAATTTATTCATAAACTAGGTGAAAGAAGCATTCCTTTCAAGCTCGTTTTTACCAAATGGGACAAGGTTAAGCCTTTAAAAGGACAAAAGAACGTAAATGACTTTAAAATGGCTTTAGCAGATAGATGGGAAATTTTGCCTGAGCATTACATTACTTCCGCCGAAAAAAGCTTAGGTAGAATAGAACTTTTACAGTTGATCGATGAAATCAATTCATCTAATTAATGAATTATTTTAATTAATTGGCCTCAATTATTAATTCAATTCAATAAGTCTGTTTTAAAAAATTAGTTAAAAAGCATTTTTAATTTATCTTTGTTTTCTACTTTAAAACAAAATTAAAGGAACAAATGGCGACAGAGTATCTTGGAATAGACATTGGAGGAACAAATGTTAAAATGGGCATTGTGGAGACAGGCTCAGGTAATATCACAAACTTTTATAGCCACGACACGGACAACTGGAGAAAATCAGGACACTTTGTTAAAAGACTTGGCGATGCCATTTCTGTTCAATTAAAGGAAAACCAAAAAGTTGAAAAGTGTGGAATTGGTGTTCCTGGATTGATAACAAGAGATCGCCAAAACCTAATAGAAATAACAGCCATTCCAGAAATAAATGGTGTGGATATTATACCTCAACTTAAAGCCAGGTTTCCTAACAAAGAATTTTTCTTGGAAAATGACGCCAATGCGGCTGCCCTAGGCGAATATTATTTTGGTGAAGGAGAACTACCAGAAGACTATATTTTTGTAACACTAGGTACAGGAGTAGGCGGTGCTGCTATTATTGACAAAAAAGTGTTTAAAGGAGGAAATGGCAATGCCATGGAGCCTGGGCACATGCCATCAAAACATAAACGAGTTTTAGAAAGAAATATAGGAAAAGTAGAATTACTCAACCTGGCTACAGAAATGCGAGCCAGTTGGCAAGGCGAAACAATATTAGTGGATGACGGAAGCATTTCTACTACTGGATTGGTTTCCGCAGCCAGCGATGGCGACGAACTAGCCCTAGCTATTTTTGATGAAATAGGAACACTTTTGGGTGATGGAATGGTATCTATGATTCGTATTTTAGATATACCTACAACATTGATTGGCGGAGGCTTGTCTGCTTCTTTTGAATATATTATTCCAGCTATAAATCGTCAATTAGACTTTTGGCTAACTGATTATTATAAAAAAGATTTAAAGATTAAACGAGCTACTTTAGCAAACGATGCAGGTCTATTAGGGGCTGCAAGTCTTTGTTTTTAAGCTTATTGATTTAAAATAGATCTTGCTAAAATAGGTTTAGAAGTAGAATACAAGGTGTATTCAAGTAACAAATGCAACAGCGAGATTTGAATCTAATTTAGCTGAAAACATTTGATTAGGGCTTTTGTAGCCATATCTTTTTCGGGGTCTGTTGTTTAAAATGTTTTCTACTTCGCTTATTTGAGCTTTGGTTATGGGGCTAAAATCCATTCCTTTTGGAAAATACTGCCTTAGCAATCCGTTCAAGTTTTCGTTGGTTCCTCTTTGCCAGCTATGGTAAGGTTTGGCAAAATAGAAGTCAATATCGAGAGCTTTTGCCACACTTTTATGATGTGCAAACTCCTTTCCATTGTCAGAGGTTATTTAAACCTACCCGTTATGTTACAATTTGGCTTTAAAGAAAGCAATTTCCGTTTCGGTTTAGGTACGTATGGTGGTGTACGCATAAATAGCTAACAAAAACTTCAAGAATTTGATAACACCGGATACAAAGAAAAAGGGGAATACAATCTTAGAAAGTTCAATTATGCATTAATGCCCGAGGCTGGCCATGGCGATATGAGGGTTTTCGCTAAATATGATATCTTTCCAATATTCAATAACAATAATCCTATCAATGCCAATGTAATAAGCGTTGGATTGAGGCTTTAGGAACTCAAACAATATTAACAAAAAAAGCCGTTTCTGTTAAAAGGACCAGCTTTTTTGTATTTAATCAATTTCAATTACAACTCCAGAAGAAGTAGGATGACCCACACAGGTCAATACGAAACCTTCCTTAATTTCAGCTTCGGTAAGTCCATCTTCCTCGTCCATTTTAACGCTTCCTGTAGTACATTTCCCTAAACATGCCGTACACATTCCTGCCTGACAAGAATAAGGCAAATCAATATCTAAGGCTAATGCGGCTTCCAAAATAGACTGATGCGGCTCTACCTTAAAGGTGAAGTCTTCACCATCATATTTCACCATTACTTCTTGAGTAACGAGGCCTTTTGCATCCGACGTATCCAAATCAGCATCCATAGTAGGAACTTTAAAGTTTTCCTTGTGAATTCGCTCAGATGGTACATCAAACATCTTTAAACTGCTAATCACATCATCCATCATGGCAGCTGGCCCACACAGATAAAACTCCTCTGCTTTAAAATGTACATCTAAGCCTTTAAGCATCATCACGATATTAGAATTGTTTATTCTTCCCCTATGCCCTGCCCAAGTTCCGTCTGCCTTACTTAATATATGTGCTGTTTGAAAACGCTCGTGATTTTGAGCTTCAAGTAAAATCAATTCCTTTCTAAAAATAATATTATCTGCCGTTCTGTTTCCGTAAACCAATGTCACTTTAGACTTAGGCTCAATTTTCAAAACAGATTTTGCCATAGACATCAATGGTGTTATGCCACTTCCTGCTCCTATCAAGACCAAATGCCTTTGAGTACCTAAGTTAGGCTCCAAAAAGAAATTTCCCATTGGTTCAATGGCCTCTATGAAATCTCCTTTTTTAACTTGGTCGCATAAGTAATTGGATACCAATCCTCCTGCCATACGCTTCACGGTAACTGCCACGGAAGTATCTGCATGGGGTGATGAAGACATAGAATAGCTCCGTCTTACTTTATTACCATTATCAGCCGGTACTATCAATGTCAAAAACTGCCCTGCTTTATATTTTATCTGCTCAGAAAGTGGGTGCCAAAACTCAATAGTGATAGCATCATCTGTTTCTTGTATAACTTCTTTAACTTGTAAAAAAAAGGTTTTCATTTAGTCTGTGTTCGTACACGAATAATTTTTACAAAAATACGACACCTCAGCTGCATCTCCATTGATGAATGTAAAGGATTAGGGGGAATCTTTTGAAAATATATGTTCTTCTTTCAATTACACATTCTTGAACATTAAACATGACATCTTTGTTAGAATATTCTAGGTACCGAACCATAAATAATTTTCCCTCCCAATTCAAACCCTCATATTGCGATTGATTTAAATAATGTTCAACTTACACCTTTTGAATAAAGACAATGGCAAGAAAGAAGAAATCCGAGATAAAAAAGCAGAAAGAGGCCATCATGGGCTTTATGCGTCAGTTTGGTTCTAAACCAACCACAATAATAGATTTATACAATCATTTTGATGTCTATACAGACGAAGACAAACTATTTTTGCGACTGATAGTTCAAGAATTAGCAGACGAAAACAAAATAGCAGATATGGGGAGAGGTACGTATTCTTTGCAGGAAAAATCGGAGCCATCTAATGCTGTTGAAGGTGTTTTAGACCATGTGAATCCAAAGTTCGCTTTCGTGAGATATGACGACGGCGAGAAAGACATTTACATAGATGCCGACTATTTAAATGGTGCTATTCATGGCGACACCGTGAGTGTGAACATAACCGGAAAAGCAGGCAGACGAGGTGGTAACCCAGAAGGAAAAGTAATAGCAATAGTAAAACGTGGTAAAAGTGAGCTGGTAGGTAAGATAAAAGTTTACGCCAACTACGCCATTGTAAAGCCGGACAACAAGAACTTTCATGAAGATGTTTTCATTGCCAAAGGCAATATTCATCATGCCGAAACCAATGATTTGGTTATTGTCAAAATTACAGAATATCCTACCAATTTTCAGCAAGCAACAGGTACCGTTTTAGAGGTTTTGGGTCAATCTGGTGATAATGACGCCGAAATGCACGCCATCATGGCGGAGTTTGGCTTACCGATAAAATTCCCAGAAGAAGTGGAAACATTGGCCGCGGCCATTCCCATAGAAATAGAAGAGGAAGAAATTAAGAAAAGAAGGGACATGAGAAATACCCTGACGTTCACCATTGACCCGCACGACGCCAAAGATTTTGATGATGCCCTAAGTTATAAAAAATTGGCTGAAGGCCGTTTTGAAGTTGGTATTCACATTGCCGATGTATCACATTATGTAAGACCAGGAACCGTTTTAGAAGAAGAAGCATTTAAGCGTGCCACGTCTGTTTATCTGGTAGATAGAACTATCCCTATGTTGCCAGAAAAGCTATCGAATAATTTATGTTCGCTACGCCCAAATGAAGACAAACTGGTTTTTTCTGCTGTTTTTGAAATTGATATAAATGGCACGGTACATAAAGAATGGTTTGGCAGGTGCATCATTCATTCAGACAAACGTTTTGCTTACGAGCAGGCTCAAGATGTTTTGGAAGCTACAGGAAACGAGCTTCCGCATGATAGTTCTCTTGAGTTAAAAGAGTGCTTGGTTCTACTCAATAAAACTGCTAAAAACCTTCGAAGCGACCGTTTCAAAAAAGGAGCTTTTAATTTTGAAAGCAATGAGATTAGGTTTCAATTAGACGAAAACGGAAAGCCGTTAGGCGTTTATCATAAAGTTAGAAAAGACGCTCATAAGCTTATTGAAGAGTTTATGCTTTTGGCCAATAAACGCGTGGCTGAGTTTATTTACTGGGGGAAATTTGACGAAAAGCTTCGTAAAAAACTAGCAGGACATAAAGAAGAGGGAAACCCTGAAAGCCCTACTATGGTGTATCGTGTGCATGAACCACCAAATCCAGATAAGGTGAATACATTCGCAACTTTTGCCAGAAAGATAGGATTTAAAATAAATGCCAATTCACAAGGTGATTTATCTAGCTCATTGAACAATCTGATGGCAGAAATAGCAGACACTCCATTGCAAAATGTGTTAGAGTCATTGGCAGTAAGAACCATGTCGAAAGCCAAATATTCTACTTCGCCACAAGGGCACTTTGGTTTAGCCTTTGAACATTACAGTCATTTTACATCCCCTATTAGAAGGTATCCTGATGTGATGGCACATAGAATGCTTCAGCATTACTTAGACCATGGAAAATCACTTCACAAGGAAGATTATGAAGAAAAGTGTAAGCATTCATCCGACCAAGAAAAGCTAGCAGCTGAGGCCGAAAGAGCTTCTATAAAATACAAGCAAGTAGAATATATGAGCTTGCAAGACCGCAATGTGGTGTATGACGGTGTGGTCACTGGTATTACAGATTTCGGGATTTTTGTGGAAGTGGCAGAAACGGGCTGTGAAGGAATGGTAAGGCTGGCAGACCTTAACGACGACTATTACGATTACGACCCAGACAATTATAGAATAGTAGGTCAGCGAAATCGCAGAATCATTGGTTTTGGAGATGCTGTAAAAGTGACCATAAAAGCGACTGATTTAGAAAAACGCAGTATGGACTTGGATTTGGAAGAAGCGGAAGGAAAATCCTTTATTAAGTCTAGTAGACGTGGAAATTTCTCACGCGGCAGAAGCTCCGCTCGAGGTAGAAGCTCTGAAGGAAACAAAGGTTCAAAAAGCAAAAAGGTAATACCACCTAAAAAAGGGAAACGAAGAGGTAAAAGGTAGGCGTTTTAAAAGAATAAGTACTTACCTCTTTTGCTTTGTTTTTAGAGTAGAATATGTTTCATATTGCTTTACAAAAAAATCCCAAAATAAAGGGATCTACTTCAATGACGTATTTAAACCTTTCAGAGTTTATCAATTGTTGAAGAATATTTGAATTGATTAACAGAAGAAAAAAGAAAATTACATCCTCTTCACACTATCGTGTTCAAAAGTCATTCTGCCTTCCGCAGAATATTCTCTTACTACTATTGACTCTTTTTTGTCGTAACAGTCGGCTGGGTGCTGCGTCTCTTTTTTTCTTCTATTTCCAGATTCATAATATTCTACCCATTTTCCTACTTTCACGCCATCGTCATATTTTCCTTCTTCGGCTAGAGTTCCTTCTTCATGAAATCGGTAGTAATCCCCAGTTTGTTTACCATAAAGCATCGGTATTACTTCCTTAATTTTCTTTTGACTTTCGTCATAATAGCTTATTTCAGCATCTTTAAAAAAGCCTCTATTGTAATATACTTTATCTTGAAGAATGAAGTCCCTGTCGTACGTTTCCCATCTGGCATCCATAGTGCCTAAGTAATAATAGCCTTCTTTAATTAAGTTTTCACCATAATACTCTTTATACGGGCCATGCATGAGATGGTTTGTTCTTTTATCACGCGAAATAGCCTCCACTATCCTCTTGGTTCTTTCATCATACCAAAACACCGATTTGGCATAAATGTTAGGTTCCTGAAAGTCTTTAAGGGTATAAAACTCAATATATTTCATTCGGCTACCAGTTCCCCTTTTGTAAATGTTTTTTTCTACCTCTATGCCCTCATATTTTTTGCCATCAAATATTTTGGCTTTTGCTGCTGCAATTTCCTTTTCCTTTTTTTTAACTTTCGCCCTTAACTCTTTCCCTTTGGCACCATAACCGGGCAATGTTTCCTGAACATACTTCTTAGCATCTTCTACAGAAGTGATTTTCTCTGCCCCCGGTAACTTAACTGATACTGAAGGAAGCGTTACATCAACAGGAAGTGTATCTTCAATACGCTCTTCCAAAGTCATTTTCTTACGTTCCATTTTTCGTTCGGCTTTGGTTTTGGCTTTTGGAATAATTACATCCTGAGCTATCAACTGACAGCCTATCAATAGTAAAAAACCAGTTATGAAGAATCTTAATTTTAATCGCATAAATAAGAACGCCCATTTTTTTAATGAATGAAGCATTGTACTTTCGTGTTCAATTAACCTGCCACTCTATTTTACAAAGAGCAATTTAATGGCTGGTTAGTATTTTGAAAACGTCAAAAATAGGTAAAAATTGGAGAAAGGGGCTAAAATATACGTGGCTGGGCATAAAGGAATGGTGGGATCTGCCATTGTGAGAAAACTAGAAAGTGAAGGCTACAAAAATTTAATTACTCGCACTTCTAAAGAATTAGACTTAAGAAACCAAGTGACTACCCAAGCATTCTTGGAAGAAACTAAACCAGAATATATTTTTCTAGCTGCTGCCAAGGTAGGAGGAATAATAGCCAATAGTACCTATAGAGCAGATTTTCTATATGAAAACCTTCAAATTCAAAACAACATTATTCATGGAGCCTATTTAGTGGGCGTGAAAAAGTTGATGTTTTTAGGCTCGTCATGTATTTATCCAAAAATGGCCCCTCAGCCATTGAAAGAAGATTATCTATTGACAGGTGTTTTAGAACCAACTAATGAGCCATACGCTATTGCCAAAATTGCTGGTATTAAAATGTGCGAAGCTTATAGAGCACAATATGGTTGCAATTTTATTTCTGTGATGCCCACAAATCTTTATGGGCCAAACGACAATTACGACCTTCAAAACTCACATGTGCTTCCTGCCATGATTCGTAAGTTTCATGAGGCCAAAATAAATGGTTCTGCCGCTGTAGAATTATGGGGCACGGGAAAACCTATGCGTGAGTTTTTGCATGCCAATGATTTGGCCGAAGCTTGTTTCTTTTTAATGCAAAACTATGATGATGAAACTTTGGTCAATATCGGCACGGGTGTAGACGTTACTATCAAAGAACTAGCCGAAACCATTCAAGAAACAGTAGGATACGATGGCAAAATAAACTGGAATACTGACAAGCCAGACGGTACACCAAAAAAGCTTATGGACGTATCCAAATTAAATGGGTTGGGCTGGAAACATAGCATAGAATTAAAAGAAGGCATAAAGCTAGTATACGAAGACTTTAAGAATAACGCTGTTAGAAAAATGTAACCCTTGAAAAAAGCATTTAGAAAATACATCAGTTTTCCTGTCATCATTTCTTTTTTTTTGATGGCCATTCCATTATTGGCCACCTCGTTTTTGTCTGTCTTTTTTGTTAAAAACGAAGCCTCTTTTACAGCCTTTACCACGCCAGAATGGCTAGGTTTTTCTTTATTGGGTATTCTTACTCAAGCCTTTGCTATTACCCCTCCTACTTTTGCGGCATTGGTCTTAGGTTATTTTTGGGGATGGAAAACACTACCGTTGCTTTTTCTCATCAATATGCTCTCTATTTATGTTGTTAATAGAATTGTGATTCGTTTAGATCATGCTCGGTTTTTGTCCTTTTTAAATCAAAATCCAAAAACCAAAAAGTTATTAAACAGCATTAAACAAGACGAACTGAAGATTATAGCCTTTGCGAAATTGTCTCCCATTCTGCCTTTTACATTAACTAATGTCCTTTTTACGCTATCAGGTGCCAAGCTCAAAAACATACTCTTGGGTGGGTTTTTGGGAATGATTCCTCGTACTATCATGTCTGTTTGGGCAGGTACTCAAGCGAAAGAAATAAAGCGTTTACTAGACGACCCAAACGCCAATAATACCCAGCAAATTTTACTAATAGCCTTAGTTATTATTTCTGCTTTTGGTTTGTTTTACGTGATTGGCAAGGCGGTTAATCGAAGCAAAGATTAAACTCAGCATACTCAATTTCTGAACTCTAAAATAATCAGATGAAAAATTTACTCATTTCAACCCTTCTCTTTCTTTCCCTTTTTCAAAGCTTTGCTCAAAAAAGCAAAAAAGACAAAGCAAATGAGGCAGCCATCATGGCCAATTTACGGAACAAGAACGAAGCTGGTCTGCACATGATTTAGAAGCTTATGTGAAAGCCTATCATCAATCTCCCAAAACAAAAGCTATAGGCAGCAAAGGAGTAACTTATGGTGTGGATAATATCTTGGCCAATTATAAAAAACATTATACTCCTGAAAGCATGGGGCGGTTATTCTTCGACAATTATATTCTAGAAAAGCTTAGTCCAAAATGTTATTATGTGATAGGCCGATTCCATTTAGATTACGGTAAAGACAAAGATTTGCGTCAAGGTCATTTTTCTATCATCATGAAGAAAATAGATGGGAAATGGCTTATTGTGAACGACCATAGTTCGTGAGCTGAATAGCTAACACTAAACCACAAAAAAGCAAAAACCCATGAACAGAAACGTTCATGAGTTTTTTAATGATTGGGCAATTATATTACTCTCTCAAACCTTTAAGATAATTTAAGCTCAAAGGAATATGCTCTACTTCATACTCACTTTCATCCTCTATAAAGAAATGTTTGATGCCTACTTCATTCGCTAGTTTTATAATTTTATTCCAGTCTGCCTGACCAGTTCCTAATACCACATCGTTTTCTGCTGGAGTTCCGCCTGTACCATCACCTACTACACCTTTTTTAAGATCTTTTACGTGCATCAGTTTCCAACGGTCGCCATACTTTTCAAGCAACTCCTGTGGTGCAGTAGCCCCACCGCCATGAATAGTCCAAAGCACATCCATCTCGAATGAAACAAACTCAGGATTAGTGTTTTGAATAATGTAATCCATCAATGTGCCTTCGCCTTCTGGATTTGGTTTAAACTCGTAACCATGATCATGGTAACAGAATATCAATCCATTATCTGCCAACACTTTTCCTGCGGCATTGAAAACCTCCACTGCATTTTTGGCTTCTTCTATGTCAAAGCCATCTTTGTGAGGAATCCAAGCACA
>Ga0105053_10011575_pt1 | contig 10786 bp, 12 predicted proteins | sample BON01_FD_78093 | JGI IMG/M metagenome (GOLD analysis project Ga0105053, IMG submission 78093) | Freshwater microbial communities from Lake Bonney liftoff mats and glacier meltwater in Antarctica - BON-01 | ecosystem: Environmental > Aquatic > Freshwater > Ice > Glacier meltwater | place: Lake...
ACACAAACACAAACACACACACACACACACACACACACACGCACACGCGCGTTGAGGCTGTGGGCACATTGAGCGAGCCGCCCGCCAAAATATATTACAAGACAGGTGGCATTATCTCTATGTATGTATGCGAACTACGCACATACATATGTATATATATATATGTATACATATATGCACATACACATATATATACATGTTCATACACATAAATATATAAGTCTACACACGTGTACATACACACATACACACACACACACACAAATATAGATGTATAAGCATTTATACATGCACACATATGCATGTACACATGAATATGTTCCTATTTTTGTTTTGGTAGGGGCGCTCTGATGAGCACATCTTTTGTTTTGAAAAGAGCGTGCATTGCCGAGAGATCCACAACGTCCAAATGCCAGAGCATTTGGATGGATGAGAACACGACTGGAAGAATGTAATGCTAGCGGGCCCAGTCGATCCCATTGCAACGCACTACAGCACACAATACACAACACATTGCTTCTGCCTGTTGTCCCTTTCTCCTCATGCACATGCTTTCCTCCGATCTTGCCCCTCCACCTGGGCTTTCCACGCACAAGGAACAGCTAAGCACCTGGCAGAACGGAAAGATGCCATCGAAGACAGGGCAATCATACTGCCCCACAAATCCCACATTGTGCTGCTTCATGCGGTCGGCCATCTCGTGCATGTTGTCTGGTGTGATGCGCAGCAGAAAGTCGATGTACTCCTCTGTATGAAATTCCTTCATCTCCTGCCAGACAGCAGCAGCGGCAGCAAAATTCAGATACAGGACATTCATCACCCTTTTGAACACAGAAACGGGAATGAGACCCATCGGCAGGTCTCCAAAAAAAAACTTAACTCAGGACGACACGACTCTTCCTCCACACGCCGCTTCTTACTCGGACCGACCGTTCGCATTTCTTCCACCTTGGAATTGTGCTACGGATTTGATGCTCCCGAAATCCAACAACAACAACCCTTGTGGCTGTGTGAAGGATGAGCTGCGAAGGATGATCTTGCAGATCATCAGATCATCAGATTTTGAAATCTTGCAGTTCGCTGAAAAAGTTTCAAGCCACGTGTCTGAACTCTAGGACAGATAAAGTGTGCAAAGGGCAAGGAAAGATGTAGCATTCGACCAGAGTGTGGAAACCGGGTGTGTTGATCGGCTCTACTCAGCCCAAGAGGGCCTGAAAGAGCGTAAACGGTCGTGCTGCCTGCACAGAGGCAAAAAGGAAATGAAGATGGGGGCCTACCTTGTCCGAAGCCTTGTGCGGCTTGTACATCATCATCTTATTTTGCAACTCATAGCCGAGAATAAGCTGGTGTGCCAACTGCATGCGATGCGGCTTCATCGGATGCGACGGCCCATAATAGTATTGCCCCACCTCCGGGTCGTGCAGGTAGGCCACTCTGTGCTTTGTCACAGGGCCCGCCATTTCCGAGTCACTGCGGCGCAGACAACGGGCGGGCAAGGCCCGTTGTGTCACAGACACACAACAACCTTTTCACAACGTTTTTTGCTTCATCATCTCGTTATTGGTCACCCCTTTCCTCCTTTCATCGTTCGAGGCAAAACGCACACACAAAATGCAGAGATCTGCAAGAACCCCTCCAGCCTGAAATGATACGGCATTAAACATAATTGAATTATTTACTCGTCATTATGTACAAGCTCTGAAAAATCAAGTAATTCAGTAATCTGGGTCGAAGAGCCGGCATATCAAGATCGTCTTTCGAATCGTCATCTCACTAATTCAACGTGAGAATAATGGCATGCGTGTGCGAACATACAGAGGGGGGGCGGCGCCCCGGACGCGGAGCAAGCACCCACACGGCGTAGTGTTCGTTAACAAGCCGCGGTCGAACGCCTGCGTTGTAATCTGCGTGATTTGCAGCGAAACGGCTTCAGGGCTGTGGAATTACAAAAACGGGCTCATCGTGGGCAAGTGCAGTCTACAAGGCGCTGATGGCAGCACAGCGGCCGGGCACATGGTGCACAGTCTCAACAGTGCAAGCTTGCAAGCTGCTACCACTGAGTATCCTTGGGTGCATCGTGATGCCCTTCAGCGTCACGTGCCTGGCGGTGTGTCTGTTCGTACTCGTCGGCATCGCGAAGAGGCGTTGCACTGTGATAATTGTCCCAGCTGGATAGAAAGTTACTTGAAAAAATTTCCGGTCACCAACCATGTGTGGAACGAAGTAACATTGCTCCTGGAACGTAAGATGGCCCTCTTTGATGGGTTTTGGTTTGTTCCTTGCTGTGCGAAAGTCTTGACGTCTGTTGATCTGTTCTTTCCAGATGCGCACCACTCTTTACGGCAAGAAGGCAGCTAACCTTTACACCCAGGCGTTCGTCCAGAACACCCAGGCCCGCGCCCTGTACCAGGAGTCCGAGGATACCTACTACCGCGCCAACGACGCCGCTTCGTACGATGACTGGCGCCGTGCCCGCCACCAGTGGGACTACTTCTACAACCGTCATTAAATCTTCCGCCAGCGAGGCCAGAAGAAGAATGACTGTTGTCAGCGGGGGTGAGATGGGATGGAGACTGACTCTCTAAAAAGCTGCTGCCGCATGTGATAGCGCTTCCTCCAGATTTCACAAGAAGGACTCGATGTTTTTGAATTGAGTTGACTGAGTTATAATAATACTCCACACTACACAAGCAAAATGCCCCTTCAAGAATTGCGCTGTTCTTGCGTCCAGTAGCAGATGATTTTCTTTCTGCTCCGTGAGGTCGTTCTTTTTTCGTCTTACCCTACCCGCTTAGCGACAGCCCCCTTCCTCGACTCTCTCTTGGCAGGCTTTTATCCACGTCGCGATGTCTAATGGCCTGGTGTCGCATTTGTTTCCCCTGCCGGTTTTCTTATGAAGAATTGGTTCTTGAACTTCCCCTTACTTTCTGTAGTCACAGCGCATAACTCAATCCATTACCTATTCTTCAGGATGTACCGTCTCGTCGTTTCTTCGCAGATGGATCAGTGCCCAGAAACTCGATTTCCCAGAGCCTGGAACCACGGATCTGAACGTCATCGCTTGAAATCAACGAAATTGACAAGTCAAATTCAACGATTCAGGCCTCAAAGTCGCAAAAACGAGATTTCAGAGATTTCCTTGCACAAGTGTGTTATTTAAATAGAAATGTCAAAATCAAGAATTTCATGCACATGAAATGGAGCGAGGAGAAGTTCTTAAAAATTATTGTGGGTTACAAAACGAGGATACGCCTTTGAAACAAACACCAAAAGATAAAACTTGTATTCACGCAGCTGGCGCGCTACACTTGAATGCATGGAAGAGTGTTGAAGTATCAAAAAACAATACCAGAAAAATTGGCTAATAAATAAAATGCGTCAAGACGTAAATTTGATATTTAATTTATCTTGTGAGCACGTATCTATAGCGCTTGCCAGCTGCATGAGCAAAAGATCTGTCATTTGACACTTATTTCAGAAGCATAGCTTCATTTGGTGACCCACGCTACCTTTCAAGAACTTCTCCTTACTCCATTCAACGTGCATGAAATTCTCGAATTTGAAATGAACTCACCTTTGCCACGAAGAAATCTCTGAAATTTTGTTTCGTGCAGCCTGAGAGGTTTAGACCCGTGGCCTGGAACTGACCAAATTACGGGCGCGCGGCAAGCGGAGGGGCTTTAGCCCCGGAGCAGCCGCGCGCCACTCGCAGCACGCCAGAGTTAATATGGAATGTTTTTGGCGGGATTTTTTTGCCACTGCTCGAAGAATCGAAAACTTGAAGCAATTTCAGAAGCTGAAAGAATTTCGAAGTTGAGTCACCATCAACCCCTGTCCTGTACACACTCAAACTTATTCCCGAAACTGAAGCTTTTGCTATGTCACACGGTCACGGTTCAAACTCATAGAGTTTCCACCTCCATACCGCGGGGATTTGACGTTTCGCTACACGTTGACGGAATAGAATTTCCTTAAAAATAAGAAAAGGCATATCAGTATCGGGAATAAACTTGATTTTGAGCGATTCATCTATTCTGTGTTTACAAAAGACACGTTGCGCTTTATCGCTATTTGAACCGGGAATAAACAGAGAGAGTGAAATCCACATGGGTGGGGGAAGACCACACGGCATGACTCGAGATCCACATGACCCGAAGTCCACTCAAAATACACTTGACTCGAAATCCACCTCCCTCGGCACCCACCTTCCTCCAAATCCACATGACTCGAAATCCACAAGCCTCGAAATCCACATTACTCGAGATCCACCTGACTCGAAAACCATATCATCAGTGACTCGACATCCTCATGACTCGAAATCCACATGTCTCCGAGTCGGCACTCACTTGACTCGAACTCCACATGACTCGAAGGCCCGTGTACTGGCATTGAGACGGAGTTCAACTTGAATATGGCACAGTGGATCTGAGACACCGTCAAGGTAACTTTCTTTCTGTACACCGTGACTCTCTTTCTCTCCGAGTCTCTCTTTCTCGCTCTCTCCGAGAGGCACGGTCTGTGTCTCTCGTTTTCTGAGTCGCTTGCTCTCTCTCCAAGTCTCTCACTCTTCTTGCCCCCCCTGCTGCTCCGGGGGCTTGAGTAGCGAATCAAGAATGAATTTGCCGATCACCAATTGAACTTGAAGTCAAAGACCATCGTGACCCCCCTTACAGTTGGGTTCCGGTTCATAGAAACCACAGTTTTGACCCAGCCAGCGTGCCAGTGTTTCTAAGCACACATTGATGAAGCCAGCACCCAGCTTGCCAGCGTTGTTTCTATAAACCAGTAAGAAACTGCCTCCCCAACCAGCGAGTTTCTACACCACCAGGGGCGCGCGGCAAGCGGAGGGGCTTTAGCCCCGGATCCGCCGCGCGCCACTCGCAGTCAGCCAGAGTCCATACGGATTTTTTTGATCAAGAAAATGTTTTTTACAAAAAAATCAGAGATGAGATGTCCGATCCGGAATTTGGCCGGTTTCTGAAATTCGGCCGGTTTCTTCACTGTGGATAAAGAAACCCGCTGGCAGCGATCTGGGCAGTTTCTGAATGATTTATAGAAAAAGTAATCTGGAATTTGGCAAGTTTCTTCACTGTGGGTTCAGAAACCCGCTGGCAGCAATTTTTGCAGACTCGGTTTCATCATGATGTATGATGTTGTCTATGACCATCTTCATTTTCCGAGTCTACATAAAAATATTAATTTTCTTTATGAAAATCTCAATGATTTTCTCTATGAAAAATCTCAATGATTTTCTCTATGATTTTCTTGATGATTCATAAAATCACTCACTACAAAGTTAAAGTTTCCGGTGGAACTATAACCGCTGACCGGTGCCTAACCGACATTCGAGACGCCGCACACAGCGAGAGAAGGCCAAAAAAAATCGGACATGAAAGTCGGACATGAAATCGGATATGAGATCGGACATGAAAAAATTGGATATCAAATCGGACATGAAAAATCTGAAACTTGAATGAGATCGACATGAAATCAGACATAAAATCGAACATGAAAAAATGAAATCGGACATGCAAATCAGACATGAGATGTCGGACATCCGAGTCTCATGTTTGGTTGAGGTCACCACAACTCAAACCGGTACTGCAGAGCAGTCAGGTTCTCTGTGAACAAATAACTAGTGTCGATAGTCCCTCCACGAGGGGGGGGGAAACACACCCAAATACACACGTCATCCTCAACCAATTTATACACACAACGCAAGCCGAACAAACAAGAGAAACAGACAAGGAACAATGAAAAGAAGAAGAAAGGACACTGACAGTGATGAAAATGCAAGGAAATGGTTTGCTTTTACACCAAAGGGTGTCCGCCCTCAGGCTTGCGTTGCCCCGCTCTTGTATGTGGGCTTTTAGGTATCAACATGTACATGAAATCATATAGACATACAAATACAATTTTCGTCGCAGGTCCCTAGCGTCCTTCCCACTGGTCTTTAGACTGTATCGCGGGCCCGGGTCTGTCTTCGGAACACTCGTGGACACTCGCTCAGATACTAATCTTACACCCCCAATATCATCACGGAACTCTCGAACCCTGATTGGCGGGATCGAGTCCTCGTTTTGGTGCGTCCAACCCTGCAGCGATATTCGATGTCTGATTTCATGAAACTCTAACTTTCTAGCACAGATTTGATGAATCACTAAGAAAATCATAGGGGAAATCCTTAAGATTTTTCATAGAGAAAACTCAAGATTTTCACAGAGAAAATTAAGATTTTCACAGAGAAAACCATTAAGAAAATCATTAAGAAACTGCCCAAATTGCTGCCAGCGGGTTTCTAAAGCACAGCGCAAGAAACTGGCCAAATTCCAGGCTGCAGTTTCTATCTGCCAGTTTCTATGAGCCAGAACCCTACTGTATTAATGCTAACTAGCGGATCGAACCGATTCAACTTCGGTTGCTAGATCCCGCTTTCAGGTAAAGTTGCCTTGAATGCATATCCAAACTGCTCAGAGTTGTTTCCACGGTCACGCTGTACTAGAAGTAGAGTAACAGCCTCTGAGGTACGGCAACAGACAGAGGCTGCAAGAGACAAGTCGGCTCGTGACACTGTGTGTAGCGAATTCACTGGTTATTACGTGTTTCTGTTGTGATTTCAAGTTCAGCCTGAGTTTAGACTCGGATTTCTTGGCTTGTCGCTCTTCAACGCCGCATCTCTCTCTCCGAACTTCGGAATCTATTTTTCGCCGAATCAAGTTCTCTTGTGTGGGTTAGGCACCGGTCAGGAATAATTTTCCACCGGCCCGGGAGGGGGATTTGGAATCTCGGCGGGCCCAGGACTCAGAAACTTTAAAAGTGTTGGTGTTTAATTCAGGTCACAGTTCAATTAATCTTGGGAATGACCCAAAAATCTACAATCGAGACATGAAACAAACACATTTCCTCCTCCCTTCCAGAAATAGTTCGGCGCGAAAGTTCAAGTTTTTCCCTCAAGTTGTGGATTGAGGCAGTAAGGAAAGAGAGGCGCAGAGGGTGTCTCTAGGAACACTCCCCGCGTCTTCCTTAGCTTCCTTTGAGAGTAGAGTTTTTATTGAAAACTGATAGTGGGTATCCCAAGGACACGGGGGTTAATTTATTGTTGTTCCTTCAAAAGTTCGCTTCGGATGGACTGGACACAGCTCGGGCAGCAGCGGCACCGCTTGCTCGCAACAGTTTCCATCCCGTCAGCATCTTCGTCCTTACAGACACAGTGTGCCATCTGTCAGCGACCGACCCGCCGTGCTGCCCCTCCATTATGCTCAGAAAAGGAATCGTTTGTGTATTTTGTGTGTCTCGCTGAGATTCCACAATCGCCCTTCGCGTGGGAATCATATTACCGGCGGGCCAAGAGTCATAGTGTATGTCTCTCTTTCTCTCTCAGGCACTCTCTCTGCTCGAGTCGCTCTCAGGCTTACCGTGTCTTTACCCCCTTCAAGCGACTGGTCGTTTTTTGTTTAGTGTCCCCGGGGCCCCGGGGGGCTTGATTAGATGGGATGTATTGTGGACCAGAAGTCCACCCCCCCCTCCCCAAATGTATAAATAAATCGGGGTGCAACACCGTGACTGGCAATCGCATTTTCAGGTAGGATCGCCTTAAAGATGTTTCCAAAATGCTTGTTTCCACGGTCCACGTGTCGAGAAAGAAAGAGCAGAAGACAAGGGTGGCTATAGCGAATCGAGAAATTTCTCCATTCTATACTCAACCTAAAAGCATGTCCTGTATTGAAATTTTAGTGGACATCCGGAATGGTAATGATTTATGTATCCATTGTTGTCCGGTTGCAATTAAATATTTCGTAATGGGTTCTGAACTCGACAACACTCGCACCAAAGTGTGACCCTGCCAGTGCCACTCGGAATTGAATCAGGCCAGTGTGCGCGCTGGTGCACTCAGGAAGAGACGGAAGAAAAAAAGAAATCATGATCGACAAATTCAAAAAACGTGCAAAAAAAACGTTGACAACAAAATCTTCAAACAAAATGTTCGTTTGAATGTCTCTTTTTCATATAGTAGTATTGACACAAGTATGCAGGGAACAGACATTCCAGAAATATCAACATGATTCAAGTTGGAACCGTGCATATTGTCCCACAAAAACAAATTGCCAGCTTCAGCCAGCGATTCGTTTTTGAGGTGTGCTGGCGACACGGAAAGCATGATTGCGCCGGGAAATCTTGGGGATATTTGTCTGGGTGTTGAGGACTCGCACATTTATAGGCAGAAATCAACGTTTGCACTGGCAGATGGACAAGATGAACATGACAGTGACCTGCCCCCCAACCCCATCGTCACTCTGTCTCTCTGTGGCACCAACAAAGACTACTAGGCCACTTTCTCGGATTAGACCAGTTGCTTTCCGGAATCAGAATTCAATACGTTCATCGCAAAAGCTTGCGTTTTGTAAGGCTATTGTTGCTGCAAAGGGAGGGTGGGATTTCACATCAGCACCACTCAAAATCTGGAATCTTACCCTCCATTCCGAGCATTGTTAAACTATAGTCAACTTTTCTATAACAATAGCTTCACAATGCGCAAGCTTTTGCGATCAATGTATTCAAAGTTAATTGGAGTCCGGGCAAACTTAAATCCAAAAAAAAATTACAGTGTGTTGCAGTGTGTCATTGAAATTAATTTCCTATCATGATTTCAGTAGGGTTTTTTACAGAACGTATTTGCCCACCGGCTTAAAACCCCTATTCTATTCAGTGTTTGCCTTACAGGAATCCCACCACATGGACCCACCGCATTGACCCTCTTCAAAAATGCGGTGGGAACCAAACGGTTCACAGGTCAGATCCCCCTCCAAGAACACCAAACTTTTTAACAGAACGCCTCACTCAGGCTCGTGCACCAATATGTTTCAGTAACCTGCACGAGGTGTTCTTCGGGAAAGTTTGGTGTTCTTGGAGGGGGACTTGACCTGTGAACCGTTTCGTTCCCACCGCATTTTTTGCAGAGGGTCAATGCGGTGGAACAATGCGGTGGGATTCCTGTAAGGTAAACTGATTAGAATAGGGATTTTGCCACAGTCCCGCCGCATTGGAATTACGTTCCACTAGAACCCCCACTCTCAGTACAATATTCAAAATTCCAGATGTCCACTCAAATTACAGTAATCATTGATAGAATCATTGTAAAAGTCGACGTCTATAACTAGACCCCCCCCCTATCAGTAAAACAAAATCACTCACGATCCACAAAACGATGTATTTGGAGCTTTCCCATTTAAATGGGTGATTTCTCAAACAAGGGGTAGCCTGAGCCTGATTTTGTGAGAATTAGGGTCCTCAGTGAATAATTGGGTGCTCACCACCCGCTTAGTTCAGTGATTAAACTGGGTTTTCACCACCCGAGAAAGAAAGAAAAGATGACTGAGTAAGTCATGTATGTACCTCGCACATGCATAGAATGGGTGGGAGGGCTGAATTGGGAGAATTGAATTGTCGATTCCTAAACCAAGCACCCTCCTCTATTAGTACCACAAAAGCACTCATGAACCGCGAAACGTTGCATTTTAATGAAGCCCCCCACCTCAATTTGATTGGCGATTCCTGACTAAGCCTTCCCCTCTCATTTTATAGATATGCGAGGCACACACTGGCATGCATGCCAGTGTGTGTGTGAGTGCATGCCAGTGTGTGTGTGAGTGCGTGTGTGCATTGGTGCCCTACAGGGGCGAGGTCATTTTCTGCTAATCACGCCTCCCCTTGAGCCATAAGTGAAATTGAGGGATGTATACGTACATATATATATATGTATATACATATATATATATATGTAATGTACCATATTAAAGATCTGTATATGCAGAGTATATATGTATGCACATATACCTTGGTATATACATAGTATATTTGTATATATATATATCTTGAAGTGCCGTAAAACAAAACCAGACACTTGAGCAAAAACTGCCGATTAAATTTGATGGGGGTCCTGGTTACACACACCATTTGGCGGTTCTTGAGTGCTTTAGTTGTTCCAGGTAGTTGGTGGCTTATTCTTTGCTATCAATTCCTAATTAAAAAGCCCCCCCATCGTCCCATCATCATTAAGATCAAGGGACTGGTCACAAACTCATCATAACTATACTAATTAAGGGCTCCATTCTTGAGCAGAATGTGTACTACTTATTTTGTAAAGAGGGACATGACGACCTCCTACACACACCGGACTTGATGGTAAATACCAATTGTACAACATTTTTGTACACGGCGTTTTACACATCTTTTTAATGGCAATTCTCGAAAGATCTCAAGAGGCCTAAAACATGTGTACTACTTTTTTTTTTAAACGTGTGTACTATTTTTTGTGGCGAGGATCATGACGACCTTGTAGCACACACGTATGGGGTGGCTACGATTAGTAGGCTCCTTAAAATTATAGGTCTCTCTTGCAAAAGAGCTCTATATAAGAGAGGATATTCTGCGAAAGAGACCTATAATTTTAAGGAGCCTACTACTGATAGCCACCCCATAACCCACGCGTAACAAGACCGACACAAGCCCGGCCGTCAGGATCTTCGATGCCATAACCTTGTCTGGAATGTACATCAATATCACAAATATATATAAGAATATTTGTGTGTGCATGTATGTCTGTATAAATATATATGTATGTATATATATATCTATATATAGAAATATACATAATGACAATAGAAGTATATGTATAAATACACAAAGGGGCAGCCATAAAGATCTACGGAGACACATCCTTGCCAGGAATGTGTATCATCATGAAACAGGTATACGTATGTATATACATACATATACATATACATAT
>Ga0105053_10011577_pt1 | contig 10784 bp, 18 predicted proteins | sample BON01_FD_78093 | JGI IMG/M metagenome (GOLD analysis project Ga0105053, IMG submission 78093) | Freshwater microbial communities from Lake Bonney liftoff mats and glacier meltwater in Antarctica - BON-01 | ecosystem: Environmental > Aquatic > Freshwater > Ice > Glacier meltwater | place: Lake...
AATCGCAGTATACACAGTACCACGAGAAATCGCAAACTGAACACCGCCAATCCCGTATAAGGGATGTAGCTGAGGACCTAAATTTGGTACCTATAGTGACTGGGGGTTTTGGGACTTTCTGTTATTAATAAACATCTTACACATCATCATTCTCGAAATTGACATTTCTATTTGAATAACACATTTTTGCATCGGAGAAATCTCTGAAATCTCGTTTTTGCGACTTTGAGGCCTGATCGAGGAGATTGACAGCTACAGTTTGAGACCCGTGAGACGACGGAGCCGCCAGGGCACAAGCTCCTGGTTGTCAATGTAGTAGTTGTGGGTCCGATCGAAGAGGAAGAGGAAGGGACCGGTATAGCCAGCGACGTCGTTAAGGTGCAGGGTGAGGATCCGGCCACCCCAGATTATTATCTGAGTTCTGTTGACACGAGAAAACCCCGGGACCGTAACGATTCCCCAATATTGGGTTAAGAAAACAAAGCAACACGTAATAAAACAAAGCAATACACGATTCCCCAATGTCGGTTTAACAAAACAAAGCAACACACGCACCGGGCCAGGCCGGGGCAGGGCGGCGGGCTGCTGGGGTCTGGACAAGAACCTTAATTTCAGTGACAACCTATCGGCCCATCACGGGGGAAAATTTTCTTTTGAGATTTTGATACACAGCCCCTGTAAGCTTTATTATTAGATTTTTAGTACAAGTGAGGGGCCGTGGCCAACGAGCAAAATTAGCATCGATAAGAGTATGAACAAGAAAAGAACCACGCATGACATTTTTTTGTGAGGTCTGTCCGCAATTTTGACTTTTCAAATTATAATCTACTTTTCTGTGACGTTTACTGACATCAACATGAAAACCAAAAGACTTCGAACTTTTTCCTTTTTCTATGTAATAACTTCCAAAAACACCATTTTAACTGTATCAGGCCCGTGAAATGTTGTAACATGGCAAAAAAATACCCGCATTCGACGCACCTTGAAAAAAAATTGTCAATGTTATAGGTAAAGGTCTATCACACATCAATTTCATTCTCCTTGACAGATACAAGTCGCTACCGGGGCAGCCTCAAAGTGTGAACAAATTGCCTACTTTTCCACATGAAATATGCTTCAGAATGATTGCTGTGTATGAAAGGTCTTATTTTGTGGGAGGATTTTCCAATTTGAACATCTGTGAAACAAAAATTCAAGGTTCAACATGACAATCAGCTCAGTATAAAAAAATGCCCGTTGAGACTGATCAGAATTTTTGAATCGATTTGACTGCGGACAATTTTTTTTGTCCAGACCCTAGTGAGTCCATATATATATTCGCATTTCGAATGCCAGGGATCTTGGCTTGTGATCCCATGCCAATGCAAGGATGTCAACCCCGGCCTGGGATTCTCCAAATTCCAGTTCGTGCTCAGCAAAATGGGCATGGGACCGGCCGGAGGGCGAGTGCCACAGACCAGTCCTTGATCTCCGTGACAGGAGGCTCAAGGAGCGAGCCAATAGTGGTGCGCACAAGACCCTTGTGCAAGCACAGAGTCCGGAATTCAAAGATGGGTCTGTGGCACCCCGCCCTCCGGCCGGTCCCATGCCCATTTTGATGAGCGCGTATTGGAATTTGGAGAATCCAAGGCCAGGGTTGAAATCCTTGGCATGGGATTACAGGCCAAGATCCCTGGCATGGGACCGAAACGCGATGGGCCATATGTTCGGCAACGTCCAAGAAGCCCGGGACAGTATTTGCTTGGGTCCTGCACGATTAATTGAGTGTGCACAACCCGCTTTGATCGTAAGAACCCCCCCGGGGTGGTTTCTTTGTTGAGTGTTTTCCTCACCCAGAACCCGGACAAAGAAGACGCCCCATGAAAAACAACCCCATTTTCTGAAAGAAAATGGGCGGGTCAGCCATAAATAGATCGGCAACGGTCCGGGACAGTTTCTTCGGTCCCACACGACTAATTGGGTGCACACTACCCACTTACTCCAGTGATTAGGTTGGGTGTTTGCCACCCAAGAAAGAAAGAAAAAAAGGAAAAAAGGACTTTTCTTGGACGTGTGGGAATTTTTTTGATTTCCAAATTTTTCCATTTGGACACGAACAATTTTCTTGGGAGGGTTCCAAGGAATTTGCGATGAAGGGGAGTGACGAGGTTGAGGTCGATGCTGGTAAGTCGCACACTGCCGCGCTACATGTTCCTTCTAACAGTGCATTTGAGGTCCCTGCGCAAGCACCGCTGTGAAGATTTCAGGACTAAAGAGTGGTATTCCAAAAAAGCCACTCAAAGAATGTAAAAATTGCACTCCAAACGCCACGAACACATCTTGAAGGGTTTGTTAATGTTATAGTACTAACGATCCCTTTAAAGTAAATTTACTTACATTACTGGTACAGATAAGTTAGTTTAGCCTTTCAAGATAGTATTTAGGCTCAAAAAAATGCTTAGACAAAGTCTTGAAATGAGTCTGAGATGGATTTGGTACATAATGAAAAAAAGCATTTCAGATCTGACTATACTTAATTTCTTCTCTTTATCGGCGTGTCTTCTCCCGATCACTTTGAATTTAGTTTGTTACCATGCTGCAAGAACGTGTGTGCATGTATATGCGTGCGTGCGTGTGTCGTGTGCGTGTGTGCTTCCGGCGCTTGTATGTGAGCGTGCGTGTATGGGTGTGTGTACATGCTTCTTTGCGCAAGCGTGTGTGTAGAGATTTATGTGACAATGCGCATCGCCTTCATTATACAAGAGATTTCCTGCATCTTGGCCTATCAGAATCAGAACGTGACCCAATCTTGAAATACAAGGTTCAAGCGCGAATGCGAAGTGGGTCTCCAGTTCATAGCAATCACACGCATAATTTTCTTGTGTATTGCTCCCTTTGGCAAAAAATTCCCAAAGGACATGAGCAACCCTTTCCTTCACGCTCCGCTGCTTGTCAAGTTGCGAAAGCAGCGCGTCGAGACGTTTCATTGCATCGACCCTGCGTAGCTTGATTGACGAGCTGAAATGACTTATGCCATCCCATGCATGTCTGATGAGAAGCAGATTGCGCGTCCTGCGAATCAGAAATGCAGCATGACGGAATTGACACTTTCGGTACGTGTACTGCACCTAGTTGATGATTGCAGCATCCACTCGCGATCTCAAGATATTGCAACTTGGCTCCGACACACTGCATAATCGTGTCTTGCTGCTTCTCAGCAAAACTGTCATGCCATCTCGATAGCGCCTTGACAAGTGCCGACTTGGTCAATCTCAGAGCAGCGCGGCGCAGCATGTTAATATGCCGACTCACCGCCGCGCAATTCTGCTGCCAAGACAAGAACGCAACATACAGACCAGCATGGATCATTGGCATGATGACCTTCTTCGCACTTGCCACCAACAAGTGCGAGTACCGTGTTTTCCCCGCCCACGACCAAAGTATCTTTCTGGCAGCTTTTATGACCACTTGTGCATAACACGCATTCCTGCCAGCGGAAGGCAAGCATCCGCATTCCCACTTTCACTCCATGCAGAAAATGCTTTGAAAATAGTGTTGTTCTCAAAATGAAGTGCAATCTTGCTCAAAATATCCTGGACACGGGATGGCTCATCTGTGTTGCTTTGCCACATTGAAAAAAACCTGAAAAGTGGCGTTCCTCATCCTCCCCGAAATTTGTGCGAGAATATCGTTTACGGTTGAATGAGTGACCCACGTGGTAAACATGACGCTAATAGAACGAGTCCATGGGCGTACAACCGTGGCACATGCCGTTCCCAATGTGACCTGTCTGGCTGTATCGTTAATCCAAACCGTGATGATGCAGGCAGCATATCTGTCCACCATCCGCCCAACAATCTTGGAAGTTGCTGCCGAAATTCTCCTGTGCTCTCTTGTCATGTCGCTCCATCTGCATGAAAGAAGCTTGTCTCGCTCTCAGAATGATTTTGGTGGCAACAAGCCGCAAACGTTGGATGTCTGTAATGCGCTGGTGCCATCCCCACATGCCTGCCAAGAGGGCCTTTGACCGTCATCGGATAATGACTTTCTCAGCAACCTTTAGGACAACATTGTTCCGATGCATCGTTTCAAGCCACTGTTCAAAACTAGTTCTGATTTCGCTCTGGCGCCACCGTCTAGCAATTTTAGATCGTGTAGGGGCAAGATGGACCGCTTCAGCTCCGTGTCGATTCCACTGCGCGAAAGCAGAGGTAATAAGCCCACAATTCTTCGAATGGATCAGCTCCCCCATAACCTCTACAGAATGTATCCAATACCTGGAAATCTCCTTTTCTCGTGTGTGACAACTGAATATCCATGACTTCCAAATCTTGCTCAACAAAGAATTATGTATTCTTAGTGCCAATTTCTCAAGCATATATTGCTGACGACGAAGCTCATTCATGTTGCCCTCCCAGGTTGCCCAGCCACAGTACATGCCTGCATTCACAATCCTCAGAGCCACCCGCTCTAGGATTGCCCGCACTCGACGCACCTCCATAGTCTGCAAGATCCATGTGGCTAACACACGCCCAGCGCACCCGCGCATCATGCGACCCACCTCCTTCGAAGCAGCTGCCGCCAGCCTCTTGTGCTCGCAGAACCCGGCGACATCTCCGATTTTCATTCTTGGCAGCACCTTCTCCAACGTTGCCTTCTGTCTAGTGAAAAGTTGGAATCAATGGATTTGCAAATGCCAGCGATCGTAAGCTCCAGAAATCATAGCATTTTCCATCCTGAGCAGCAGTCTGTTGAGCACGTCCCGTTACTGCACTCGTGTAATCCAGTGATGGAGTGCGCCAGAAACCACCGTATTCCTCATCTGCAGCACAATTCTCTGCATGACAGCTCCATGGTGCTTCGTTTCCTTAGTCTCTTGTGTCACGAGGACCAACGATATATATGGTTCATCATTCTTAAGGCAATTTTTGCAGTCCCCGACTTGAAGCACTTGATATCTTTGTAGTGCATGCTCCACGTGTCAAAAGCTTGATGCATCACCTGCGTCACCGCTTTCTCACCTGTTCATGCACGTGTCACAAATTCTTTGTACATGCCTGCATCTGCAATCCTCAGAGTCGCCCGCTTTAGGATTGCCCGCACTCGACGCACCTCGGAGGTGCAAATGACGTTCGTTTGACACTTCATGCCATCTATGTGGAGCAGAAATATCTCGGCTGTTTTGCACTCTGAGAATATTTTTTGTGGTGGAACGCTTCAGCATCTTGAGTTTCATCGCATCAAGGTGCCAACCATCAAATCCCGACGATGTCATTTTGCAATTCTATTTTAACACAGCTTCATTCTTGGTCGTGTCGAATTGTAATCTGTCACTTCTACAGTAATACCATTGTTGCCATGCATACAACAAAATTCTTGTCACGTGCCGATGGACGGCCTTAACAACACACTTTGTCTGTAGCAACTTTTGGGGCTTGACAACGTGAAGCTTGAAAAGAGTGAGATTCGTCCATCCACCAAAAGGTACGACGGCACTTTTAAAATTTCGATGGAATGCTTTCAGCACAATTTTCACTTTACGCTCACCTTTGTCGTCATTTGTACATTGAGCCACAAACGCTGCAGACAATACAACATACTTGATCTTCAAGCCCTGTTGAGACTCCTCGGAGCCGTTGTCTGCCCAAAGTGCCAACGCGCGAGCAATTATTCCATGCGTCCAAGTCTGAATGACTCGCGCAAACACATGCCACAGTCTCCTGCCTTCAGACACTCTCTCCTCCCAAGTCGACAGAGCAACGTGTACAGTAGCGTTCTTTTTTCACAAAACCTTTCTCTCCAGGAGCTGTCTTTGTTTATGCAGCTCATCGACATTGCCAGACCACGTCTCAAATGGAACTCGCTTATTTTTCAGTCAAGGTGACTTTCAAAATCAATCTAGTGCATGTATTTGTTGCCGTTTGTAAAAACTCCATATCACGACACATACTGTTCAAGTGTGGGATATAACACTGGCATATTAGTTTGTATGCCGTTATATTCATAAGTTCGTACATCTCCAAAATAAAAACGTTGTTCTCAAAATCTGTTTCAAAAGTGTCTTTTTCACGGCGAAAAGCCGGGTAGCTGTGTTCTATTCGAGGTATTTTTGAGAGCGAACTGTCCATATCACGACCCATACTGTTCAAGTGTGGGATATAACACTGGCATATTAGTTTGTATACAGTTATTTTCATAAAATCATACATCTCCAAAATAACGCTGTTCTCAAAATCTTCTTCAAAAGTCTCCTTTTCACGGCGAAAAGCCCGGTAGCTGTGTTCTATTTGAGGTATTTTTGCGAGCGAACTATCAAATTCTTTTAAAAGATACAGATAACCACGAAAAACGCAAAAGCAAATCTTTTGTGTTGGGAGCCCACGACAGTGCGTCGTTTGTGCCGCTTTTCTGGTGATATGGCCGATCCTGCGATGACGCGTGCCAATGTAGGCCCTTGTATTTTTTACAATGCTACATCGATCGAGTGTGCGATGAAAATTCAAGTTTACGGCTTTGACACGTCACTATCGGGCACGAGTTCAGGGGAATTGTTTGGATCGGGTGTCTACTGCACACCTGTACTTATGAAAGCTGTCGACTACGCCAAGAGCAAGCCCTTTCACGGTGTGATCTTGGAATTGCAATGCGATCTCGGCAATTGCACAAAGTTGCTGCTGTGTGATCCCATGATGAAAACGTGGCAGGAGCACAATTTTGATTCTGCTTGGATGCCCAATGGCGCAAATGACCGCAACATGGCTGAAACTTGTATGAAGGATGCGTCGAGAATCACTGTCATCCGTGTCATCCCGGGCAACACTTGGCAGTTACAGCGCCTTGGAATGTGCGTACGTGCGTCCGATGGACGTCTGTCGATGATTGGCGACGAGGCTGTGAAATAGGGTTCACTTGTGATGCAGCGTCGTACCGTCGTTGCCAGTCTTCCCACTGACGGAGATGTCGTCATGGTTGCAACACCACCTGTGTCGAAACGGAAGCGGCAGGATGTAATTGACTACAATGTGACTCCCTTCGGCTTGCTTTTGCGCACATGAAAGTTGCAAGATGTGGAGGACATACTCAAAAGTATATGGGGTCTTATACACAAATTTTTCAATTACAAAAGTGTTGACTTTGTAAGGGACCAAAAAATCGTTCCCAAAAATTGAACAAATTCGTCACACAAAAATTTCATAGCATCTTCCTCAACACGGGGCTGCGTCCCTCTCTCTACAGCGAGGCTAAGGTACGCTAGATCCTTGTTTACAAGAGTGCTGGCCCACCATGGCCCTGCGCTTAGCTGCCGAAAGCGAGAGCGTACATGTATGTGTGCGTGCGTGTGTATTGGTGTGCGTGTGCGCGAGAGAGTAGTGGTGATTGTGTTACAATCAATCATTAAGGTAGGTTAACTGTGCGTGTGTGTGTGTGCGCGCGCGTGTGTGTGCGGGTGTGTGTGTGCACACGTGTGTGTGTATGTGTATTTGTACGTGTGCGTGTGTGTGTAAAAGAACGAGAGAGAGAGAGAGAGAGAGAAAGAGAAAGAAAGAGAAGGGGGGGGGGAAGAGAGAGAAAGAGAAAAAGAGAGATAGAGACAGAGACAGAGAGACAGAGAGGGAAAAATTGAGAGCGCTTGCGAGGAAAAGGTTGATACAGGAAGAGAGAGTGAAAAATCTTTTGGCAAGAGAAAGCCAGATAGTGTGGTCATAAGTTGTCGACATGCTAGGCGCTGTTCAATGTCTCCAGTTGTCGACGTGCTAGGCGCTGTGTGATGTTCTCGACTTTGCACTTCTGGACAGGCCTATTTCTGTTGTAGGAATCCTCAAGTAAGGAGTGTAGACCGTTCATATCTGCTACAATTTGATTCTTTCTTGCATTCTCTTTTTCGCTGGAATATCTCACTGTGACTATAAAAGTGTTAAGGCCCGGATATGTATTGTTGGGCCCGGTGACGCTGCGTATTGAAATTCCTGAAATGTTGTTAAAATAAGCAGCCAGGACTCTTTCAATTACGTCTGTCGAAATACTGACAGACTTTCCCCTTTTCTCGTGGTATATTTTACATACTATATATACATACACCTGCAACAATGTTTGTCCTGGCAATCAAACTTGATGATATACAAACACACCAGACAACGACTTTTTTGGCAATCATACCTTGTGACAGACAGATTTTGGTTTGATGTGTCAGTCTGTTTATTTACAGCATGGGAAAGTCGTGTTGGAGCGTGTGATGTTTTGATACAACGCTGCACACTGAACTAGTTTGAAGACCGTGGCCTTGTAGTCTAAAGTTGTAGGATGTCTGTATATGAACCGTCCGAGTCACTGCATTGAATCGGCATTTGTATTTTGATTGATTTTGCTTTTATTACTTTGTAAGAAATAGTCAAGTAGCTTTGCTGGAAGCTCTATGTGCTCGTCATAAATGGACTCCACGACAATTCTTGCTACAGCTTATCTCACCCCTAAGCAAATGATGACGATTACATAAAGATAGAGTTGTTTAAAGTGAACAAAAAGAGCCTGACTAGAGACCCTGTGATGGTCTGAATTTTGAAAATCAAGTTGGGATCTACCTGGTTTCGTGGCATGACGCCAACAGTTCGAAGAGTGCATAATGAAGACATGATTGTATCTCTCAGGTCTGTATTCCGACTTCAGTGGCGCATCTACGTAAATATATATGCATGTTCATTGGTAGTATCATCATGAATGCATGCATCACGTGAAATACACAAGAAATTTCTCATTATAATCGCATTGTGTCATCAAAGTCACGATGGTGCGTATATATCCGACGGTATAACGCCGCCATCACGTTACTTGGTTTGCTCATCGTGCTCTCGCCGCTCTCACCGCTCTCGCCGCTCTCGCTGCTCCTAGCCTTGCTCGATGCGACTGAAGGCATGGAGCGTGTCAGCAACCTAATTCTGCATCGTCAGGCTACGTGTTGGAGTATTACGGGTCAAACCCAGATATGTGGCTATCTTCATCAGGTATGAGGTCTTCGCGCCTGGCAATATCTTGGGATCATCTTGTTCTGCCCACTGGCACCCATGCACTGTAATTTCGTCTGTGATTTTGTCAAAGAATTCGTTTTTCTGTGTGATGGCTTCCGTGACGACGGTATCCTGCTTGTTCCCTGACGCATTTCTGCCAGGACTGTCACAGTCCTGCCAAGGTAGCAATACTGGGGATCTTGGAAGCAGTGATGCCAAATTTGTGTTCAAGGCAAGGCGGATAGGCAGGATGCTTGGCACTAGGTTGTCTGCGCTGTGGCATTTCGACAGCTGGTGCATCTTCGCGCCCTGCAGCACCGCCAGCATAAAACTTGGTTCACTCGTCGTGCTCTCGCCGATCTCTGTGTTCTTGCTGCTTCCAGCCTTGCTTGATGCGACTGTCACTGAAGACGTTCGGCTCAAAAAATCCGAGGAAGCAACGCGTCGGAATCCAAACTGCGGCGTCCCGGCCCCCGCAGTTGAATCTAAGGACTTGCGCTGTGCAGGGAGCCTGGACACATCCTGCATGGCTTTGGCCTGGGGAATAAGGGTTGTTGACGAAGTGCGCCTCATTCTTCTCAAGTTTGGAGAACTGCCTTCACGTTTTGCGAGTTGACTCCAGGGTGGCACCACCCGTGTTTTGTCATCATATGAAGCCTCAGAGTCATACCATGTTGTGTTAGCCTCAGAGACTCGTCGCAGACTGCTGATGCCGGGAGAGGACATGTGAGTTGGAACACTTATAACTGTCTCAAAGGGCACAAATTTCAAAACACCAAAAATGAAACCTCGCCGTTCATTGCCGTCGCGGGATGAACGTGCGAAATAAACATCATGATGTCAACATGGCTTGTGGTAGTGGCCCGCACGGAAAGCTTCTTGGAATAAGGCGGGTGTCGAACCCAGCATCCACTAAGTGTCGACCCTCCCAGATTGGCCGAGATGGCCATAGCGATCCGCACAAGGATGGAATAATCGCACTCTGGCCGTCCACGAACGGGTCGATTCCCAATTTTTAGTATTGCCTCGTAGTCAATAGAAAATTACTGAGATTACTGAGTACACATATTTTAGTCCATTGAAGCCTTGCCTTCAATTTATTTTGTTTTGTTTCTTTTATCTATAAAAGTGAGTAAAATACTGTACCAGCGGATCTTATTATTGAACCCATTTTGTTTTTGTCAAACATAATATTTACATTTTACTACACTCGTGTTCGGCCACAGTGCGCTTACTCCATTCTTGGGCGGATGGGTGATGTGTCAACTTACGGTAAAATTATTCGAAACCTCCTCGGTTCGATGAAACCTCCAGGTTCGAATCTTTGTGCAGATACTCTGAGATACAAGTATATGCCATGTGGGAGTGAAAACGGAAAGAGACTGCATTGAGTAGAAAGAGGTCTGACATTTTGAATATTTTGCAGTAATCCTAAAATCTGGGTTGTCAATAATAGTTGAATGCAAAATTGTTCACCCACGGGAAAATAGCTGTCAGAGTTGATCACAGTTGAGCAGTGATAACGGCGAAATCGGCTCACGGAGTTGTCTGTACCAGCCTGAGGCGTTTGGGCCATCCGGCCCGGGCCTAAATCGAACAAACCACCAACGTGCATTTCATACCACCTTTGACAATCAATAAAAAAAGAAAACAAACACGAAGTACTGAAATACAAACTATCCCTTTCCCTCCGCCCTCTCTGACCCATCCTCTTCTTCCCCGCAAACACACCCCTCACCTCACATCTGAAACACCCCCTCTTTCAGTCCCTTAGCAGGTTCACTGGAATCGGGTTCGTCTGCA
>Ga0105053_10011580_pt1 | contig 10780 bp, 7 predicted proteins | sample BON01_FD_78093 | JGI IMG/M metagenome (GOLD analysis project Ga0105053, IMG submission 78093) | Freshwater microbial communities from Lake Bonney liftoff mats and glacier meltwater in Antarctica - BON-01 | ecosystem: Environmental > Aquatic > Freshwater > Ice > Glacier meltwater | place: Lake...
ATATTGGCCCGAGTGTCTTTTCGATGCTCATGGGTCGTAGGGGGTGAAATGCGGATTTCAACCTCACGACCCTTTTTGATCTTTACCAAATCAATGCCCGAAAACTGCTCAGACTATTAGAATCAAGAGAACCGGAAAACAAGTATCCCGGAATCTGATTACTACTAGTATCGGCCACTCCCGGAAAGGATATATTGTAATCCAAAAACTAATAAAGGTCCTGATTCACTATATTTGTTCTATGAACTTCAAAGACATCCACTACTTACTCACCGGGAACTTTGGTGAAGATGCCGTTACGGAGGCAGTCGAAAATGTGCCTCAGCCTTTTTTGGTGATCCCTGCTGAACGTTTGTACGAGATTGCGGACTTCCTGTTTCGGGATGAACGGCTGTATTTTGACTATCTGGCCAACCTTACCGCCATTGATAATGGTCCCACCAACGGAACGATGGAAGTAATCTATCACCTTAACTCCATTCCCTACGGTCACTCGGTTATCCTGAAAGTAGTACTGCTGCGTAATAAGGAAGCAGAACCCCTGCCTACCCTACCTACCCTGAGTACGATCTGGCGTACCGCTAACTGGCACGAACGGGAAGCATTCGATCTGATGGGTATCTATTTCCAGAATCATCCGGATCTTCGGCGAATTCTGTTGCCTACCGACTGGGAGGGGCATCCACTACGCAAAGATTATCAGCAACAAGAATTGTATCATGGTATCAAAGTAAAGTACGAGGATCGCACTATTCCTGAGTAATCAAAACTCTTAGTAAAGTCCTCCAAAGAATTAATCACCTAGCCTTGAAGAGATTACCTTATGAAAAAAAGTACCGTTTTTATACTGATATCCTGCCTTTCTCTGGCCACTTTCGGTACCTCCAACGCCCAGTCTGATTCCGTCATCATCAACGGGCGAATCTTAAACCTCACCCCAGCCCTGTACCGACAGGCCCCGGTTATCACCTTCACCCGAAACAATATACTACAGCCCCAATCGGAACTTGCCCGTCAGGCTCCCTTGCAGGCCGACGGTAGTTTTCGGGTAGCGATTCCCCTGATCTATGCTCTGGAAGAGGTATACCTGGATTACGCTGGAAAAGTTTATTCTACCTTCCTGGCCGCTCCGGGCACGGTGCAGGTTTCTTTCGACGCCGACTCTATGTTTGTGGCCAAGAAACTATTCTACTTTGCGGGCGTCAATGCCGATGCCAATAATCAGTACAACCAATACCTGGCCGAAGAAGCCCGCCTCTTGAAAGACAACAAGAAACTGGGGGAATCCTTTTTTGGTTACTTCTGGCAACTCAATCCGTCGGAGGCCCGCAAGACCTTGGAGCGCCGCACTAATTTGAGGGCTTCCGCTCTTTTACCCTTGGCCCAACGGGGCGGCGTGGACCCTGTGTTGCGCACGTGGGTGAAAGCTGTATTACAAGAAGAGCAGCTAACGCTCCTCTACGAATACGCCCTCATGAATGACATTTCCGTTGAAAGAGATGCCGTTGATAGCCTGAAAAGAATTATCAAAGCCCCGATGACCTTTCAAAAGGTCCAACTACTTACCCGCCTCGGCGACTATTCCGACCGGGTAGCCGAGCGCAAAGCGTACTTTGCACCCACCCAGTCGAAATCAATGCAGGTAAGTAAAATGGCCACGTTGATTAAGGAGTACGTGAATCCTTTGTCCGTCGAGGAAAACCAACAATTGGCCGCTGTTATCAACGAAGGTGCCGCCAGTACGCGCGAGCTGGACTTCCTCAACTCCCTCTACCGGCGCAACCGCCGCACGATGGATCTGTTGACGATGATTGAAAATCGCGAACGTACCTACACCGAAGAGTTTGATAAAACAATCGCCGACCTCCTGAACGCCCGATACCTGGTCCAACACTTCTACGAATTAGAGCTTGATGAACAAAAGCTGCTCTACAACTACGTACGCCCAAAAATAGACCAACCTGTGTACGGCCGGTCATTGGACGAACTATACCAGCTGGAAGTAAAAGACAGTACCTACATAAGGCTAATCAACGGAAATAAAGACTTGAGTGCCAGTCCGACGGAAGTATTGAGTGGGATTTGGCTTTCACAATCCAACGGGAACGGCAAAGATTGGTTCAAGAAAATTCAGGAGCTGTATAAGGGAAAGACTCTTTACGTGATTAAGTGGAATCTTCTGGACCCCGCTAGCCGCAACGAACTATTATACGCCCCGGCTCTGAGAGCGCAGCTACCCACCGACGTAGAGTTTTTGTACGTGCATATCCCAAACATGGAGATGACCAATAAGCCAACTCTTTGGAAACAATACATTGTCAGGAATAAGATCAAAGGAGTGCATATGTTTCTGGACGAAACCCAGGCAGTACAGCTACTTTTCAAGCTAAACCCGATGGTTATTCCCTCGTTTGGTATTACAAAACCAAACGGGAGGTACTTTACCCGGAGCGCTCCGGCACCAAGCAACGGGCAAGATGCGGCTCAGGCCATACTAAGAGCCCGTCAAATGCGCTAAACAAAAAGCCCGACAGATTTGAGTCTGCCGGGCTTTTTTAAGTTGTAAAGGGCACTTAGGCGATACTCAATTCCAGAATCTCGCCTACCAGTTCGGGGGTGACGTCGGCATTTTCGCCAAACAACATACCACGCTTCTCAAAACGTTTTACGACCTTTTCAATCGTCTCTTTACCGATACCGTATGCACTGGCTTTGGTTGGTATACCCAAAGACTCATAGAATTCAATCGTTTTTTGAATTGCTCCTTCCACCAGCTCATCATCACTGCCGGTCAGGTTCCAAACCTGCTGTGCGTATTGAATTAACTTGGCCCGTTTCGCATCCCGGCGAATGCTCCAAAGATATGGCATCACCACCGCTAAGGTACGCGCGTGGTCAATGTCGTGCAGAGCCGTGAGTTCGTGACCGATTTGGTGCGTGGCCCAGTCGGTTGGTACGCCGGCACTCAACAGCCCATTGAGCGCCATGGTTGCTGCCCACATAAGGTTAGCCCGTGAATCATAGTCTTCTGGGTTAGCCAGCGTGGTCGGTCCTTCGTGAATCAATGTCCTCAGTACCGATTCGGCCATTTGATCTTGCAGGAAAGCATTGACCGGGTAGGTCATGTATTGTTCCATCACGTGGGTAAAGGCATCGGCTACTCCATTGGCAATCTGCCGCTGCGGCAAGGTATACGTCGTTTCCGGGTCAAGGATAGAAAACTTTGGGTAAACCAACGGACTGCCCATTCCTTTTTTCTCCTTGGTATCCTTACGGCTTATGACGGCGTAGTAGTTCATTTCCGAACCCGTAGCCGGTAGCGTCAACACCGCTCCGATGGGTACCGCGGTAGTATATTTTTCTTTTCCAGTTACTATATTCCATTCATCTTCTCCTTCAAAGGGAATAGCGGCCGCAATGAATTTGGTACCGTCCAGCACCGAGCCACCACCAACAGCCAGTAAGTAATCTATTTTTTCGGCGCGACCCACCTCTACCGCTTTCATCAGCGTTTCGTAGGTTGGGTTGGGTTCAATACCGCCAAATTCTACCACGGTATGGTCGGTCAGAGCTGCTTTTACCTGATCGTAGACTCCGTTTTTGAATATACTCCCCCCCCGTAGGTAAGCAGTATGCGGGCATTCGCCGGGATTTGTTTGGACAGCTGGGCAATTTGTCCTTTCCCGAAAATGATCTTTACGGGGTTATAAAATGTGAAGTTATTCATGGTAAGTACTAATGCATAATTAGTTTGTATTATTAATTTAGTCAAATTACTGGCTAATGTTCTATATATCAAATATTTACAAAAAGGTAACAGCTACAAGCTAATAGCTATCAGCTACTTATGACTAGTGAATTTGATTGACTAAATTGTCCATCGTAAACAATGGCTACCGCCGAAACGTTCTTTCGATATTCAATCCCACAAAAATATATGCTACGTCTTCTTTCCTTTCTGAGCCCTTTGCTACTGACAATACTCTTGTCGGTTACGCATGGCTGTGGACCCACCGAAGTAGGCACGGAAAGGAAAGTATGCGACGAAAAGCTAATAACCCAGTTGGATACCTTTCGAGATACCCTCACCTACTCATTGGCCTATCGGGATAATATCAGCGTCTCCTTGGCCGACACCCGCAAATCAGCCGTCATAACCTTTGAATCCATCAGTCTATCCTGTCTACCCAAAAATGCCTGCGGCACCTGCCCGGGCAACATGGTACCCATACGATTATCGATCCAATACGACGATATTTGCCAGCCTTTCTACCTGAGGCCCACTTTTTCCTGCACCAGGGCAAATGCAAGGGGATACATCGGAGAACAAGTACAGGTAGGTAACCTCCTGATCTCCTGCGTCAACAGTTCCCCACTACCCGAAACCTACCAGGATATACTCAACGACCAAACCGCCTTTCTACGTTCCTTTCAGCTGAGGCTACACGTTATTCGTAAGGAACGGGGGTAACTCTTTCCTGATTTCCGCCTTTTTTACGATTTATTTACCCTTTTCGCATTCTGTGCATTAACTTCGTGGAATTTTTGGGCGTACCCCTCGTCGTTTTCTTAAATTTATGATTTGGGGATATCGATGCAAAAGCCCGGGAAGTAAGGAAACAAGTCTATTTTATCTTTTAAAAATTTCTCTACTACTGTGCCAAAGAATCCGAATATCAAATCCATTCTTATTATTGGTTCAGGTCCTATTGTCATTGGGCAGGCCTGTGAGTTCGATTATGCCGGCTCGCAAGCGGCCCGGTCGCTACGAGAAGAAGGAATTGAGGTATGCCTCATCAATTCCAACCCGGCGACCATCATGACGGACCCCATCAATGCCGATTTCGTTTATCTCCTTCCGCTCGAAAAGAAGTACATCATCGAAATCCTGGAAAAGCACAAAGCCGCAGGAAAACCAATCGACGCCGTTTTGCCTACTATGGGAGGTCAGACGGCGTTAAATTTAGCTGTTGACTGTGACAAGGCAGGTATTTGGAAAAAGTATAACGTTGATATCATTGGTGTAGATATCAAGGCTATCGAAACTACCGAGGATCGGGAGAAGTTCCGGCTGAAAATGATTGAACTGGAAGCCAACGTATGCAAGGGACGTACGGCTCGCTCCTTTTTGGAAGGAAAAGAAATTGCTCAGGAAATCGGCTTCCCACTGGTAATTCGTCCCTCGTATACCCTGGGAGGAACCGGCGGTGGTTTTGTTAACAAAGCCGAAGACTTTGATCGGGCCCTTACCAACGGACTCCATGCCTCCCCCGTGCACGAAGTACTCGTGGAGCAAAGCGTGATGGGTTGGAAAGAATACGAATTAGAACTTCTCCGCGACGGGAACGGTAACTTTATCATTATCTGTTCCATCGAAAACTTCGATCCGATGGGAGTACACACCGGCGATAGTATCACGGTAGCGCCCGCCATGACGCTTCCTGACACTCTCTACCAGAAAATGCGTGACCTAGCCATTAAGTGCATGGCCGGTATCGGTTCTTTCGCGGGTGGGTGTAATATTCAGTTTTCGGTAAACCCCGAAACAGATGACATCATCGTCATCGAGATCAACCCACGGGTATCGCGCTCCTCCGCCTTGGCGTCCAAGGCTACGGGATACCCCATTGCCAAAATTGCCGCTAAAATGGCCATTGGCTACAACCTCGATGAATTGATTAACCCGATCACGGGTACTACCTCGGCATTCTTTGAGCCGAGTATTGACTACGTGATCGTGAAAGTGCCGCGCTGGAACTTTGATAAGTTTCCTGGCTCCGATCGCTCACTGGGACTGCAAATGAAGTCAGTGGGTGAAGCCATGGGTATCGGCCGTAATTTTCAGGAAGCGTTACAAAAAGCGTGTCAGTCGCTCGAAATTCGCCGCAATGGCCTGGGGGCGGACGGCCGTGAGGTACGCGATCAGGAAAAAATCAAGTACAGCCTGGCGCATCCCAGCTGGGATCGGCTGTTCCATATTTACGATGCCTTCAAAATCGGACTTTCCTTCAAGTCTATCCAGAATCTGACGAAAATAGACCCCTGGTTCTTGCGTCAGATCGAAGAACTGATTGAACTGGAACATCGGATTGATAAATTCGATTTAGAAACCTTGCCCAAGGAGCTTCTTCTGGAAGCCAAACAAAAAGGATACGCCGATCGTCAGATTGCGCATCTTTTGAGTGTCAAAGAAAGTAAAGTATACGAGCGCCGGAAAGAGCTGGGCATAAAGCGCATATTCAAATGCGTGGATACCTGCGCCGCGGAGTTTGAAGCCAAGACTCCCTACTACTACTCTACTTTCAACACCTCAATCGAAAATCCGGATAATGAATCGGTTGTGAGTGATAAGAAAAAAGTGGTTGTGCTGGGTTCTGGCCCTAACCGCATCGGGCAGGGAATTGAATTTGATTACTCCTGTGTCCACGGGGTACTCGCCGCCAAGGAAGCTGGTTACGAAACAATCATGATTAACTGTAACCCGGAAACGGTATCAACGGACCCGGACATTTCGGACAAGCTATATTTTGAGCCCGTTTTCTGGGAGCACGTTTTTGACATCATTGAACACGAAAAGCCAGAAGGTGTCATCGTGCAGCTGGGAGGACAAACCGCCCTCAAAATGGCGGAAAAGTTAGAAAAATACGGTATCAAGATCATTGGTACCAGCTATCAATCCCTTGACTTGGCCGAAGACCGCGGACGATTCTCCACCCTATTACACGAGCTAAATATTCCCTACCCTAGGTTTGGTACCGTCAGAACATCGGACGCAGCCGTGGAGTTGTCCCGCACCCTGGGCTTCCCGTTACTAGTGCGCCCCAGCTACGTACTGGGCGGTCAGAGCATGAAGATTGTGATCAACGAGCAGGAGTTGGAACAACACGTGGTGAAGATTCTGCACGATATTCCGGATAATAATATCTTGCTTGATCACTTCCTCGAAGGAGCGGTTGAAGCCGAAGCCGATGCCATCAGCGACGGAGAAGATGCTTACATCATTGGAGTCATGGAGCACATCGAACCGGCTGGTATCCACTCGGGCGACTCCCACGCGACGCTCCCCCCGTTCGATTTAACAGAAGAAACCATTGCGACCATTGAGGAATATTCAAAGCGCATTGCGTTGGCCATGGGTGTAAAAGGATTGCTTAACGTGCAGTTTGCCATCAAAGATGGCATCGTGTACGTGATTGAAGCAAACCCCCGGGCCTCCCGGACGGTACCTTTCATTTGTAAGGCCTACCAGGAACCCTACGTGAACTACGCTACCAAACTGATGTTGGGCGACAAGAAGCTTTCTGACCTGACTTTTAACCCAACCAAAAAGGGGTACGCCATCAAGATTCCGGTGTTCTCTTTCAACAAGTTCCCGAATGTAAACAAAGAACTCGGCCCCGAGATGAAATCAACGGGTGAGGGTATCTATTTCATCGATGACTTGCAGGATGATTTCTTCCTGAAAATATACGGCGAACGGAACATGTATATGAGCCGCTAGTCCTTAGCCGCTAAGGATGAGCCGGTAGTAGCAGTTACATTTTAGCTTTTTCAAGCGGGTAGTTCTTCGGAACTGCCCGCTTTTCTGTTGGTGTCTGCTTATTTTTTGCAGAATAAATCACTGATTTATAGGGATGTAGATCATCAACTATTTCGTGTATCCCACTACTAGACTTCTGTTTAATAAAATTATTATTAGCTCTTTTAGTATCCTTATATTACTAATGGACACAGTAACCGATACGAAGGATGAATCTGAACCATCCCAAACGGAAGTCTTCCCCTCTGGTCAGCCGAAAATAATTTTTTCTGGACGCTGGGTAGCGCTCCTCGCGGGTCTGATCATTGGAATGATTGCCCTAATTCTAAGACCTACTACGAAGACAATGAAGGGCAAGTCGATGGCCATTCTACCCTTTCGGGTTGGGAACAATGCCGAAACCGCCCGGATTGCGGAAGTCCTTTTTGACCAGGTGCACGCCGAGCTTGCCTCAGCGCAGAGCCTGGTGGTGGTTTCCAAAACCTCGTCGAGCCGTTTTCAAAACTCCACCAAATCTATTTCTACTATTGCCTCTGATCTACGTGTCAGCCACGTTATGGCAGGCTCAGTCACTCGCGAACACGACAACCTACACCCGTCTGGAACTTATCAGAGCCGAGAATAATCAAACCGTCTGGGCAAGAAATTTTGATGGTAGTCTTACCGAGGAAACTCCCTTTCTCAACCTGATAACCCGGCAGATTATCCCAGAATTGAACGAAAAGCTAGGCACCGAGGAGTCGCGGCAAAGCAACGAGCCCGTGCAACTCGCGCCCATCGATACCAGCCGCTCACTACGTGGGAGCGGTTATTAACCGATGGGGTTGCGCTCAAACAGCCCCGACGATGCCCTGACGTACGTCTTTCGTGTACGGCTACCCGCTAATCTTTTAGTCCCTCAAACGCCAGGATCACCAGGATGCTCTAAAAAAAACTTACGAAATACAACCCACGGAATCACGGCCATACTATGGTCATTATTCCGTCTTTACTGCCCCGTGCGGTTGGCCGAACCAACCCCTGCCAAGGTCAGATTATGACCACTTGGTGTACAAGGCCGCTAGATAGCGCGACGCCGATCATTGTTTGCACTACCTCGAAACAGCGACATCAATAGGCGTGACTACCTCAAAATATTCTTCGTACAACTTCCTACCGAGCCCCCCCCCCGCTTTGGGTAAGTGCTGCGCCAACTGGGCCTGATCTGATGAAGACCCCGCCAAAGTTTGGGGTCTATTTCTCTAAGTTTTACGTAAATAATCAAAGGCAATTAGGTTCTTTACTTGTTAATCATTGACTTTACCGGTTATATTTTTGATTACTCCACCCGAAAAGCTGTGTCGACTGTCACCCGCCTTTGTTTCTTCCTTCTCATTGGGGTAGGTGCCCGTAAGGCTACGGAACCAGATCGACCGCTTGCCCAGCTTTGATACCCGACCAAACAGTGCCTTGTGAACCCATCGCACATTGACGCACACAGGTTTTTACATACCCCAAATTACTCATCTTAACTTTGCTTTTTATGCCATTCCTTTTACACCATACTTTGTTGTGTATGCTCAGAAAAGCAGCAGTACGCATGGCACGGGTTGCCACTTGGGTTCTGTTGGTTTTTTGTCTGTTACCCCGGAAGGGTATAGCCAATGCACCGCTATCGTCACCGGCGCCCCTTCCTTTTGTACGGGCGGCACCACCACCCTCCAAACGCCCTCGTTGCCCAATGCCAACTACTGTTGGCGAAACCAAGCCACCGCTTCCACTTGGCAAAATGTCGGCGCCGCAGGATTCTCCGCTGGAGCGGCTACTTACCCAAGTTTAGTCTTCGACGGCCGCACCCCGTACGTGGCGTATGCAGATGGTACTAACGGCTACAAAGCCACGGTCATGAAATTTAACGGCACCAGCTGGGTTAGTGTCGGCACCGCAGGCTTCACCGCTGGATTACCTAATTATATAAGGTTTGCGTTCGGCGGCAGTACCCCATACGTGGCATATAAAGATTTCAGTGCAGGCTCCAAAACTACGGTGATGAAATTTAATGGCGCCAGCTGGGTCAATGTCGGCACCACAGGATTCTCCGCTGGAGTGGCTAGTTTCCTAAGTTTGGCCTTCGGCGGCAGCACCCCGTACGTGGCGTATCAAGATGCCACTAACAGCTCCAAAACTACGGTGATGAAATTTGACAGCACCAGCTGGGTCAATGTCGGCACCATAGGATTCTCCGCTGGAGGGGCTGGTTTCCAAAGTTTGGCCTTCTGCGGCGGCACCCTTTACGTGGCGTATCAAGATGTTGCTAACAGCTCCAAAACTACGGTGATGAAATTTGATATACCTTGCCTAAGCAGCAGCAACGCACTCACCGTGAGCACCGCAGGTACGTATACCCTCACCATAACCAATCAAAGTGGCCGCGTAGCTACTAGTGCACCCGTGGTGGTGAGCGAGAATCCCGGTAGCGTGGCCGGTAACACCACCGTTGTCGCCGGTGTCAATAGCACCAACCTAGCGTTGAGCGGACAGACGGGCAGCGTCGTGAAGTGGCAGTCGTATTTGAGTACTGATTTTTCTAGTCCCGTCGATGTTGCCGATACAACCACCAACCTTACCGCGACCGCTCTGACCCAAACAACCTACTTCCGGGCCGTGGTCCAGAGCGCAGTGTGTACTCCGGCCTTCTCGACATCAGCGACCATCACGGTAACGCCCGCCAGCGTGGGAGGAAGCGTGGCGGGAAGCACTACGGTTTGCGCCGGAACAAACAGCACCAATCTGACTTTGAGCGGTCAAACGGGCTCGGTCGTCAGGTGCCAGTCATCATTGAATGCTGGTTTTTCCAGCCCGACCAACATTAGTAATACGACCACCGGTCTAACGCCAGGTAACCTGACCCAGACTACTTATTACCGGGCCGTGGTGCAAAGTGGAGCCGACGCACCCACCTTTTCAACTACGGCTACCGTAACCGTCGATCCCGCTAGCGTGGGTGGTAGCGTGGCCGGTAGCACCACTGTCATTGCCGGTGGCAACAGCACCAACCTGACGTTGAGTGGACAAACGGGCAGCGTCGTGAAGTGGCAGTCCTCGTTGACTGCTGGCTTTTCTAGTCCGACTGATATTGTTAATACTACGGCTAACCTTACCGCGACCGCTCTGACCCAAACAACCTACTTCCGGGCCGTGGTCCAGAGCGCAGTGTGTACTCCGGCCTTCTCGACATCAGCGACCATCACGGTAACGCCC
>Ga0105053_10011582_pt1 | contig 10779 bp, 10 predicted proteins | sample BON01_FD_78093 | JGI IMG/M metagenome (GOLD analysis project Ga0105053, IMG submission 78093) | Freshwater microbial communities from Lake Bonney liftoff mats and glacier meltwater in Antarctica - BON-01 | ecosystem: Environmental > Aquatic > Freshwater > Ice > Glacier meltwater | place: Lake...
AGGGTGCGCACGACGCCCTTGGATTCCAGCGCCTCAAGCAGCACGGCAAATTGCATGCTGCCCGCGCCAAACCCGATGGCCAGCGCGCCTTCGCTTTCCCTGTTCGACGTATAACCACCGCCGGTCAGGATACTGGTGGCATTGTTGTTGGCGCCCAGCGTGCCGGTACCCAGGGTGATCCCGGTGCCCCCCGTCGTGCCGCCCGCGGCAATCGAGGCCGACAGCGATTTGCGCACGGACCGCGCCATTTCGGCGAATCGCACCTTCAGCATGACCTGCTGGGTGCCACCCACGCTCATCAGATTGCTGACGCGTTCGGGGGCATAGCGTTCGGCCAGGTCAAGGGCGCGGTCCAGCCTGGTGATGCTGGAAATGACACCCGACAGCACGATGCCATCATTGGCGGTGCGCACTTCGATGGGTTCGCCCGGCAGGATCTGGCGCAGGCGTTCCTTGAACTCGGCGATATCGGGGGCAACCTGCACCTCGACGTTGGTGATCAGCCGGCCTTCGGCGTTCAGCAGCGTCAGGGTGGTGCGCCCGGGCGCCTTGCCCAGCACATAGATCGTACGATCCGACAATGTGGAAATGTCGGCGATCGACGGGTTCGCGATGGACAGTTCCGCAAACGGAACATCCGATTCGACCACCACCGCCCGATTCATCGGAACATTCAGGGCACTTGAGGCCGATCCGTTCATCACGCGCAAGGTTTCGGCGCTGGCGGCGGGTACTGTGGCGACGGCCACGGAAAAACCCAACAGCACGGCCTTGAGAAATCTGTCAATTTGCATGTGATCCTGCCTCTCTGATCACGGATTTACCCGGGTCTTTCGCCCGACTTTGGAAACACCATGGGCGAGAAGTGTATTTTTTGCAAGAATCAAGGTGTTGCGTAGGGGTATTGATGTGGATAAGTCACAACACCCAATAGGGATTGCGCATAAGAAGGGGCGCAGACCCAATATCAGGTGTCTGCGCCCCTTTGAAACCCGAACCTCAGTTCGTGCAGGCGATCGGAATTTCCACAACATCGGCGCCGCGGCGGGTCTTGATCGTGCAAATACGCTCTTCCACGCTTTCGATGATTGCCTCATCGGCCATGCCCAAAAGCTGGCGCTGATCAATTTCGATGTTTTCCGACACGGTTGTGTCCTCGGCGCCGACCAATGCAAGGGTCAGCCGACCGGTGGATTGCGCCTGGGCCAAAGCTGCGACCTGACGGGTTGTTGCCTCGACGGTCACGGTGCGCGCCACGGTGGGGCTAGAGCGGTCTTCGTCGGCGGATTGATCAATCGCCACCAGACGCACGCCGCTTTCGATCAGGCGGGTCACCTCGGTTCGGTTGCCGTTGACGGTGGGCAACTGCCCGCTCCAGAACACATCGACCCGGTCGCCGGGGCGCAGGAAGCCGGAAACGCCGGAAGACACGTCAACCTTGATCGCAAAGGCGCGCATTCCGTCGGTCAGGCGTGACGACACGCCGGCATCAACGCCAGGTTCGGTCACTTTCACGGCCAACAACGCCTCGTCCTTTTCCATAGTGCGCAGAACCGACCGGGGATTGCGGTTGTTCTCGGGGAACAACACGGCGACATCGCTGAACGTGCCCTCGGGGATCGCATCAAGCGGCCAGTTGACCACGCGCACATCCTCGGGCGCCAGGCGCTCGCCATACCGCACGGGGCGGTTGACCACATAAACGGGCCGTGTCGGCACGGCGGCGCCGCGATTTGCCTCGGCAGCCGCCTGATAATCACTGATGTATCCGCGGGCGAGGTAGACCGCGAAGCCCGCCAGCCCCAGGCCCAGCACAAGAACCATTCCAAAGACCAGACGCATGGCAATTCCTTTCCAAAGTCGGTGATCCGCTCACCGATTCGGAGCGGCTTGACTGTCTGTCAACGCTGACCATCGCAGCCGTTTGGGGCAAAATGATGCTGAGATTGCGCAACTGTTGCGGTTTTGTGGCCAGTGTTTACTGCGATGGTGCAAAGCGAACAGGGGCGCCAAAGCGCCCCGTGGTTCACGGCAGAGGGACCGAAATCACCAGACAATGGTTGTCGGGCGCGCCGCCACGGTCGAGCTGACGGCGTTCGAGACATCTTCGGCGCCATCGCCAAAGGTGCTCATCACGGCCAGGGTCAGAGACATCACACCTGCGGTCAGCAAAACCCAGTCCACAGTCGTGGCCCCGGATTCGTCACGCAGGAATTTCTTGAAGGTGTGCAGCATCTTTTCACTCGCAATTTGACATGTCGGCATACCGCTCATTCGGCATGCGCGCCTCGGGCTTGTCCGCAGTATTTGGGACAATCTCGGCAAAAATGAGCCCTGCTCGTGGCGAACCGGGCGGCGTTTTGCCGCCTTTGCGTTCCGGGGTGCGCCGCTCCTGTGTGGCGGCGCACCCCTCTCAGGATCAGAACGTGGTGGTGACGGTCGTGCCGTTCAGGTGGGTCGACACGGCTTCGGTCACGGTCTTGGTGCCCGAGGTGACCGAGGTCAGAACGGCGATGCCCAGGCCAACGATGGCGGCGGTCAGCACAACCCAGTCGACGGTCACGGCACCGTCTTCGTCGTTGCGGAAGGATTTGGCGATTTTAAAGAAGTTCATTGTAGTGTCCCTTTCAAGGATTGATGTGGTCGCTCGGGCGCCTGTCTGTGTCCCGTTCAGGGCCTGAGCGTCGTTGCGATGACCATGTTATCGCCCTGGTTTAAGGCGCAAGAGTGGCAAGAATCGTGAATTGCTTGGGCATTTCCTGAGTTTTGCCAAAGCTTTGCGCCGCAACGAAAAAGGCCGCACCCTTGGGTGCGGCCTTTCGGTCTGGCGCTGTTGCGCGGATCAGAACGTGGTTGTGACGGTCGTGCCGTTCAGGTGGGTCGACACGGCTTCGGTCACGGTCTTGGTGCCCGAGGTGACCGAGGTAAGAACGGCGATGCCCAGGCCAACGATGGCGGCGGTCAGCACAACCCAGTCAACGGTCACGGCACCGTCTTCGTCGTTGCGGAAGGATTTGGCGATCTTGAAGAAGTTCATAATAGTGTCCCTTTCATGGGTGGTTTGCAGTCAGTGTCCGATCCGAGTTTGGCGCTGGTCGGACATTTCCTGACCGGTGCGTTCGGAATGACGCCATATGGCAGTCCAATCGGGGCAAGAATTGGGCGCCTGCGTGGCATTCTCGGAAAATTTTCAAGACGCAGGGTAACCTTTTGTTAAGGAGGTAAAATAAACGTCATACTTGGCTTTTTGCGGCACACAGGCGATGATTTTCGTTTCTGAAAGGCGACACTTGGGTGGATTTCCAGGGCCAATCTGGGTAATTTCTGGCTTATTGGGCATTTTCTTGCAACAAAAGACAAAACAAGAAACGGGGCGGAGCAGTCACCGTATGAGGCAGAGATTTATCACTTCGATCACGGTCGTGGCGATTCTTGCGGCATCCCCGGTCCTGGCCGAGGGGCCAAAACCGTTTCCCGAGTTCACATTCAAGCGCATAAAACCGCCCAAGGCCGGTGAAACCCCTCGCATCACCGTACAGGTGGCCCCCCCCACGGCGCGAATCACCACTCGCCCCGCCGTCGAAGACGCGCCGCCGGCCACAGCCAACACGGGCGGTGGGCACGATTGGTTCTGGGCGCAGGTAAGCGGCGGTTCGCCCGCCCAACGGGTGTCCAGCGCGCTGATCGCGTTGCAAAATGCGCCGGGGGGCGGTGGCGTGCCCAGCCCGCGCCTGCAATCCTTGCGCGAAATCGCCGACCGCTATGGCACCGAGCTGTTGAAGGCCACCGTCGGCACCCGCATTTCGCCGGCCTTTGCCCTGGCGGTCATTTCGGTCGAATCAGGGGGCCGCACCGACGCCCTGTCGCGCGCCGGGGCCCAGGGGCTGATGCAGCTGATGCCGGCCACTGCCGAACGCTTTGGTGTGTCCGACCGCACCATCGCCGCCGACAACATCCGCGGCGGCGTCACATACCTCGACTGGCTGATGGGCCGCTTTGACGGCGACCCCCTGCTGGCGCTGGCCGGATACAACGCGGGCGAGGGGGCGGTTGACAAACATGGCGGCGTGCCGCCCTTTGCCGAAACCCGCGGCTATGTGCCCAAGGTGCTGGCCGCTTGGGCCGTGGCCAAGGGGCTGTGCCTGACCCCGCCGCAGCTGATCACCGATGGCTGCGTTTTTGTCGGCAAAACGGCCAACACCAATGGCTGAGCCGAAACCGCTGATTCTGGATGTCGATGGCACCTTTCTGCGCACCGACATGTTGTATGAAACCTTTTGGGCCGGCCTCGGGCGTGACCCGGTTGCAGTGTTGCGCCTGAGTGCGCGCCATATCCGCCAACCCGCCATCCTAAAGGAAAAACTGTCGCAGGTTGTGACCCTGCGCACCGATCTTTTGCCCGTCACCCCCGCCATCGTCGAAATCGCCAATGCCGCCCGCGAGGACGGCACCGAAGTGATGCTCGCCTCGGCCTCGCCGCGCCGCCAGGTGCAACAGCTGGCCCGCGACCACGATCTGTCGCCCCGCGTCTTTGCCACCGAAGGCGGGCTCAACCTCAAGGGCCAGGCCAAGGCCGACGCCCTGGTCGAGGCGCTTGGCCCCCGTGGCTTTCACTATGCCGGGAATGAACCGGTCGATCTGCCGGTCTGGGATCAGGCCGATGCCACCATCATCGTTGGCAACCACCCCGCCATCGCCGCCAGGCTGGCCGCCCAGGGCCATCCGGTGCACAAGGTCGCCGGTGGCTGGGCCTGGCGCGATCTCGCCCGCGCTCTGCGCCCGCACCAGTGGGTCAAGAATTCGCTGCTGATCCTGCCGATGATCGCAGCCCATGATTTCACACTCGCCACACTGTTTCTGGTGCTGGCGGGCATCGTCGCCTTTTCCGCGGCCGCCTCGTCGGTCTATATTGTAAACGATCTGCTGGACCTTGAGGCGGATCGCCTGCACCCCACCAAATGCAAACGCCCCTTTGCCACCGGCAAGGTGCCGATTCGCACGGGCATGATCACGGGCGCGGCGCTGGCGCTCTTCGCCCTGATCCTCGGCGCTGCACTTGGCGGCGCGTTCCTGGCCGTGATCGTCGTCTACATGATCGCGTCCCTCGCCTATTCGCTGAAACTGAAACGCATGCGCTGGGTCGACGTCTTCACCCTCGCAGCCCTCTACACCCTGCGCGTGGTGGCGGGGGCGGCGGCCAGCGGTGTTGGCGTGTCGATCTATATGCTGATCTTCATCTTCCCGGTGTTCCTGACCCTTGGCTGCGTCAAACGGATGACCGAACTGGCCCTGGCCAAAGGCGACGAACCACTGCCGGGCAGGGGCTATGGCCGCCGCGACCGGGGCGATCTGCTGAACATGTCGGGTCTCGGCATTGCCGGCGCGCTGATCATCTTCGCGCTCTATTCGGTCAGCGAGCAGGGCCGCCAGCTTTATACCACCACGTGGATCCTGTGGCTGACGCTCATTCCCATCGCAAGCTGGCTGATCCGCATGGTCGCCCTCGGCTTTTATGGCAAACAGGATTATGACCCCATCGTCTTTGCCCTGCGTGACCGCCTGGGTATCGGCATCCTGCTGATCGTATTGTCGCTGATGTTCTGGGCCGCAGGGCTCTGGAGCCAGTGGTTCGGCTAGGCCGTGGCTCTTTCTTGCCTGAAATACTCCGGGGTCCGGGGCAGCGCCCCGGGGCTATCGGCCAATCCGTCAGATCGACATCTTCTTGAAAACCCGCTCGGGGATCGCCTTGATGATCAGCATGATATAACGCCAGAAAAACGGCGTATAAATCACGTCGCGCCGCTTGGCGACCGCGCTCAGAATATCGCCCGCCACCTTGTCGGGCGTGGCCACCAGAAACATCCCGGGGATGCCCCAGGTCATGGCGGTATCGACAAACCCGGGCTTCACCGTCACCACATGGCCGCCCGCCCGGGTCAGCCGGTTGCGCAACCCCGACAGATAGGTGTGAAACCCCGCCTTGGCCGCGCCATAGACGTAATTCCCGACGCGCCCCCGGTCGCCTGCGACCGACCCCACACCCACGACAACCCCGGCGCCCCGCGACTCGATCTCGGGGGCCAGCATCTGCAAGAACCGCGCCGGGCCCGAAAAACCGTCGATCACCGTGCCGTCGATCAGCCCCGGTTTGGCGTCGATCTCGGCCTGTGGCGGCATCGAGCCGACGAACACGGCAGCGTTCACGATCCGGTCGTCCAGCCCGTCGATGATCGGCTGAAACGTCGCGGGTTCGCGCGCATCAAACAGCATCGCGCGGGCATAGGGTGCGCCGCGCAGTTCGCAATCGGCGGCGGTTGCGGCCATGTCGTCCATATCGCGTCCCGCCAGGATCAGGGCATTGCCACGCTCGGCCAACACCCGCGCCATGGCCCGCGCCATCGACGACGTGGCGCCGACAAGAATCCACAACTCAGACATTCACACATTCCTCAGATCAAGGCGGCGGATCAGGTCGGTGGCCAGCACGCCGCCCGGGTCAACGTCGCGCACCATCTGCGCCCATGCCGGCTGTTCCGGATACATCGCGCGCACGGCACTGCCCTTGGCCAGGGAATCCTTGGCCAGGTAAATTCGCCCTTCTGCGGCCAGGGTGTCACCCTCAAGCTCGCCGATCAGGCGCGTGGCGCGGGCGCGGTTGGGGAAATCGACAGCCAGGGTATACCCCTCCATCGGGAATGACATCATGCCTGCCCGTCCCGGCCCCATGCGTTTCAGCACGGCCAGCGGCGAGGCCAGGCCCGATTTCGCAATCCGCCCCAACATGGCGCGCAGGGCAGGGGCCTGTTCGACAGGCACCACGCATTGAAACTGGTGAAACCCCTCTTTGCCATACAGGCGGTTCCAGTCGCGGATGCGGTCCAGCGGGAAAAAGAACTCCTGAATCGGCTTGACCACGGTGCGCCCGTTTTCGGGCACGCGCCGGTAATAGGCGCCGTTGAACGCCCGCACCACGGCAGGCGCAAGGGCAAAACCGGGCGCGTCGAACGGCACCGATTTGGCGCGCCCGGGCTGGGTGACCAGCCCCGATCCGGTTTCCGCCTCTTCCAGAATACCGCACCCGAGGTCGGCACCTGTCGCCGTCGCGTCGATCCAACCAACGGTATAGCTGGCGTCGGAGGCGTCGAGGTATCCCAGAAACTCGTCCCACCCGCCGATGCGCCGTTCGGTCACGACAATCACGTCGCCCTTGCATTTCAGCATCTGCACTTCTGCATTGGCAATCACGCCGGTCTGGCCCAAACCGCCCACCGTTGCGCGAAACAGGTCATCGGCGGGCGTGATCCGCCGCGCCACACCGTCCACCCCAACCAGGGTGATCGCGCGCACATGCTGCCCGAACGATCCGGCGACATGGTGGTTCTTGCCATGCACATCATGGGCAATGGCGCCGCCCACGGTGGCAAACCCCGTGCCCGGCATCACCGCAGGCAGCCATCCGCGCGGCGCAAAGATGCGGGCAAGTTCGCCCAGTTGCATCCCGGCCTCAACCGTTGCCACACCCGTAACAGCATCAAACCCCATGATCCGGTCCAGGCGCAGCATCTGCACCGCCCGCCCGCCATTGTTCAGACAGGCATCGCCATAGCTTCGGCAATTGCCGATGGCGGGGGCCGGTTCGCTGGCCATCAAAGCGGTCAGCGACGACAGCCGCTCGGGGCGGGCCAATTCACCCGTGGCGCGCAACGCACGGCCCCAGCCGGCATATTCAGCGGTTTTCCAGCGCATGTCAGTCCTTTCTCGGGCCGCGTTCGGCCACCGGAAACGCGATCAGCCCCAGGGCGATGGCGAACCATAATGTCGTCAGGCGGATGATGGCGGTGGCGGGCACCGACACGGCCAGGGGCACGCCCTGCAACGTCAACAGCGCTATCATCGCTGCCTCGGCCCCGCCCAGCCCCCCGGGCGCGCCGGTCAGCCCGCCTGCAAGGGTCGCAAAGACGAAAATCGCGATGGCGGCGGCAAGGCCGATGTCGTGGCCCATCCAGACCAGCAACAGATGAAACGCCACGCCCTCGGCGACCCAGCCGATCAGGCCCAGACCCATGGCCGCGCTCAGCACGCCGGGGTTGGAGAACCGCGCCAGAGATTTTGCCGCCCGCCGCACCCGGGCAAACAGCCGGGGCGCGCGACCTGTCACGCGGTGGGCACGGGTGGCAAGGCCCGACAAAAGCGCCGGGCGCGTTACCACGAACGCGGCGATCAACGCCAGCAGTGCCACAGGCAGGCCCCCGGCAATGCCGGTGGTCGAAAGCGCCAGCGCCAGCGCCAGAATAACGCCCATGGCCGCCAGGTCAGAGGCCCGATCAATCAGGGCAAGGGGCGCCGTGCGTTCAAAACTCCAGCCGGTTTCGTGGCGCAGCCAGCGCATGCGCACCAATTCACCCACCCGCCCGGGGGTGACCGACATGGCAAAACCCCCCAGAAAATGCAGCATGTTACGCCCGATAGCCGTGGGCAGGCCCAGGCGGCGGGCAAATACATGCCAGCGCAGGGCGCGAAACAGATAATTCACCAGGCTCAGCCCCAGAAGCACGGCGATCTGCCAGGCCTTGATCTGCGCTTTGATCTCGTCCCAGCCGGTGCTTGCCACCAACCCGGCCAGACCGGCCACCAGCAACACCACAAGACCACCAAGGATCAGGCGGTCACGTGTCAGGTGCGCGCGGGGCGCGGGGGGGGTGCTGCTCATGGTCATTGCCGCCGGATTAGCAACGGATTGGGGCAATACTATGGTATTGTTTCTGCCTCGCGGTGGAAAATCGTTGGTGGCCGCCTGTTTCCGCACTTCAAACGATTGTGGCCTCGGTGGCGGCGCGCAGTTCATCCTCGGTCACGCCCTCGGCACATTCGACGATCTGCAACCCGCCCGGCACCACATCGAACACGCCCAGATTGGTGATGATCCGGTCTACCACGCCCTTGCCGGTCAGGGGCAGGGTGCAGGCCTTCAACACCTTGGATTCGCCATGCTTTGAAGTGTGATCCATAACCACGATCACCCGGCCGACACCGGCCACAAGGTCCATGGCACCACCCATCCCTTTGACCAGCTTGCCGGGAATCATCCAGTTCGCCAGATCGCCGTTTTCGGCCACCTCCATCGCACCCAGGATCGCGGCGGCGATCTTGCCCCCCCGGATCATGCCGAAACTGGTGGCGCTGTCGAAATAGGCGGTGCGCGGCAACTCGGTGATCGTCTGCTTGCCCGCGTTGATCAGATCGCCGTCTTCCTGACCCTCGAACGGAAACGGCCCCATACCCAGCATGCCGTTCTCCGATTGCAGGGTGATGTCCTTGTCGCCCACGTAATTGGCCACCAGCGTCGGAATGCCGATGCCAAGGTTGACATACATCCCGTCCTGCAGTTCCTGCGCGGCCCGTTCGGCCATCTGATTGCGATCCCAGGGCATTATGCTTGCTCCTTCTTGCGCGTCGTGCGCTGTTCGATCCGCTTTTCATGCGCGCCCTGCACAATCCGGTGCACATAGATGCCGGGCAGGTGGATCGTGTCGGGGTCAAGGCTGCCCACCGGCACGATTTCCTCAACCTCGACCACACACACCTTGCCGCACATGGCGGCAGGCGGGTTGAAATTGCGCGCGGTCTTGCGGAACACCAGATTGCCGGTGGCGTCGGCCTTCCACGCCTTGACGATGGACAGGTCGGCCACCATCCCACGTTCCAGTATGTAATCCTGGCCGTCGAAATTCTTCACTTCCTTGCCCTCGGCAATCACCGTGCCCACGCCGGTTTTGGTGTAAAATCCGGGGATTCCACAGCCGCCAGCGCGCATTCGTTCGGCAAGTGTGCCTTGTGGGTTGAACTCCAGCTCAAGCTCGCCCGACAGATACTGGCGCATGAATTCGGCATTTTCGCCCACATACGAGCTGATCATCTTTTTCACTTGCCGCGTTTGCAGCAAAATCCCGATGCCGAAATCGTCAACGCCCGCGTTGTTGGACGCAAAGGTCAGATCCTTGGTTCCTGCGTCCCTGATGGCGGCCAGCAACAGTTCGGGGATACCGCACAGGCCAAACCCGCCTGCCGCAATGAACATGCCGTCGAACAACAGGCCATCCAAAGCCTCTGTCGCCGAACCATAGACCTTTTTCATGCGCCGTTCCCCGTGCTGATCTGTCGTTTCCTTCTGGGCTGCGCTGTCAAAACTGTCAACGCAGGTGGCCGGTTCATTCGATCACGTCGTCGCCGCCCGCTACCGCCTTGCGCGCCGGTGCCTTTTTCGGCGCGGGTTTTTTTGCCGGAGCCTTGGCCGGTGCCTTTTTCGCCCCCGGTTTCTTCGCCGCAGCCTTGGCCGCTGGTTTGGCAGCCTTCTTGCCACCGCCCTTCTTGCCCGCCTTTTCGGCGATCAATTCCAGCGCCAGGTCCACCGTCACCTGTTCCACATCGCTGTCCTTGGGCAGGGTCGCGTTGACCTTGCCCCATTTGACATAGGGGCCATACTTCCCCTCCATAATGTCGATCGGCCCGCCCTCTTTCGGGTGTTCGCCGAGGGACCGCAGGGTTTTTGCCCCCCGCCCGGCGCCGCGTGACGCCACCTTTTCGGCCAGCAATTGTACCGCGCGGTTCATGCCCACGGTAAACACCTCGTCCAACCCGTCCAGATTGGCATTGGTGCCGCCCCGTTCACTGGTCGATTCCGCGTGTTTGATATAGGGGCCATAGCGCCCGATGTTCGACCACACCATCACCCCATCCTCGGGGTGCGGGCCGATGGCGCGGGGCAGCGACAGCAGTTTG
>Ga0105053_10011584_pt1 | contig 10778 bp, 7 predicted proteins | sample BON01_FD_78093 | JGI IMG/M metagenome (GOLD analysis project Ga0105053, IMG submission 78093) | Freshwater microbial communities from Lake Bonney liftoff mats and glacier meltwater in Antarctica - BON-01 | ecosystem: Environmental > Aquatic > Freshwater > Ice > Glacier meltwater | place: Lake...
CTTTAGCAATGCCTTATTTGATTGATGAAGTACTCAGTATTATACATTACATGAGAAGTAATAAAGCTAATATAAAAAAGAAATGATAATAAGACTGTTTGATGTGCAAAATGGAGCTGTTATTCCAACAGAACATTGCTATACTTTAAAGGCATTAAAAGATATAATGGATAATTATCCAGAAGAACATTTAAAAATATACCAATATTTGTTCTATATGACGTGTCCAAACCCTGACATGAACCCTTTCTTTCATACTCCAGAAGTTGATAAAGAATCTTTAATCATAAATCAAATTGAAGGTTTTTTTTCTACTGAAGATGAAGACATATTCATGGCATTACAATTTTGTCAAAGACTATATGAAACACCTACTTCAAGAGCTTATCATGGAATAGCCAAAGCATTGGATAATATAGCAAGATATATGGGTAATACTGCTATTACTGATGGTAGAGATGGTAATATAAATCAGATCAGAGCTATTGCTAAAGATTTTGATTCAATTAGACAATCTTTTAAAGGAGCTTTTAAAGATCTTTTAGAAGAGCAATCTAGTAAAGTACGTGGAGGGATTGGTATGGCGTATGATCAATAACTATCACAAAAATAATTATATATGAGTGAGATATACCAAGACATACCTTGTTGGGATAATGGTGAATGGACTACAATTAGTTTTGATTCTAGAGAAATATTTGCTAATGCTATAAAAGATATTTTTTCTGAACCGGGTGAATATCACTTTGATGAAGTCAGTTTATTATTTAATGAGCAGGCCCAAATTTTTAGAAAGCAAAATGTGTATTGTACAGCTCCTTTTAAATCAAGAGACTTTGTAACATACTGGGATGATCAAAAAAATAAGTGTAGAAAAGGAGTTTTTTACATGAAAGATTCTAAAAAATGGTTTATCACTCGTGATTATTACATGTGGTTAAACTTTTTACCAATATTTGATAAAGAACAACAATTATTTGATTTTGCTAAAATTAGAGATGCTCAGTATCATATGGCTCTATATGAGCTTCTTGCAGAACTTAATTATCAACATGTAGCTATTTTAAAAAAGAGGCAGATAGCCAGCTCATACTTTCACATATCTAAACTACTTAATCAATTATGGTTTGAATCAGGTGTTACTCTTAAAATGGGAGCTAGCTTAAAAGATTATATAAATGAAAAAGGATCTTGGAAATTTATGTCAGAGTATGCATCATTTTTAAATGAGCACACAGCATGGTATAGACCAATGTCTCCTGATAAAGTTTTAATGTGGCAACAAAAAATTGAAGTAAGAAAAGGTGATAGAAAAACTGAAGTAGGCCTTAAAGGTACTATGCAAGGAATGTCTTTTGAAAAAGATCCTACCAATGGTGTTGGGGGACCTGTTAAATACTTTTTTCATGAAGAAGCGGGTATTGCTCCTAAAATGGATCAGACTTATGAGTACATGCGTCCTGCTATGAAATCTGGTTTAATTACTACAGGTATGTTTATTGCTGCAGGCTCCGTTGGGGATTTGTCTCAATGCAATCCATTAAGAGAAATGATTCTCAATCCTGAATCAAAAGATATATATGCTGTTGAAACAAATCTTATAGATAAAAAAGGTACTATAAAACCATCTGGTTTATTTATTCCAGAACAATGGTCTATGCCTCCTTTTATTGATGATTATGGTAACTCGCTAGTAAAAGAAGCTTTAAAAGCTTTGGATACTCAATTTACTAAATGGAAAATTGATTTATCTCCAGAAGATTATCAATTAAGAATATCTCAGCATCCTAGAGATATAGAAGAAGCCTTTGCTCATAGAAGTGTTTCTGTATTTCCTCCACATCTTGTTGCAGCACAACAAAAAAGAATAGAAGAAAAAGAATATTCTTATGAGTTTTTAGATATTATGACAGATGAGAATGGTAAAGTCATTGTTAAAGCATCTAATAAACAACCTATTAAAGAATTCCCAATGACTAAAAAGACTGAAGATAAAACAGGTTGTTTAGTTGTATGGGAAAGGCCTATTGCAGATCCTACTTTTGGACAGTATTATGCTTCTATAGATCCAGTTTCCGAGGGCAAAGCGGAGTATATAGAAAACATGTTATACACACCAATAGGTAGAAAAAGAATAGGTGATATTAAAATAGGTGATAAAGTAATTGGTTCTAATGGACAATCTATTAACGTTATTGGTGTATATCCACAAGGAATAAAAAAATTATGTAAAATAACATTTAGTGATGGTCATAGTATAAAAGTATGTGAAGATCATTTATGGAGTGTAAAATTATATGGTGGTACAAAAGGATTTATTACATTATCTGTAAAAGACTTATTAGATACTACAAAAAAAATTACTTATAATGGTGCGGGAAGAAATATAAAAAAAGAATACAGCATTCATACTTATTATAAAAATAAACAAAATAGAAGTGCTTGGTCTATACCCATTGTTGAACCTATTACTTTTCAACCTAAAACATTAGAAAAAGTTAATGACAATTTTTCAGTAAATAGACAATCAATTCACCCTTATTTATTAGGAGCTTTAATTGGAGATGGTGGATTATCACAAAAATCAATAAGATTTAGTTCAGTTGATAATGAAATTATTGAAAAAGTTAAAAATACAATTACAGAAGATTTAGAATTAAAAAAAGTAAAAGGTGATAATTGTGATTATATAATAGTTACAAAAACAGGTAATAGAAATTCATTAACTCAAAAATTAAAAGACTTAGGGTTAATGGGTTTAAAGTCAAGTCATAAATTTATACCTGATGTTTATAAGTATGCTCTTTGCGCACAAAGAATAATATTATTACAAGGATTACTAGATACAGATGGTTCTTGTACAAATCATGGTGTAGAATTTTATTCATCTTCTAAACAACTTGCTTATGATGTAGTAGAATTAGTACAATCTCTTGTTGGAATAGCTAAAATTAGAATAAAAAAAACTACTCATTTAGATGCTTATATTGTAAGAGTTAATTTACCAAGAGGGATTAGCCCTTTTATGTTATCTCGTAAAAAAGAAAAATATAAATTATCAAAAGTGTTTAGTAAATATATTACAAATATAGAATATGTTGACGATGGTGAAGCAGTGTGTATTTCTATTGATGCACCTGATAATCTTTATGTTACTGAACATGCTATTGTTACGCATAACACAACAACCTCAGAATCACTATGTTCCATATATGTAATGAAAGCTCCTGTAGAGGTAACTCGTGTTACAGGTATAGAAACAGAAACTTACATAGAGCCTGATAAAATAGTAGCAGCTTGGTGCGGTAGATTTGATGATTTAAATAAAACACACCAAAGACTAGAATTAATTATAGAATGGTACAATGCGTGGACTGTTATTGAAAATAATATTTCATTATTTATACAACATATGATAGCAAGAAAAAAACAAAAATATCTAGTTCCTAAAAATCAAATATTATTTCTTAAGGATTTAGGTGCTAATGCTAATGTATTTCAAGAGTATGGTTGGAAAAACACAGGAACATTGTTTAAACAACATCTTCTTAATTATGCTATAGAATATACTAAAGAAGAATTGGACGTAGAAACAAAAACAGACGGTACTATTGTAAGAACTACATATGGTATTGAAAGAATCCCTGACCCTATGCTTCTTGTAGAAATGCAGGAATATGCAGCAGGAGTCAATGTAGACAGACTCGTAGCTTTTTGTGCATTAGTAGCTTTTATGAGAATTCAACAAGCTAATAGAGGTTATGCTAAAAGAGTTATTATGGATGATTCAGCTAAAAACTTGCAAAAGTCCTCAAATTTGTTTACTTTAAATAAGAGTCCTTTTAGACATATGGGAAGAGGTCAATCATCAAAAAATCAAAAATTTAAAGGATCTCCTTTTAAAAATTTAAAATAAAAAAAATATGCAAATCATAAATGCAATGCAAGCTAAGGCTGGAGCCAAAACTGATCAAAACAGAATGAGTTCTATTACACAGCCTTTACAGTTTCTTTCTAAAAAAGAAAAGAATGAAGAGTGGGCCGCTTGGAATTTAGATTGGATTGAGTGGCAAGGACTAAAACAGCTTGGTAGAAATTCTCGTAGATTAATGAAAAATTATAAGCTTGCAAAAGGTATAATTGACAAATCTGATTATATAGTAGAAACGGATAATGATTATAGAGATATTGTAGAAATACTTACTAAAGAAGATCAATCAGCTTTAGAGTTAAAGTTTTATCCAATTATCCCAAATGCTATTAATGTTTTAGTAGCTGAATTTGCTAAAAGATCAACTAAGCTTACATATCATGCTGTGGATGAATATTCATATAATGAAATGATGGAGCAAAAAAGAAGTATGGTGGAAGAAACTTTACTGTCAGATGCTCAAGTAAAACTTACAGCAGCTTTATTAGAACAAGGTTTAGATCCTGAGTCAGAAGAAGGACAACAAGCATTGTCTCCTGATAATCTTAAATCATTGCCCGAAATTGAACAGTTTTTTAAAAAAGACTATAGATCAATGATAGAAGAATGGGCTTCTCACCAACACAAAGTTGATGTTGAAAGATTCAAAATGGATGAGTTAGAAGAAAGAGGTTTTAGAGATATGCTTATTACTGATAGAGAGTTTTGGCATTTTCGGATGATGGAGGATGATTATGAAGTTGAATTGTGGAATCCAGCAATTACATTTTATCATAAATCACCTGACTCAAGATACATATCTCAATCTAATTGGGTAGGCAAGACTGATATGATGACCGCTGCTGATGTTATTGACAGATATGGATATATTATGACAGAAGAGCAGTTGGCTTCATTAGAAGCAATCTATCCTGTTAAATCTGCTGGTTATAATATTGGAGGTCTTCAGAATGATGGTTCATTCTATGACGGTACAAAATCACATGAGTGGAATACTAATATGCCTTCACTAGCATATCGTCAGTATACTTCAGCTATGGGAGGAAGTGTAATAGATAACGGAGACATTATAAGTGATATACTAATGGAAAGTGAAGATTACCAAGATCAAGGTACAGCTTTCTTATTAAGAGTATCTACAGTGTATTGGAAATCTCAAAGAAAAATAGGTCATTTAACCAGCGTTACTGAAAACGGTGAAGTAATTAATGAAATTGTATCTGAAGTTTATACTATTGTAAATAATCCTATTTATGATAATAGACTTTTTAAAAATAAAAATAAAGATAATCTTCTTTTTGGAGATCATATAGATTGGATATGGATTAATGAAGTATGGGGTGGTGTAAAAATCGGTCCAAATATTCCATCTTTTTGGGGTATGAATAATCCTGGAGGCTTTTCTCCCTTATATATTGGGGTAGATAAAAATAAAATGGGATCATTAAGATTTCAATTTAAAGGAGACTCTACATTATATGGTTGTAAACTTCCTGTAGAGGGGGCTGTGTTCTCAGATAGAAATACTAAATCTACTGCTTTATTAGATTTAATGAAACCTTTTCAAATCGGCTATAATATTGTAAATAATCAAATTGCCGATATTCTAGTAGATGAACTAGGTACCATCATCATGCTTGATCAAAATACTTTACCAAGACATTCATTAGGTGAAGATTGGGGTAAAGGCAATTTAGCTAAAGCATATGTGGCAATGAAAGATTTACAAATGTTACCTTTAGATACTTCTATAACTAATACAGAAAATGCATTAAACTTTAACCATTTTCAAAAATTAGATCTTTCTCAAACAGAAAGACTGATGTCTAGAATTAACATTGCAAATTATTTCAAACAACAAGCTTATGAAGTAATTGGTGTTAATCCTCAAAGAATGGGACAACAGTTATCACAAATGACAGCTACTAGTGTAGAACAAGCAGCTAGTGCTTCTTATGCACAAACAGAAGTATTTTTTATACAGCATTGTGATTACCTAATGCAAAGAGTACATCAGATGAGAACAGATTTAGCTCAGTATTATAATTCTACAAAACCTTCAGCAAGACTTACATATATTACAGGGGCCGATGAAAAAGTAAATTTTGAAATAAATGGTACTGATTTGTTAATGAGAGACTTAAATATCTTTTGTACAACTACTGCTAATCACAGAGCTATATTAGAACAGCTTAAACAAATGGCTATTCAAAATAATACAACAGGAGCAAGTATTTATGATCTTGGTAAAATTGTACAATCTGATTCAATTGCTGAACTTAATAAAGTTCTTAAATCATCAGAACAAAAACAACAACAAGAACAACAACAACAACAACAACAAGCACAGCAATTACAACAAGAACAATCGGCTGCTCAACAAGAACAATTACAATTACAAATTCAAGCAGATGCTGAAAAACAAGATAAACAACTTGAAAATAATGTAGTTGTTGCTGAGATTAGAGCTGCTGGATTTGGAGCTATTGTAGATATTAATGAAAATGAAATGTCTGATTATCAAGATAGTCTGAAAGATATTAGACAAACTCAACAGTATCAAGATCAGACAAGTTTTCAAAGAGAAAAATTGTCTTCTGAAAATTTAAGAGGTTCTCAAAAAATGAATCTTGAACAACAGAAGTTACAAGTTCAGAAAGAAATAGCTAATAAACAACTTGAAATTGCTAGGGTTAACAAAAATAAATTTGATAAACCCTCAAATGATAAAAAGAAAAAGTAATTAGCTATATAGTACAAAAAATTAAATAAAGTGTTTTAAATGTACCAAGTTTAATTTGTATATTGAAGTATAAACAAAAACCAACAAAAAATGAATGAAGATACACAAGACCTTACTAAAGAGGTACAAGATTCTACAACGGTAGAACAGATTGATGTAAATATTGATGAGCTATTCGGTATGCCTGGTGCAGAAAGTATTATGCTTCCTGCTGATGGTAAATCAAGTAAACCAAATTCAGTTTTTTCTAAGGAAAATATTGATACTACGTTCCTTGACAACACTATTACTAATGAAGAAAAAGTAATAGAAAAAGAAAACAAAGCAGAAGTTGAAGAAACTATTGCTGAACTTGATGGCTTAATTGCTCAAGAAGAAGATGCTGGAAATAAAGGCAGACCGAAAGTAGATAAAAGTGGTCTTTATGAGTTAGCACAAAAAATGATTGAAGACGGAGCTTTAGTAGCTTTTGATGATGATAAGTCACTAGAAGAATATACTACTAAAGATTTTAGAGAATTGTTTGAAGCTAATTTTGAAGAAAGAGAAGCTAAGATCAAAGCAAAAGTTCCAAAAGAATTTTTCAATTCTCTTCCTGAAGAACTTCAGATTGCAGCAAAGTATGTTGCTGACGGAGGTCAAGATTTAAAAGGATTGTTTAGAACACTTGCTCAAGTAGAAGAAATGATTCAATTAGATCCTTCAAATGAGTATGATCAAGCAGAAATTGCAAGACAGTATCTTTATGCTACAAACTTCGGATCACCTGAAGAAATTGAATCTGAAGTACAAGATTGGAATGATTTAGGTAAGTTAGAACAAAAAGCAAATCAGTTCAAACCTAAGTTAGATAGAATGCAAGAAGAGATTGTTGCAAGACAATTAGCAGAGCAAGAGCATAAGAAAGAACAGCAAAATGCAGCAGCTCAAAAATATACAGATAATGAATATAATACACTTTTAACAGGAGAGTTGGGAGGAATTAAACTAGATAAAAAGATTCAGAGTCAATTGTATTCAGGATTAGTTCAGCCAAATTATTCTTCTATATCTGGTAAACCTACAAACATGCTTGGACATCTTTTAGAAAAGTATCAGTTTGTAAAACCTAGACATGATTTAATTGCTGAAGCTCTTTGGCTACTTTCAGATCCTGACGGATATAAAGGAAAAGTAAGAGAGCAAGGTAGTAAACAAGCTACTGAAAAAACAGTAAGAATGTTAAAAACAGAAGAAGCTAACAAGAATACAACAACTTCACATGATGAAGAAGAAACAAGAAGGCCTACATCTAAACCACAAAGAACAATACCTAGAAATACAGGAAATATTTTTAGAAAATTTTAATTAGTAACAAATAAAAACAAATAAATAATGGCAACTCCAGTAATGAACAATGGTATATTCCTCAGAGATACCGCTTACAATGCAAGTTCCCATGTGGATTCTTACCACTTGGTGAACATGCTGAAAGATGCAGAACCAATGGACTTAGGTCCTGTGGATTTGTGGGCAATGGCCCAAAAAGTTGAAATGCCACTTTACCAAATGTCTAGTTTTGGTGGTAAAAATGTAATCAATGTTGATAATGCTCGTGGAGAGTACAAATGGCAAACTCCGGTTTCTATTGACCTTCCCTACATTCTTGAAGACATTGAACCAGCAAATGACTTTAAAGGTATAGACGGTACTACATTCCGTATTAAATTAAACAGACGTGAATTTGGACATGGTGATATCATCAGTCATGATAAATACAACGGTGTTGAGATGTACATCACAGCAGAGGATATTTTACCTCTTGGTGATGGATTTATCTACACAGTACAATTAGTAAATAATGATAATTTCAAATATATTGATAACAAGTATTTGGCTAATGGTACTAAAGTATTCAGTAAAGGTTCCGCACGTGGTGAGTATGGAGAAAGATTCTCTGATATTCAGACAAGAACAGGTTTCCGTGAATTCTACAACTTTGTAGGTGGTGCTGAAGCTCATGTTCATTACTCTGTTTCATCTCGTGCAGACTTGATGATTAAAGGGGGGATGAATGCAGATGGTACAGTTCCTGTAACTGAAATCTGGAGAACATTTGACAAGAACATTGATCCTTCTGTATCTTCATTAGAAGACATGGTTAAAGTAATGGGTAAAGATAAAGTTAAGAAAGCATTTGATAATGGTGACTTATCTAGAACTTTCCTTACTGGAATGGAAGCAGCACATTTATATAAAATTGCTTCTGACATTGAGACTTACTTAATGTGGGGACAAGGTGGACGTGTTAAACAAGATGGTCCAGATGATTTAAGATTGTCTGTAGGTCTTTGGAAACAGTTGGATAACTCTTTCAAAAGAATCTATAACAAGAATAACTTTACATTGGATCTATTCCGTTCAGAGATTTATAATTTCTTTAATGGAAAAGTTGAATTCCAAGGTCCAGATCCAAAACGTTCACTAGTTGTTCAAACGGGTATGGGTGGAATGCGTATGGTTAATGAAGCAATCAAAAGAGAAGCAGTATCTTCTGGTCTCTTGATTCAAGCTTCCGATATTGGTGCTATCACTGGTAAAGGTATGGACTTGAACTTTGGATTTGCTTATACATCTTATGTAATTCCTTTCTTAGCAAATGTTAAGTTTGTATTGAATCCAGCATTTGATAATGTTCATACTAATGATATTGAGAATCCTATTATTGATGGTTTCCCTTTATCTTCTTATTCATTCATTATTTTTGATATTACTGATAACACAAATGACAATATTTTCTTGTTAAAGTTATCTTGGGATAATCAATTAAAATGGTGGTATCAGAATGGTACTATGGACTACATGGGACGTACTCAAGGATTCCAGTCTTCTGGTCAATTTAATGGATACCGTGTAATGATGTCTCAAACAATGCCAGCTATCTGGGTTAAAGATCCGACTAAGGTTCTTAAGATTGTAATGAGAAATCCATTAACTGGTGGGAGCTTCTGATGCTGGATATCCGGTTGTAATAAAGTAGTTACAAGGGGGAGTAGGAAACTTCTCCCCCTTTTTTTAATAATTAACAAATAAAAACCAACAACAAAATGGAAAATTTCACAATGGTAGAAACAGGAAAAGGTTCAGTTAAGCAAACTGCAATAGCTGTTAGACCTTTTTTTGATGCTAGTGCCTCTAACATGGGGTTAGAAGATTATGGTATGTCTCTTTTTGATGGTGTTAAACATCATGAACAATTAGCATGCTTAGAAAACAATGGAGTAGTAAGATACTTAACAGGTCTTAATGAATTTGCTCCCGAGATTAAATTGCTTAATGTAGATGACAGAGAAGCAAGAATAAAAGAAATAAGAAGTTCTGTTGCAGAACTAGAAAAAGAATTAGCTGCAAATGTATTAGATGTTGAAGATCCTCTTTTTTGGAATCAAGTAAAACTACTTAAACCTGATAATGGAGATTTTTGGAATAGAATTACAATAGCTTGCGGTAATGAGCCTGTATTCTTAGACCCAAAGGATCCATATGATAGAATTAAATTACACGGTATTGAAGCTGGTGGTTTTTCTATTATATCTAAAAGTTATGATGATGCAAGATAAAGACCTGTTGCTCCTAAATTTTATTTAGATAAAACAGAAGAAACAGTAATGGCAAGAACTGAATACAAGAAAATGCGTAATAAAGCACTTTCTGAACTTCAGAAATTATTTGATAAAAACAGTACTAAATTATTTTATATTGCAAAAGTTGTAGATATAAATAGTACACAATATAAAAAATCAACACCTAATGATGTTATCTATGAAAACATGGATAATTATATTAATGGTATAGGTGGAGAAACAAATCTAGAAAGAGCTGCTAAATCATTTATTGATACAGCTAACATGGATATGGAAACTTTAAAAATTAAATCAATTGTTAGAGATTCTAGTTTCTTTAAGTATATAGTTAGTAAAGCAGATGGTTATATATATCATACAAAACTAGGAGCAATGCTTGGTAGAAATGTATCTGATGTAGTAGAGCATTTAAAAAACCCTTTAAATGAGGATATTTTAAAAGACCTGAATCAGTCTGTTGAAAAATATTGGAACTCTTAAA
>Ga0105053_10011586_pt1 | contig 10777 bp, 7 predicted proteins | sample BON01_FD_78093 | JGI IMG/M metagenome (GOLD analysis project Ga0105053, IMG submission 78093) | Freshwater microbial communities from Lake Bonney liftoff mats and glacier meltwater in Antarctica - BON-01 | ecosystem: Environmental > Aquatic > Freshwater > Ice > Glacier meltwater | place: Lake...
AAACAACATGCAAATAAATATTGCTTATGCAATGAAAAGGAAGGGAACCACAGGACTACAAGATAGCCACACGGATAAAAAGCAGTGTTTATTGCAAGCGGGAAATAGTTTGATGACCAAGTCGTTAGGAAACATTCCAGTTATGTCAAATCTGTCTACGCTGTCAGATTCGGAAGTCAAAATGTTTAATGCGTTTGCTATGTCGTCTAGTAACCCAAATTCTTTGAGCAATTGGTCGCAGTTACATTCTTTACAACAAAAGCATGTTCCGCAAATCAATTTCGCGAAAGTTTTGAACTCACACTGTTTAGAATTGTCCACTGAAGAAATAATTGCCTCCATGCGATGCATTTACGAAGGTGGAGATGTCCCTGGAGATAGTAAAATTCAGGGTTTGAAAAGTATTGTATGTGATAATGAACGACGTGCCGATAGATTTCATAAGAAAAAGTCCGCAGATTTGGTATTTAAATCCATTAAAGCGATTCGGAACAAAGCAGCTAGTATGACTTCTTCTGGAAGTGGCCAAGGATGCACCATAGTGGTTGTTACGAAGAAGCAAGTCAAGATATCCAAGTCGCCCAATAGCGCGACGTTTTTGCAGGAGTCGAAAGAACCTGTGACACGATCGAACTTTGGGAAGTGGATCAATGCATTCATGAAGGTAGAAGGAATTGGAGGGCCATATTAAAATGTAAATAGAATGCATGTGGCAATTGAGAACCTAGCAAGTAGATTCTATTTGATCCAGAAGGCGTCGAAGACAGTCGTTTAGATATTTTGGGGCTGAAAGAAACATCGTTCCAGTCTCATCGATTATTTAAAACAAACAATCTCATTTAATTAAAATGCTACGAATGGCGGATAGAAGCCATCAATTGCTTAGTTCACCTTTTTAACACAACAAAAATCGATTTTTTTTAAGCACGACTGGACAGCACTGTCGGGGACCGCTTCGTAGTGTGATAACGATGGACATCACAGAGCCGATTGAGAACATTCCAGGAGATAAGATGCATATCAAGTCCATTAAGATGGATAAATATTATCCTGATGAAGAAGGATTTGCTGCTCTTTTTGTGTCGGTGCGTCTCTTCCTTGATGATCTGTACTCGGCCTTCAGTGTCTGCCTACGACTCGTATCCTCGTGGGAAATAGCTTTGTATTTGGTCAATGCTGCCACTGCTGCTGCCTTTTATATGTACTATACTGTTGCTGATGGATCATACTTGAGCTCCAAAATCAGTTTCTCCCTACTCTCTGTAGCCATCATATTCCCTCTGACTTTTCAAATGAATGAGACATTCATTAGGAGGGATCTTGCACTTGGTTATCTTGCTGATTTCAAGGCTCTTATTTGTAATATTACCGCAGGCTGTTGCATTTGGGATTTTCCTAACCCAATTACTAAAGAATCGTACGGAGGTCGATCGAACCTTCCAAGAGACTTTTACTTGGACACTCGCGACATCTGTTTAGCAATGTGCAAGGAGCTCCACCTCCTTCTCTCACTACCAGTCACGACTACAGGCAGATTTCACGTATTTGCATACCATGCTCGGAAACACCGACGAATGGGAGAATACGCAGCAGAACATGCTTCTCAAGTAAGTTGCTTGACGAGGCTACTAATGCGTCAAGTGGAAATACTGAAGAAACACGGCATGCCATCCAACGAAGCTTCCCGTATCAATCAGTATGTGTGGATATTGCAAGCACGAGTCGAGGCACTTTTTCAGATTAAACAGTATCGAACTCCTCAGTCCACCCGATCCTACACGCGGTTCTATCTGTTTGTGCTACCGTGGTTCATTGGCCCTTATTTCGCCTGGCTTGGTTCTAGGAACATGCAAGACGAGGTTTACGAAACCAACCCTGGATTTGCTATGGCCACTGCGGTGCTGTACGAGACGCTCCTCGTGGGATTAATGTTGCAAACCAGGCAATTGGAGGATGTGTTTTTACCGCAAGGTGTGGACAATGTTAGAATGGAAGAAGATATGATTGATCATATGCGTTTAATAAACTCCCATGTGAATTTTGCATTGGAGAAATTGGAGAGTTAATTATTGGGATTTTCACAAGTTTCTTGAGGACACCATGCTGGGTGGAGGGGGTTCATGTTGGTTTGATCTCGCAAACCAGACAATTAATGGATGCGTTCTTACTACGTTAGAATGGAGGAAGACATGAAGCAGATCACTTGCGCTTGATTGCCTCGCATTCGAATTCTTCTTTGGAGAAATTGAATATGTCATGAAGGTGCTGTTGATTTATTGGGCTTTTACTATTACAAGTTTGGTGTTGACATAATATTGGTTGGAGGAAAATATGATAAATCAAATACGATGGATGACGATGCATTCGAATTCCTCAATGGAAAGAGAGCTGCATCAGTGCCACACTATTGATTTATTGAGGCCGTTCCCATTGAGTCTTGTTCAGCTGCTGGTTAAAGAAGTATACTTTTCCTGATCCGGTATCCACTAATTCAATCCAACCAGCCGGGATTCGAGGAGGCGGTGGAGGAGGCGGAGGAACTTCAGAGGATATTCTTTTGAATCTCATCTCCCGAAGCCGCATCGTAGCGTCTCCTAAATTGGTAGCACTGGGTTGTTTGGAATGCAATCTCTGGGAAACAGACAGCTTGTTAAATACTTCCTCTTTGTCTTGCAGATGCATTGCAATCAGCGTCCATGTCTCGCCAGCAGGCGAGGCGATGTAGAAAGCCAATGGGCCGTATTGCGGCTTGTCACCATAGGAACCGATGTCTAGCATCCCTAAATTGCGAAAAGCTCCCCTGTTGAGGAACTCTGAAGTCCGAGCACAAACCGCAACATCATTGAAAATTAAAATGTGACGCAATTTTGAATTTCCGTTTTCCATTCTGTTCAATTCCTTTTGGAGGAAGAAAACTCGATCCTTTTTGTCAGATAGATTAATGGACGGACTGAAACGAGTTTCAATCTCTCTGATTTTCTGCTGATTCGCTCTCATGTTGATACATGCATTCATGTAGGCTTCAACGTCTCTGAATATCTCCATGGCTCTATCAGCATCCTTCCGCGACTTATGGCCTATGGGAGTACGTTGCTGCAACCTCTGCAATAAGTTCATATACTCTTTCGTCCGAGCGATTGGTTTTTTCATGAGGTCTTGCAGAGGCTGAATTTGATAATTTTGAGCGGCTTCATCAGCTGAGCGAAATCCCATTCGTTCATTCCTGTACTTGGCTATCAGCTTTTGAGAGTCTTCAAATCGCACGACATATTCTGCATACAGTTTGAATTTCGGCGCCCATTCAACAAAATTTGTCGCTAAACTTTGATCCGATTCAAGAGTAGAAAAAGTCGCTTCGAGGTCTTTCAAGAAAGCTCGATTCATCTCCACTATTTCTTCAATGTTACTGAAAACTTGTTTCGCTTCTTCATCGTTTAAAGTGCGTTGAGAAAACAGGGATTCGTTTCTCTCTATTTCACCTCCCCAATGAGCCGCTCCTTTCAACTTATGAACATAAAAGGAATTCAAGTTCTGTAAATCAATATTATATTGACGTTCACTCTCAAGAATCTCGCTCATAATCACCTTCATTTCAACCTCTTCATTGGACAAATGGATTTGAGGCAATCTCACGCGGAGTGCCTCGATATCATTCTCTTCCGTCCCATTTGGATATCTCACTCTGTACTTGTCTTTATCAAATCCTGAAACAACACCAGGAATCCACTGGCCATAAGGATCATATACCTCAACTGGTGTACCAATAGATATCATATTCGAATTGACGTAAGACTGTTCCTCCACTGCAACCTCTTCCTGGAGAGGTTCTTCGTTATTCAGATTGTCAAAAGTGTCAGTGAGATCATCGTCAAACTGATCACGAAGCGAGCTCGGGTCAAATGAGTCATCAGGTTCAAAGTTAATTCTATCTGTGATAATAACAGGATCTCCGCCATTCAAATCTAATACAACATGTAAGACGATATCAACCACCCTTGCATGTACCTACCATAGAGTCGCTCGGCCTCTGCATACAATGCACGCATAGCCCCAAGCCTTCTTAGCAACCGGTTGATCTGCTCAATCAATAGCTTTTTGGACCGCGTGTCCTTTACATTGGGAAGCGCGCGAAGGAAGCATGATATCGCGGCCACGTAATTATTCACGGCCATCCCCGCATGCCGCTTGAGCAAAACAGGACTGACTTCTGCAGCTTCGTATATTCGACACGCTTTCTCGTCAGCACCGGTTCCGATCTCACTGCGCACAAACCCTTGGTTGATCTGCTCACGCGTGTCAATTCCTTTACTTCCTGATTTCTTGCTCATCGTCCCACGATACAAATCTTAAATTTATTTTTGGCCAGTTTCTGTATGGCTTTGCGGCGTAAAAGTAGCGATGGCTCATTTGATGACCCCGATCCTATGATGAGAGCCTTGTACGACAATCTACTTGCTCTTGAAACAAAGCTACGAACCTTGCATGGTAACGCAGCGAATTTTGTCAAATCTGTTAATTTCATTGCGTTAAACATGCTGACAACTGCTGCAAACATCGAAGCATTCTGTGTCGAGGATGAAGCTCTCCGAATAGATACGAAGATTTATTCCAAGGTGATGAATGAGGTTGGCGGAAGAGGTCCTGATACTGTAAGATGCCACACGATACGTAATGTAGAACTCAAAGTCTTGGAGCCATTGAACGTTAATCTGATTGTTCTTCAAGAAATCAAAGCTAGAATGGGCCAGCGTGAAATTGCTAGAAAAGCTCAGCGTCGGAAGTCAATTGGAACCCTTTTTGACAAGCATAAAAACAAACAAGTAGCAGCATCTGAATTCGCCGCCCTAACACAGAGCCTTTTTGAGGAACTCACTACTGTACATTTGCATAGAGTCGACTTTGTGAGGAGCCCATATCAGGCACTTAAGCGCTTTCAGTAAGTAGGCCATTTTCAAATGTGAATTTTTAACACGAACTTGACAGACACGAATTTTTCAGCAGTATCGGCGATTCGTTAGAAAAAGTTCAGACTACAGCTCCACGACCTTCAACAAGTCAAGAACCTCCAAAGGTAAGATTTTTATGTTGCTTATTTTGAATTCGAATGAACTTGTGCAGGTCCCCCCACCCAAAGCCTCTGCTTCGGCCATGGAACTTGCAGGTACCACGAGTAACTCCCGTCGTTTCGATGAAGAACAATCTCGTAAAGGCGTCAAGCAATTCTTGAACCATTTGTCTTCAAAAGATGAGAAAAAACTAGCTGAAGAAGAGATTATTGTTGCCGTACCTTTAGACGTTGGGTTCGACGCCGACGCAGACAAACCAGCTTCAGGTTCCGCATATTTCAAACTAGGAAAAGCCAAAGGAAAGGATTTGGCAGGAACATGTTTGGATTTCCAGCAAGAGATTGTTGAGAAATCGCAATTTAAAGGTGTTTCTGAAATTACTTCGATCAAAATCAGTTTAAAAGGGAAGACGCGTTCTGAACGAGGAGAGTGTGATTCGTTGAATGCTGCTTCGAGAAGGAAAAGTAGCAGGAAAACCTCTAAATTGTCTCCTAAAAGTCAATTTTGTTCCGAGAAAGCTAGTTTTAGTACATCAGGGGAGGTGCCAATGAAAATTGGGCCACTTCATTCTTTGGATGATTCTGGCAATTTGGGCGGTTCTGATAGTAAACTGACACCTGATTGTTCTTTAATGCAAATGTCTACTGTTGGCATTTCAGATGATTCAAAACAATGGAAGAAAATAGTTGATACTAATACTGGTCAAATACCGATGAAAGTTGAGGATGATTCAAAACAATGGAAAAAAATAGTTGATAACGATACTGGTCATATACCTGTGAAAGTCCCGGATGATTCAAAACAATGGAAGAATATTGTTGATAAGGATACTGGTCATATACCTATGAAAGTCCCGGATGATTCAAAACAATGGAAGAATATTGTTGATAAGGATACTGGTCATATACCTATGAAAGTTTCGGATGATTCAAAACAATGGAAAAAAATAGTTGATAACGATACTGGTCATTTACCTATGAAAGTCCCGGATGATTCAAAACAATGGAAGAATATTGTTGACAATGATACTGGTCACATACCTATGAAAGTTGTGGATGATTCAAAACAATGGAAGAGTATTGTTGATAATCATACTGGTCACATACCTATGAAAGTTGCGGATGATTCAAAACCTATCGTCATTGCTGCTAATAATGAGGAAGGGCACAACTCATTTGATATGAATTTTTCACAGAATAGTGACTCCAAGTCAGGGAAACAGGAAGAAAGTGACGAAGACGATTTTTCGCCCTTTGTTTCTGGATAGTAATAGGACGTTGGATGAATCTAAAAACGAATGGGCATCCAAAGTCGCTTTTTCAATTTTCAGAAAAGTGATTGCAAGTCCTATTCTAAAAACGAAACATATTGAAACATTTATAATTGATTGCATTATATCTTGCTAGTCGTGAGGAAAGCTTGGGCTACAAAACGACGCTGGATCTTCCCGGTGGCGGTCTTAGGCACTGACTTCGCGATGAAGACCTTGGAGGGAACCTTATCCTTATTGAGAGTGGTTGCGCAGAATTTTTGAATTTGAATTTCAGTCAGTTTTGAGCCTGTTTTCAGAACTACAGCTGCACAAACTTCCTCTCCGTATTTTTCGCTAGGTCCCCCAAACACCACTGCTTCGGCAATTTCAGGATGTGTGAGCAAAATGGAATCTATCTCAATCGGGGATATCTTTTCGCCACCACGATTAATAAGTTCTTTGAGGCGTCCTGTCAATGTAAGATATCCATCGCTATCAAGAAAACCCTGGTCTCCAGTATGAAACCATCCTCCAGCAAAATCCTCCAAATTAGCTTCTGGTCTATTGTAATATCCAGTTGTCACATTTTCACCTCTGATGCAAACTTGTCCAACCGTGCCATGAGCTGTTAACAAGTTGTTATCATTGTCAAGAATGGCTATTTGGACGTTTGTTCCTCGACCAACGGATCCTGGTTTATGCGGACCATTTTTAGGTAGAGGATTGGAACACATTTGATGCGAGGCTTCTGTCATCGCATACGCTTCAATCACGGGAGCATCAAAACATTTTTCAAGCTGCGCCATGATAGAAGGAGCCAACGACGCGCTGCAACTCCTGATAAATCTCAAACGAACTTGAGATATCTTCTCCTTGTCATGTTCCGCTCTCTGTAGCAGTATTTGGTGAATTGTAGGAACGGCAGTATACCACGTGGCTTTGCAATTCAGAACATCATTCCAAAACACAGAAGCTGAAAACTTGCCTGCATCTGGAATCACTACAGTTCCACCAGAACAAAGAGTAGAGAAGAGCCCCCCGACGAGTCCATGTACGTGGAATAATGGCATAACAAGGTAGCATACATCCTTTGCATCTAATTCATATGTGTTGCGGATATTTCCCATTGATGTGCTTAGGTTATGGTGGGTTAAAGGAACCAATTTAGGACGACTAGTCGTGCCTGATGTGTGGAGGTACAATGCGACATCTGTTGGCATTGGGTTGTCGATGGTGAAGGTAGCACTGGACACAGGGAGCAAGCCATTATCAGTCAGGTTGGTTAGGTCGCCATTATGCATCGAGAAAAAAGGAATGTTGCATTCCTTCGCGGCTGTTTCTGCTTCTTTGTTGCCGTTCACCCCCAAGAGGAGAACCTTGCTGTTGACATCTTCCAGATAATATTTGAACTCCGAAGACATGTAATTAGGATTCAACGGTGCAGCAATAGCTCTGATCCATGTTACCGCTAGAAACACGGAAATGTATTCGGTCGTATTTCCCATCGCGATTGAAACCACATCGCCTGGACGTACGCCGATCATTCTCAGTTTCGAGCACATTTTATGCACCATTGCCGTCAGTTCAACGCGTGAATAGGACGCGACAATCTTCCCATCATCGACAACTTGCAGAGCTGTAGATTCAGGGGGGGCTCCCGACAGGATGTCTCCAAAAGTTCTCAGGGGAGCAAGCGACATTTTTTTTTGCATGATCAAAAAACGTTTTTTCAGAGATGTTGACGAGTAGCTTCCAGACGTCGCTCAAGGTTACTATCGAACCAGGAAAAGTTTGCTGTGGAAGATTTGATGGCGAAAAATTATCAATCGCAATAGCCTCCAATGGAAACAAGATACTAATACACACACCTGGAGTCCCAGAACCGAAGATTCTTAACATGAACCGGCAAGTGACTGTGATTGCCTCTGCTTCGCTAGATGCCAGCCAACCTTTGAAAGACTTTTTGTTAGTAGGATCTTCCTCGAGTTTACTTGCATATGACGTTTATGATAATGCTGATAAGTTCTTTGTGGATGTGCAAGATGGGGTGTACACCATTGCTGTAGGTTCCCTAGGTGGAAAAGATTTGATATTTGTAGGCGGGAATTGTTCCTTACAAGGATTTGATTCCAAGGGCTCTGAAGAGTTCTGGACTGTGGTGGGGGGGACTACGAGGTCTTTAACGATATCCGATTTCGAGCGAAAAAGTCGTCCTTGTTTGGTTTGTGGTTCTGATGATTTTGAACTTCGCGTGTTTTCTTCTGAGCAAAGTGACCATGAGATTACAGAGACGGAAAGTGTCACTCATCTTTGCACGTTAGGGGATGGAGTTCGAATAGCGTATGGTCTAGCGAATGGTACTGTTGGTGTGTATGAAGGCAATACGAGAGTATGGCGCGTGAAGTTACGCGATAACATTCGAAGTATGATTGCATTCGATATTGACGGTGATGGTGTCGATGAAGTTATTATTGGATGGAGTAACGGTAGGATGGAAGCCAGAAGAGACGAGGATGGCTCGTTGGTTTATCGAGAATCACTTGGGCACTCAGTGAATGGACTTTTGAAAACGGATTATAGAAATACTGGTGAAGAAGAACTTGTATGCTGCATGTCAAATGGGGACTTGAGAGGTTATACCTCGGTTTCAACCAACAAAGATGAACTTGTTCAGGTTTATGGTCGACCACAAGGAAACGTTGATACTAAAATCTATATTGATGATGAAGATTCAGTAGGGAATGCAGTTAGAGGAGCGCATCAAGAGGCCTTTAAAAAGGTTCAACATTATGAACAGAATAACAAAGAGATGCAATCCTTGCAGGAGAAATTGACTGTCAAAACAATGGAATTGAGATCTCTTGAAGAACAACTTCAGAATAGCCAAGCTACCGGCTCGGCTAGGTTAATGGGCAGTTTGCCAGACGACACTCGACTTACCGTGTTGCTGACTTCCAACTTGGACAAAAAGCAATTGGAGTTGAAAATTGATACAAACTCCAAAGACTGTTTGATTCACTCTGTGTTACTATTTGATTTCGATGGTGGCATTTTCGAAAACGAATGTCTTGCTCTACATGTAAATCCTCCTTCTAGCTCTGTATTGTTGCCTTTACATCCCCTCAAAGACTGTGCTACTATTTTGAAAATTCAAGTGTTTTCATCTGCTCGAGGATCGGCAGAAAATATTCACGTATTGGAAGCTTTGCAGGAATTGCGAAAGTTTTCCATGTTGAGTCCCGGGGAACTCAAAATTTCAACAACCTCGAAGAAATCCGTTAATTTCGTTATTCAATCAACTTTCGGTGAAATTCTCAACGCATTAAGTCTGTGGTTAAATATCGATGAGCGCAAGAAAATTGTCAATGAATTAAGTTTGGAATTACCCTTTGTCAATTTACGCACTGGCGAGGCTGTTCGTTTTGAGATGCATTCGTTGAAAGGTTCTAAAATTCGGTTTATTATACAAGGGCTTTCAATGGAAAGTGCTGGCGAAGTCATCCAGTCTCTTGCGCATGAACTTCACATCGACACGTTGGAATCTGTAGCGGAGTTTTCCAGTGACATGGAGAGAGTTCGATCGCTTCTTAGTGTAGTTGCGGAACACCAACTTATACGTCAAAGATTAGGAGCGGAAATGGCAGATGAGTCTCATTACATAAAGAGTCTCATCATCAAAGCTGAAGATTCTCGCCAATTGGAGGATATATCGAACATCAGAGAAACTTATCAGGAATGTACCACCTTGAATGCGAAGCTGATAGCCGAATATAACAAGAGGGCCAACAATCAGACTGGAATGATGGATGCGCTTCGGGAAGTTAAAAAATACATACAGTCTGCTGCGATGTTGCGCGTGGGGGACGCTCAAGGAGCAGTCATCTCCGCAGCTCGAAAGGCCTTGAAAGCTCAGAATGCGACGGCTTTGTGTATGGCGCTGACTTCCGGATAGGTTCGTTCCGCTTTCAGATTAAAAGTGTAACAAATACAAATATTTTCTAGCACTTTCAAGTAGTGGAAAGTAGCCATCAATTGCGAAGTGCTTAAAAACAAGAGTATTTTGTTGAAAGAAAAAGGCTTGATGTCAATCCGTGAGTAAATCAGAAGCAGTAACACTATGAGAAATCACTGCATTCCCAATTTATCGCTCTTGATATAATATTTAATTGCATCCCTTCAATTAAGATTCTGACAGAAAAATTGCCTTCAGGCTCTTTTCTTTCAACAAGATACTCTTGTTTATTAAGAAATTAGCATTTCACTTGCCATCACGACTTCTTTTTTATTGTGGATATCCCCCCCCATTCATGACTTTTTGAACACTACTAAAACTGTATTACTTGCAGGTCAGAAGTATTTTCGAAAAACAACTTTGTAAGTCCATTGATCGGTAGCGGGATTAAAATTTGGCGAAATTGTTTTTACTAACACGACTTCGTCGCTATGTTTAACAACTTCG
>Ga0105053_10011599_pt1 | contig 10768 bp, 10 predicted proteins | sample BON01_FD_78093 | JGI IMG/M metagenome (GOLD analysis project Ga0105053, IMG submission 78093) | Freshwater microbial communities from Lake Bonney liftoff mats and glacier meltwater in Antarctica - BON-01 | ecosystem: Environmental > Aquatic > Freshwater > Ice > Glacier meltwater | place: Lake...
CTCGCCGGTGGCAAAGAGTTTGTCTCCATGAAACTCGATGGATTTGATAACCCCGGCAATGCTGATGGCATTCGCGCGGATGTCGATGGCAACATCTGGGCTTCGGCCGGTTGGATCGGTGATGGCTACGACGGCGTGCACATCTTCGCGCCTGATGGCACGCGCATCGGGCAGATCAAATTGCCTGAGATTTGTTCCAACGTCTGCTTCGGCGGCCGCAAACGCAATCGCCTTTTCATGACCGCCAGTCAGTCGGTGTATGCCGTCTATGTCGAGACGCAAGGCGCTCACATCACGTGATCACGCCTTGAGCGCTGACACCGAAGCAAACTTTTCACCCAGCACCGCTTTGCTGTCTGCGCCCAGCCAGCGGTCGAGGATGGTGGCATAGACACTGCGGAAATCGGTGTGGTATTTGAGATCGCCTTCATCGAGGTCGGTCATGCTCGGATGCTTACCGATGACGCCGCCCTTGACTCCTGCACCAGCGAGGAACATCGGAGCTGCTGCGCCGTGATCTGTGCCACGACTGGCGTTCTCTTTTACGCGTCTGCCAAACTCACTGAAGGTCATTGTGAGCACACGCTGATCGTGGCCATGTTCCTTGAGGTCATTGAGGAATGCCGCCATTGCGTCGCCCAGTTCCTTGAGCTGATTGGCATGTGTCACTGCCTGGTTCGAGTGCGTGTCGAAACCATCGAGAGTGAGGTAATAGATGCGCGTGGTCAGACCAGCATCGATGAGCTGCGCGATGGTTTTCATGCGCTGCGCAAGGCCGGTGCCTGGGTAGTTGATGCTTGTTTTGTACTGTGAAATCGCTTCCTGCATGCGCTTACTCGAAAGTAGCGCAGTGACGGTGGACTGCTGAAGGAAACCCAGCAGATCATCCGGCTTCGCATCAGCGCGGTGCGCCTTCGCCGCAGACTCGATGATGGGCGCTAGTTGCGCTTGCCCGCCCAGGCTCAACTTGAATGCATCCACATTGGCGACACTGGGCACACGCACGCGCTCGGCGACAACAGCCAGCGGCTGGCGATCATTGCCCAGGTGCAGCGCAGGCGAATCACCAGCAACACCTGCGTGATTTTTGTCGAGATACCGGCCAACCCAGCCGGTCATGCGGCGCATCTTTTCCATATCGCGCACCGCAGTGTGCCAGATATCCATCGAGGAAAAGTGAGAGCGATCAGGATTCGGATAACCGACGCCTTGCATCACAGCGAGTTGACCTTGCTGCATCAGTTCGGAGAAACCCGAGAGCGAAGGATGAAAGCCGACGTAGTCATCGATCTTGTGCACCTGATTGTTCTGGATACGCGTGGTGAATCGGCTCTTGTGATAGACATCATCACCGTAGGGAATGACGGTGTTGATGCCATCGTTGCCGCCCGATAGCTGAACGACGACGAGAATCTTTTCACCAGGCTTGGACTGTGCGGCAACAGCGCTGCTCGTGAGCAGGAACTGGGGGACAGTCGGCGCGAGAGAAAGCAGAGTTGCGCCGGTGGCGCTGCGCTGAAGAAATTGACGACGGGAGGAAGTTGTCATGATGAACTCCATGAAACGTAAAGATTTGAATCAATATGTTTAGCCGCGGAGCAAAGGCTTTGCGACGCTCCGCGCGGGCTGTCGCAACCCATCAACACAACTGAAACTCCGGCAGCGCACTGATGGCGTGCACGGTATTGCCGATAGCGATGTGACGATCACCCGCACCATCAGCCACTTTGATGAGCCGTTCGCGCACATCGCGCGGAATGTCCACAGCCACAAGCAACCCAAGTAGCCAATCGACGACAGAATTTGGCGATGTCTTGCCGTGCGTTTTGGCGAGTGCGTCAAGCTTGCCGTCGCCGAAGGTGGTTTCTTTCGTGTCGATGATCGATCGCACCATGTTCGCTCTTCCAAGCAGCGTGGACGAATTGATCCATGTACGGCCGCCATCCCAGCCTTTGACGTTGGGCGGATAAAAGACAGCCTGGCCTAGTCGCTCAAGCGACTGCGCGACTTGGTTCATGTTGGTGCTTCCTTCAAGTGCACGCAGCAAGCCAATGGCGAGCGACACGGGCGACTTGATCATTCGGCCGATGGCCTCTTCACTGTAGAAGATATTGCTTGAAAGAATGCGGCGAATCACCGGGCCAATTTCAAATCCATTCTCGCGCAGTTCCTTCGCAATCGGCTCAATAATCTCCGGCGAAAGTTCAGGTTCTTCTGCAACGAAATACTTCACCAATTTGCGCGCAATGAAGCGCGACGCGGCTGGCTGTGCGAGCACGACCTGCACCGCGTCATCACCGTTGTAGTTTCCGGATTTGCCGAGGAAGGATTTCGTGCCTTCATCGTGCTGGTACTTGTTGAAGCGGAATTCATCGCGTACCACTTCCCAGCCGGTGAAGGCTCGGGCGACTTCCTTGATGTCATCTTCGGTGTAGTTACCCACGCCCAGGCAGAAAAGTTCCATCAGTTCGCGGGCATAATTTTCATTGGGGCGAATCTTGCGATTGCTTGCAGCATCAAGCCAAAGCAGCATGGCGGGATCTCGCGAAATCGCCTGCACAAAGGGCACGAACTTGCCCATGGCATGAGCGCGAAGCAAGTCGCCATGGCGCAGCATCAGACGAGCGTTATCGACTTTTGCAGCACTGGTAGCGAAGTGTCCATGCCAGAAGAGCGTGGTCTTTTCGAGGAGCTGATCGGGCGTGAAGAGCATGCGAAACAGCCAGTAGGACGAGAGCGACTGTGCATTGCCTGTGGCCATCATGGTGCTGCCCAGCGATGCCATCTGACTTTCAAAGCGAGCGGGATCAGCGGCGAAGTGGCGATCTGATTTTGCATCACCTTCCGGCGCGGTCGCGGCCTTGGGAGAGAAGAGCCGATCGAGCGTGGCATCGAGACCGGATTTTACCGCCAGATCAAGCTCTGCGGAATTCGCCGCAAAGCCAGCGCGGCGGAAGAGGTGAGCCGCCAGTTTCGCCGACCACGGTTGGTCTGATGAAGGCTTGAAAGCAAGCCACGCGTTGGATGGGTTCAAAGCCATGATAAATTCCGTGTTCTGGTTGCGAAATGCTGACGGCTGATAGCTGAATGCTGCGGCATCACTTGGGCGAGGTCAGTTTTGCGCTCAAGTCAATCGTCGCCCACTTGTCCTGGAAGGTCATGCTTGAGTGGATCGAGCGCACATAGCTGACCAAGTCCAGGAGCGTGTCGATCTCGGCGTTGGCCTGTGCAGGCGTGTGCCCTTTCTCGAGCATGTTCTGCGACACGAGTGTTTCGCGATTGTCTTTGAGTGCCTGGAGGACAGCCGGGCCATCGAGTTCGAGCAGCGTGTTCTGCGGGATCAGTTCATCGGACTTCTGCGCCTTCGCTGAAACGATGAGCTTTTCAGCGAGTTCACGCGTGCTTGCGATCATGATGCGGTCGCCGTAGATGGCCATGGAAGGCGAGAAGTTGTAGATGATGTCAGCCTTGGTTTTGTCGCCTTTGCTGGCATCGAAGACATACTTGGAGAAGAGCAGCGTTGCGCCATCGATCTTGTCCAGATCAGTGAGCAGCATCGGCTTTCCATCCTGCGTGCCTTGCAGATTCACGAAGTTGAGAATGGTGTGAAAGGCTGTGCGGAACTGAGCGACGGTGACATCGTCAGTGTTTTTCAGTCGCATGACCATGGCGAAGGCGGGCACCTTGATCGCGGGAGTCACATCCTTGAATGTGGGCTGCGTGACGATGATCTGCATCTGTGGATGGAAGGAGCCGAGCACTTCGGAGTAGAACGGCCGACCTGAGAAAAAGAGCGTGAGCTGCGAATCCGACTGGGCAATGTTCGCGGCAATGTTCTCTTCGAAGAGCTCATCAGCCGAGCGAAACATCGCAGCCAGATCGCGATGCACGGTGAACGAAAGCATCGTGCCCGGCGGCTTCAGTGGCTTGGGTGCTGCGCCTTTGCCCTGCGGTGAAAAGAAGAAGCTGCGAGCAGCGCTGACCTCTGATGGGTCGTGCGGGGCGCCGATGGTCAAGCGCAGTTCCTCGTTCTTGACGCGCAGCGCGGTCGTGATGAATGGCGCATTCTTGAGCGTTTCCTGCACGCCGCCAAAGAGCAGTTCTGCACCGGGATTATCGCTCTTTTCGGGAAGGACTTTGTTGAGTAAACCAAGGCCGCGAATCAGAGGCAAGCGAGCGAACGCCCATGCGGTGGGCTGATCGCTGCTGCTGCCTTGCCTGTCGGCTGCTGCTTTGAAATCACGATCGTTCGCCAGCGCGCTGGGGGAGCCGTCGAGCAGGTTGTCGAACATGGTTTTGCCCATGTCCGGATTGTTGGTGAAGAGGAACCACTTACCGACGATGGCGAAGCCGCCTTTGCCGATTTTCCATGTATCGACGTCGCGGTAAGTTCGGCCTTTCTGAATCGCGCCGCGATTCTGTTTCTCGACAGCCTCGGCAACAGCCTGATGAATCGTTGCAAGTTTGTCGCTGTCGGTGGCCTTCATGAGCAGCGCGAAGCCGTTGGTTGAAAGATCGAATCCAACGTAGAGCCCGCCGCCGGACATGGACTCAATGGCATCGCGCCACTTCATACCAGACTGTTTCTCGAAGAGCGCGAGGCCGTTTTGCAGTTGCTCATACTGCGGTGAAGCCAGGTATTGCTTGTAGCCATCGGATGCTTCGAGTTTCTTACGGATCGGATGATCCATGAGCAATTTGATCACGGCTGCCGAATCGCTCAGTTCCGCATAGACGAGCGATGAGCCGGGCAGAATCTCCGCAGCGGATTTGTGGTCAGCATTGGGCGCTGCGTGAGCAAGACTGGCGACAAACGTCATCAGGAAGATTGGCAGGAGCAGTGTACGTTTCATGGTGTGGTTTCCCAGTGCGTGCAGACGTTCGAGATCGCGAAAGTGTTTGAATGGAAATCGGACTGATCCGCGTTTGTCCCCGTTGTGATGAGCTTACCGCGAAGGCGTGGAAATGTTGCAAAGCTGAGCATAAGGATGTGGATTATTTCTCGCGCTGACGTCGCTACGCCGCAAGCGGCGGAAAGAAAAAGGCTCGGTCCGCTTTGGACCGAGCCTTGTGAATGCTTGCATCAATCTGGATTTGTGCGTGACGATTACTTACGAGCCTTGAGCGCTTGCGCGAGGCTGGCGGCACAGGTGTCGGCGACCAGCTTGTTGCCTGCGCCATTGAGGTGCACGGTGTCGCCGGTGAGGATGCCCCTTTCCTTGTTGTCTTTGTTGGTTTCTTTGAGTGTGTCGATGAACGCCTTGCGAAGATCGCACAGCACCAGGCCTTCCTCCTTGGCGACCTTGCGGCTGATGGCGGCATACTCTTCGAGCATCGCATCCATCTTGTTAGAGCCGTCGTGCTTCTCTCCGATGACCGTGGGCGTAGCGAGCACGACGATCGCGCCTGCATCTTTGATGCGTTTGATGATGTCGTGCAGGCCGGACTCGAAATCTTCTTTCTTGGTGCCGCGGTTGTTGTTCCAGTGCCAGACATCGTTGATGCCGATGTAGATGAAGACGATGGTGGGCTTCTTGCTGATCACATCTTTATCGAGGCGTTTCTGGAGATCGGGCACCTTGTGGCCGGAGATTCCTGCTTTGATCAGTTCGACTTTCTTGTCAGCCTGTTTGGCCTTGAGCGCTTCTTCGATGAGCCAGATGTAACCGCCTTTGCCGACAGCGGCCTGCGTGATGGAGTCGCCCAGGAACGCGATGCGTTCGCCTTCCTTGAGTGGCGAATCTTTGCCCACGAGTGCATCGAGACCGGGCGTGGCATCTTCGGCCATGCAACTCAGTGGCGCAATGAGCGAGACGGCAAGAATCAGAAACATTGAGAATCGAAACATGGTGATCATCCTTTGAAAAGTGGAAACTGAAAACGGAAACAACTCGGCGACAAACAACATTGACCGTCGAGATTCAACATACATACTCAACCCGCAGGCACAAATTTGATTTCTACATTTGATCCATCTTGATACGGGACAGCAAATGAACAACCTTCAAATTGCAGCCTCACTGCTTCCAGTGATTGTCAAAGCCAAGGCCCGGTAACGGGCGAATGAGTGAATTGGGTACACGATCCGATTCATCCGCACAGTCGTTTTGACCGATAAGAACGGAATAACCCAACACAAGGGGCCGTCCATGACAACGCCACAAGAACGCCGTCGCGATGCTCGCCTGATGCTGACCCGTCCGGTGAAGGTGCAATGCCTGCACACGGGACGGTATTTGCCGGGGCGAACGACGAACCTATCGACGAGCGGGGCGCTGATAGAAATCGACACGCCTTCACTGATGATCCCGGGCCAGCGCATCAAGATCGGCATCGCGCAGACGAAGCAGGATGTGATCCTCGCTGCTGATGAAATGAGCGAAGCGACCGTGGTGCGCAGCATGGGCCATCGCGGCAGCCAGACGGTGGCGGTGATGTTCGATCAGCGACATGAACTGGCGGCGACGGGCTGAAATGCGGGTGTCGGGTGTCGGGTTTCGAGTGTGAATACAATTCGGTTTCTTCGTTCGCCAAGGCGAACGGCTAACTAGCGGCGGATTCACTACAATCACAAGCATGAACGACTTCGATCTCTTCACCGCGACCGTCGCTCACTATCTCGCCCCCATTCAATCTTATCTCGCTGACGAAGGCGTCACCGAGGTCATGGTCAACAAGTACGATGAGATTTTCATCGAGCGCGATGGCCAGATCATTCGCACGCCTGCTGTCTTTTCTGACAACGAAGCGTACGAAGCCGCGGTCAACAATATCCTTCAGTTCACGGGCAAAAGCATCGCCGGCGACAACCCGCTCATTGACTCGCGCTTGCCCGATGGCTCACGCGTTCACGTGGCGCGGCCGCCTTGTGCTCGCAAGGGCACGGTGATGACCATCCGCAAGTTCAACACCACCACGCTCGATATCGACTGGCTCATCCACCTGGGCACGCTGACATACGAGGCGATGGAGTACATGAAGATCGCCATCGCCGCTGAACGAAATATTCTCGTTGCAGGCGGCACCAGCTCCGGCAAAACTTCGCTGCTCAATGCCCTGTCCGTCTTCATTCCCGAAGGCGAGCGCATCGTGGTCATCGAAGATTCATCGGAATTGCAATTGCAGCAGGACCACGTGGTGCAGATGGAGACCAAGCCCCCCGATCAGTTCGGACGCGGTGCGGTGGCGATTCGCGAGCTATTTCGCTCTTCACTTCGCCTTCGGCCTGACCGCATCATCATCGGCGAAGTGCGCGGCGGCGAAGCGCTCGACATGATTCAGGCCATGACCTCGGGCCACGGCGGCTCCATGGGTACGCTCCACGCTAACAACCCTTACGACGCTCTTAACCGCCTGGAAACCATGGCCTTGATGAGCAAAGTGGAACTGCCGCTGGCAGCTTTACGCTCGCAGGTCTCCTCGGCCATTGACGTAATTGTGCAAATGAGCAGGCATGTGGGTGGACGACGCATGCTCACGTACGTTAGTGAAGTAGAGCCGATGGGCGATAACGGACGGTACAAACTGCGCGACATCTTCACGGTGCAGACCGATCCGAACGATAAAAAGAATGTGCAATTAACCTGGACCGGCCAGCGTTCGACCTTTGCGGTAAACCTGCGTCCGCACGAACGGGAAATGGTGACCGATCGCACCAAAGCGATATTTGAGTTGACCTGAGCCTCGTTTGAGGAAAGAATATGGCAATGGAAACAGCCAATACCTCCAAATTCACTAAAGCCAGAGGTGCGATATGGCAACGGGCCTACCGCAGGATGATCCGCGATCAGCGCGGCACCACCTCGTTGGAATGGGCGCTATTATTGGGTGCCATCGCGTTACCTTCGATCTATCTTTTTACAATGTCTCTAGGCGTCATCGTTGATTACTACCGCATGATGACCCAGTTCTCGAGTTTGCCTTTGCCTTGAGTCTGAGATCAGGAATTTGAGATTTGATTTGATTTTTGCCCGCAGGCACTAACCTTGGGTTCCCCATCATCAATGTGATGATGTGAACGTTTGAAGAGAAGTAAAGAAAGAGTTCGCCGACCTGCTAACCGGAGTTTGCCATGTTCAAGAAACTGACCAACCAGTTCAAGCGTGTGATGAGCGATGATCGCGGTGCGGAAGGTCTGGAAAAGATCCTCCTCATCGGTGCTCTGATTCTTCCCCTGCTGGGCATTCTGATTTATTTCCGTGGCGAAATCACGGAATGGATGCGCGGCATCTGGGGCGAAGTCCAGACCGACAACGACACCTACCAGTACACCCCCTGAGTTTTGCCGCATCTTCAGTGGTGCTTGCTGATCCTTGGCTGACGCTCTGACATGCAAGGGCTGACCATTTGGAATTGAGCAATGGTCTTGGGTTCCTTTGTCACTGTTCAAAGCGCATTAGTCCATCGCATCGGCTCCGCCGTCGCAACTGTGGTGGTCACTCCACCTGTTCCGACAGCTACCACTTACGAAGTTTGCGCTTTCATTTTACTGACCGCCGTGGTGCTTGCTGCGGCGGTTTTTGATTGGCGAACTCAGCGCATTCCCAATCGTCTCCTAGGCCCGGCTGTCCTCACTGGTTTTCTTCTGGCTGCGGTCTTTGGGTTCATCACCGCAGGTTTCACCGGCATGCTCACCGGCCTGGGGCAATCAGGCTTCGCCATGCTCGCCGGATTTGTCCCGTTGTTTCTCATCTTCATGGCGGGAGCGCTGGGCGGCGGCGATGTGAAGATGATGGCCGCCATCGGCGCGATTGCTGCGAACTGGGAAGTGGTGCTGGGCACTGCGTTCTATGGCTTCATCGCGGCTGCGCTCATCGCCGTTGTCGTGATGATCCGCCATCGCATCGTCATGCGTACATTCCGCCGCATCGCCAATGCCGCGCTGCTGGCCGCTTCCAAGGTCAAGGCCGATCTCGATACGGACACGCCTCGCATTCCCTTGGCCGTCGGCTTCGCGCTGGGTGCGATTATCTCGGGCATCGAGCATCTGCTACACGTCCGCCTGCCTTGGAACTGATGGCCTGCACACAGCAGTGTTGTAAGAGCCGCGACTCAACGAGTCGCGGACGTCAACGAACAGAAAGAGTGTACTTCGCGCCGTGTTTCAAACCGATCGAAGACGCTGATCCACAAGACCACTGAATAAATCAAAGCTCCAACAGGCTGCTCACGTCCGCGACTCGTTGAGTCGCGGCTCATGTCCCGTACTGTATGATCGCATACACCCGTGATGCAACGCAGCTCCATCATCCCCGGATACAACGGCCTCCGCGCCATCGCCTGCCTCGCAGTGTTCGCGGTCCATTTGCAACAACTCACACTCAGCACCGGCAAGCCGTCCATTCGAGGTCGCACCGGTCCCATCGACTGGGGCAGACTCGCTGAGAACGGCAACACCGGCGTCTGCCTTTTCTTCATGCTCTCGGGTTTTCTCCTGAGCCTCCCCTTCTGGCACGCGCCCGCCATCAGTGGTATCGATCGCGCCACGCACGGCTCGCGCTGGCTCTTTGGTTTCGCCCTTCGCCGTATCGCGCGCATTCTCCCTGCGTACTACCTCTGTCTCACCGCTCTCATTCTCATGGGCAAAGCCGCCGGCACGAACGACATCATTCTGCACTACCTGCTGCTTCACAACTTCACCGAAGCGACTCTGTATTCCATCAACGATCCATTCTGGACCATCGCTGTGCAGGCGCAGTTCTACATCGTCTTCGCATTTCTCATGCTGCCGCTGGCCAGACACAAAGGCATCATCGCCCTGCTGCTGATGGTCTGCATCGTCGCCACCTTTCTCATCCATAGCTACATCATCACCAGCGCTTCTACTGGTGCGCTGAATTCGCGGGTGAGTCAATCGGTGCTGCGCGTTTCAATGCTGGCGCACCTGCCACACTTTCTGCTTGGCATGCTGGCGGCGCTGGCATTTGCAGCGATGAATAAAACTGCGACAAGCGAGCGATTCAGTGATGATGACGCAAAGCAGCCGTCCATTGGATTCGACTTCTTCGTGCTGCTCTGTGCTGTTGCGATCCTGGCAATTCTCGCGGTGCCTTCGCTCGATGAACTGTTCCGATTGCCCCTGCGATCCAGCGAATCGCGCATGGTCGGGCGGTACAACTTTCCGTATGTGCCGCTGCTGATCGCGATAATTCTCGTGCTGCTGCCGCGCACGAAACTGCTCGTGGGCCTGATGGAACTTGCGCCGATTCGATTTCTAGGCGTGATCTCCTATGGCATTTATGTCTTTCATCTTCCTTGTCTGGAACTGTGCAAAAAACTGCTCACTGGCAACCGCCAAAACGCGCAGGTGAACACCATCACACTCGCCTTGCTGGGGCTGGGTGCTTCCATCATCGTTGCATCGATTTCGTTTTTTGCTGTTGAGCGGCCGCTGATGAGATGGTCGAAACGAGGGGCGTAGGTTCGGTCTAAAAATCCTTCCGAGCCGTGAAGCGTAAGCGAGCGGATGCCACGGGATGGCATGGATTCTCCAAACTCCGCAGGCTTACGCCTTGCGACTCGGATGAACCAGTCACATCGAAACTCAAGCCTGCCCCACCGCATCCTGTTCGCGGGCTTTCTCTGCCAGTTTCACTTTTACAAAATCGACCGCATTCTGAAACAGTCGTAAGCCCGAAGGCGTTGCCGCCAGTTGCTCAGTTGACCAGCGAGGCCAGTGCGGATGATGCGTCGCATGAGTGAACCGTTCAGGATGAGGCATCAGACCAAGCACAAGGCCCGTCGGATCGCAGACACCAGCGATGTCATC
>Ga0105053_10011605_pt1 | contig 10761 bp, 4 predicted proteins | sample BON01_FD_78093 | JGI IMG/M metagenome (GOLD analysis project Ga0105053, IMG submission 78093) | Freshwater microbial communities from Lake Bonney liftoff mats and glacier meltwater in Antarctica - BON-01 | ecosystem: Environmental > Aquatic > Freshwater > Ice > Glacier meltwater | place: Lake...
ATATATAAATATATATGTGTATACATATGTATATGCATATATATATACATATATGTATGTACATAGTGCCAACTGAAATGTGTTTGTGTGCCAGCGAGAGATAGTGTGTGTTTATGCTAAGCAAGCACACAGCATGTGTATATGATTTTCAGTACAATCCATATTTCATATTTACAGGTCATCAAGTATTCTTCTGTTGCAGCAAGTGTCACTGAAACATCACTCAAAGTAAATAGCACATATGTATACATACACATATCATATGCATGTACATGTACATGTAAAAAAAGATACAGGTTATCAACATCCTACTGCTGCTGCGAGTGCCACTGAAAACCACCCACCACCACTGAAAATACCACCCACCACGTCAAACAGACAAACAATTATACACACACACGCACACAAGCACACCCACCTGATAGATTTAACACAACCCATATTCTCGTATTCATAAGTCATGAACATCTTAGTGTTGCAGCACGTGTCAACTATATATACACATATCATATGCATGTATATGCACATGGACAACCATTACAGGTGGTGTGCCAGTCTTCAAGTGGCCCGACCGACAACCTTTTTTCCCCTGCAGGCATGGATAGTTTGCTGGAGTTAGTAGACAATTCGCTCCTCCATTTGCACTCGATGATCGCGGAGTGGATATTCGAGTCTATTCTACGATTGTTTTGCAAGACGCGTTTTCCTGTGTGTCGACCATTCGCCATCTGCCACCACCTTCTGCACGTCTCACGGATGCGTGTGCGTGTGCGTGTGCGTGTGCGTGCGCGTGTGCGTGTGCGTGTGCGTGTGCGTGTGCGTGTGCGAGCACGTGTGTACGTGTGTATATGTTTGTGTGCGGGTGTAAAGAACGGAGGTTCCAGTTTTCCAGTTTTCAGGAGGACTCAAGTATTCTATCAGTGTCCACGTGTTCAGGGATTCCAATTTATTACCGATGTCCATTTTTCTATAGATAGATTTCTTCTGAAGTGCTCTGTGTCTGATCCTCAGCAGGCGACATCACGACACACATTAAAGGTTGTTTGCAATTTTTTTGTGACTATGTGTTCATGATCTACGGACAAAGCTCACAACACGCTGTCTTTTGAAGCACATGACGCGACATGAGATGCTCAAAAGGAAATTCGAACGTCAAAGATAGACTTTTGGAAATGAAACGATCCACGAACTTATTTTCCCGCTTTAGACCCTGCCAATGCCTTGCCCACTATTACCATGATTTGCTCGTTTTTGAGTCAACTTTTGACACCGGTCTTCAAGAGCAGACCTTAGACATCAAGAGAAAATCATCTTCTGAATGTCTTCTGCCCCTCCTGCATGGTTGCATTTTGGTTGCCTTGTAATCTTAGAAAACCAAGTCCTCTATCATATGATCCCTTGATCTCTCTTCTTGTAATGTATATATGCATGCGTGAGTGTATGTATGTATGCATGTACCCATGTATGTATGCATTCATGCATGTGTGTATGATTTATGTATGAATGTATCTATGCGTGTACATATATATATATATATATATATGTATATATATATATAGATATAGATATATATATATATATATGCATATTTTTATGCATCTATGATATCTGTTTATAAGTGTATTCATATTCCTTGCATAGATTGAGTTTACTTTCCTCTCTGCCATCTCATAAGCTGAAACTGTCCTGTCCTACGGTCTGCAGTAACGACAATGGTTTGCCTACATCCGAAAAATCGTCTTCTCTGGCTTCTTTTCCGCCATTTCTACCTTGAGTTCTTTTTCAGACTTCTTTTCCTCCATGTTTCCTGCAGCCCCTGCCTCCATAAACTGTTCGGCAGCCCTTCCGGTTGGGATCACTTCAATTTCTCTTGCTGAAGGGGGAAGCAACGATAAGCTTCCCGGCTCTAAGATGGGCAAAGGGGAGGCTGCTACTCTTATTTTGAAGGGAGGAGCTATCGATGCAGGGAGCATTTGCGGCACCAGCTTCAGTGCAGAAGCCGACGCACTCCCTGCTGTCGCACCCACCACAGCACCTGCCGCAATTTCGCTTGCGCTTGTGCATTGTCTAAGACGGTTTGCGACAAAACTGCTTACAATATTGGTGCCTTCATCGTCCATGCCATCTTCTACATACATGCTTGCCATTGCGCTCATCATCGGCGTTAATTGTGAATTTGTATTCAGATTCTGCAAAGCAGCCGCAGCCACTGGTCTGGCTGACACAATGGGTATAGTCACAAGATCTGCAGCTACGTGGTAGAGCTCAGTATCGTGGATTGGCGCAGCCCCCCTGAAAAGTGCTGCAGACACACTGGGAATCACTTCCATGGGCTGTGGTACGAAGATGTCTTGGTGCGTACTGGAGTCGTGTGCAAATGCAGGTAACGGCACCACATTCTGCTGGTTGACAATTACAAAATCAGCGACAGGCGCGTCCCGTCCACTCGCATCTGCGCGCGTGGTGGGCACACTTTCCTCTGGCACGCCTTGACTTTCTAACAGGTCCTTTTTGCGAGTGCAGAATCTGTAATACACCACGGCGAAACAGAGCAATAACGCCGCACCACCCACTGCAATTGCGATGATCGTAGTTGTCTTGAACACCATCGACGGATCGCCTGTAACTGTGACTGCATTCGGCAGTGGCACACGCATGACCACGTACGCCGAGAAATGTGTAATGCCCACACGAACAAGGCCGGTTTCTTCATCGGATTCTCCACCGACAGGCTCCCACTGTTTTGTTTCAGGGCTGAGATAGTGTACGATATAGTGATATCCAGGCACCTCATTTTGGGTGATGTTGGAAGTGTTCCCTTTCTTCACGAAGTACCGCAATGAGAGAGTAGCGCTGAAGGCAAATTTCAAATCTTCAGGACTAAACTTTGCGACAGGCCCGCTCTGCACCATAGGAAAAACAAGTTGCTCTAAAACTACGTCGTCATACACAGCGATTACAACGTCTTTTGAGCCCACAAAGCTTTTAGGGAGAATGGCTAAGCTTTCGCCGCTTTTCGTTGTGATGACAGCTCCTTTGGTGCCGTCAACAATTTTGCTAGTGACGGAGGTTGGCAGCCATCGTGTGCCAGTGCAGATGGGCTTGGCCCCTTCTACAGTACGTGAGCACATGTACTCGCACGACAGTCCAAGAAACCCGACTGCACAATCTGCGGAAGCAATTCAAAAAAAATTAGAAAACAATGTCGCAGCGAAACAAAGGAAATGAATATGTGAAATAATACACACCTGTGCGTCCATATGAACAGACAGACGCTTGAATGGTATCACCGCCCGGGCAAAAGAAGCCCCTGTTCCTTTCTACCGTACAGGTTACTGAACACCCGTCGCCGTCGACCGTGTTGCCGTCGTCACACTCCTCCAGTCCCGTTAGTCTCCCGTCCCCACAGCTATGGCCTCCCTTTTTGATTGCTACTGCAAACATCCCTACGTGTGTGCACGCGCACGTCACGGTTGCCGACGTCATGGACAGCGGAGTACATCCCTCCGAGGTCCATTGAGTTTGGTGCCACTGGACACATTCCCAGAAATAGAAATTAGCAAGCAGCACGTCGAACGCCTTGTACATTTCTGCCGTGTCGAGCTGACCATCTGCATCCACGTCGTTCAAGGCAAGCATCGTCTGCAAATCCTCCGACGCTGAATCGCGTACTGGCACGTCTGAAAGAGAGAACATAGAGTTGCTAAGCGCTCCAAGGATACGTGCCTCAACTAGAGGTATCGTCACGAGAAGTCGACCTGCAACTGAAAGAGGCATTTCGATCCTTTGTGATCCAACAGAAACCATTAAGTTGTGGACTTCTGATATTATATCAGGTGCTGAACTTCGTCCCCAGGTGGTTCTCCATGTGGTTACGTGGAGATCTACGAGGCCCTGTGCATTCACCAGCTGCATCAACATTGCTACGTCACTGACTGTTGATGCAGAGAACAGCACCTGCATTGCTCCTGCTGATGTGTCAGCAGGGAACACACGTCCGACAAGTTTGGATGCTTCGAGGGTTGTACTGTATGTTGACACGGTAGCCGAGCCGCACTGTGCTGACGGACACACGTGGCGCGTTTCACCAGCCATTTCCGTACGCATCAAATGGAGCACGGCGATTTGCACGGGCACCATCACCTGTGGCATGATGGATTGCTCGAGCGCGTACGACATGGGTCGTAGCAGAGTGAGAACCTTAGACACAGACACGAGCACATTGTCGAGCAAAGACAGTGCATCACTTGTAGGCAGTGGCTCAATCTCCCTCGAGACGATCAGCGTAGCATTTTCGAGCAGTGTACTGCTCGTCATTGTTGTCTGCACACTTACATCTCCACTCCCTCCAAGCACCGAGGCCAGAGTGCTGAGAGTCTGGAGAGCATTCTCAAGAGTTGGTGGATCTTTCTTGAAGGCTGTTTCGAGCGACATGATATTGTTCGACGTGAGCATTGCATTATCAGTCTCTACTGCGCGAAGAGCGTCTCGTCTGGTCGGACTTGAGCGCTGTCTGAGAGCATGAATTATTACATCTGCATAATTGTGAAACTCGGTGTATTTTCCGAGCTGCAGAAAGAAGTTGATTTTCGACATGAGACTCGTGAAATCCAGCGCTACAGGAGCTACGGCTATTGGAGCTGTAGTGAACCGCGACGCCGCACCGAGAGCATCGCGAATCTCCACGCTGATCTCCACGCTGACTTGCGAAGGCAAGTACAAATTCATGAACGATAAGTCTGATGTAGAGAAGAGCACCATGCCGTTAAGAGTGGTGTATCCGAATCTGTATGTCAGACCCTGGTGTATTGTAGCCCAATTCGAGCATTCAACTCTGTATTGATCGTGCGTCGCGAAGCGTACCGACCGTACTGATGCAGGTGGCGTCTTCGACTGCTGGGCCTTAGCAAGCAGATTCATCTTTGGGCTACCCGAGGGCCGACTTATTTTTCGTGCAGTGGCTGGTGCAAAGTCTGCAGACACGTAGCAGCCAGCTCCCAACGTGCATGCTTGCCACTGCAGTCTGTACACAGGATCGGAGAGTGCTGGTGCCACAAATTGCCCGACCTTCCACCAGTTTGCACCTGGGGTTACGTCTTGATCATTCTGAGTTATGGATGACACAAAGCCTTGCTTTCTTTGGCCCTGCTCATCAAGACAGAGGTGACAATACACTTCGACCGTGGCGGGAGCTGCTCCCACCTGCTCTGTTGTGAATACATCATCATAAGTCTGGACCCAAACTTCAGCGGTGCCAGACGAAAGGGCCCGAAATTGGGTAGTTTCGGGACCTTCAAATCCATTTGTATTATCAACGTCGAGAGTTACTGTACCGCCTGCCATGCTGGCTGACGTTGGATCCATGTCCCAGGAAACAAAGTTTTCTCGATCGTCGGCATCAAAGACCCACACGTCGAGGTCTTGCTCGTTTTTCCAGTGTAATACAACACGATCTTGACCTTCTGCCATCTCTGCAACCATTTGCACGTCTATTGCTACCCCAATGTCTGCGACCAACGTGGAGATATATCCTCTATAGAAACCACTGGCCTCGGCCAATATGAGATACTGGCCGTCAACAGGCACTTGCCCATGCGCCTCTCCATCGTCTGAGTTCGAAACAGTGGCAATCAAAGTGCCACAACTTAGGCCAGTACAGCCCATGAATGCTGATACATAGCCCGAATAGATCTCGTACGTAGCACCCAACAACGTAGTGCCTGTGAGCATATCCGTTGCTGACAACTCAACAGGAGCAAGGTCATGACCCGTAGTCTCGGCAATGAGAGAGGCGCCTGGATCAGCAAGCGACACGCTGCAAGTCCCTGCACTTGGCGGACGATTCACAGTGATCTTTTTGGTAGATGATCCACCAAGAAGGTCACCGTTAACGTATGCATGGATCGCAAATTCATATGTGCGACCCTCCAAGAGCGAGCCAGGTTCTACGATCAATGTGCGTCCTGTTGTGTCCAAAGAAACTTTGGTCTGTTCTCCGTCTATGGTCCACTCGAATTCAGAGCACTGCATGCATGTACTCTCACGAAGGATCAGTCTTTCGTTAGGGTTGATCCAATGAATACCATCCTTAAACACCGTCCCAATGCAGTCGATGGAGGTCTGGGGCACATCTGTCTTGCCGATTATTAGTCGTGTCCGATCCACTGCAGATCTCATTCCTTTAGTCACCACTAACTCAATCTCAACCTCTGTATTCATCGAGAACGCTGCAGTTGGGATCGAAATGCGGACTGTGTTTGAAAAGCGCAGTATTTGCAACGTCTGAGCGTGTCGACAAGGCACATCTTGCCATCGACAACTCCATGTGTAGTCCATTGCACCGACTGCATTATCAGGATCATATGAGCCCTCTCCGCTGAGCGCAAACGTGCTAGTACTTGCGGGGACAACCGTGGATCCACCCGTCAATACTGCCACCAACTCCGATTCTACAACGCTAATGAGGACCTGAAGCTGAACTGTCTGCGGTTGCTGAGAGGCAAGTATCGCATTGACGTTGAATGTATACGATCCGATCGGCAAGGTGCCACCAGGAATGTATAGAGAGGGAGTGTCTCTGGCCAAGTATTCCAGAGGCACTGCGTTGTCAGTTTTCTCACCAAGAACTGCCTGGCTCCATTCGAAGCGCAGTGCAGCTGCCTCAGACCCTGGACACGATGAGAAGGCAGCCTTGGACTTGATGATCACGTTTTGATGAGCGAAATACACCGGTAAGCTGCTCAATGATATCATGGGAATCGGCATCAAGGTCTTAAAAATTGTGACAGATTTTAGTGTGCTGGATGCACCCATGAAATTTGTGCCTGTGACTGCAATTGTGTACTGCATACCGGCCACAAAAAGGTCTGATGAATCCAACTGCAATATACTGGTCGTTGTTGAGGACAATTTCAAGCAGAGCGCAGGAAATTCTTCGCAGCTGCATGACAGACACTGCCAACGGAATGTCAGGGGTCGGGACGCTGCCCCGACGCTAGCACGAAGCACAGCGTCATCGCAGGGACCTATGAAGCGCGGACCGAAGATTGAAACAGATGGTGGGATGGCCTTCGTTGGCGCCTGCACTCGTGCTTGACAGCTGACAAACCCACCTAGTCCGCTGACGTGAGTGAGGATATCTGACCGAATGCCGACGACATCATTCGTTTGAATCTGTGCCCGCTGTCCAAACGACACCAAAAACTCTCGAGAGTGGACCCACATACACCTTGGATTGAGCCCCATGAGCGCCAAACTTGCATTCGTAAGGACGTTCGTACAAGTCATTTGCATCTTGTCGAGTTGCTTACTGTTGGTCTCAGAGTCAAACACGAAACGAACGCCCGCCCCACTGGATTCGAAATTGGCAGAAAGCAGCCTTGGCACTTGAATGTACCGAAAGGTGGTTGCAACCGTGGCTGCCATCATTTTGCTGGCAGCAACGGCCTCGAGATTAGTGATCGTCAAGTCGACCCGTACATCTTGCCTCTGCCCAATCAGAGGCGGAACCCGCACAGTAAAGGTTGTTTTTTCCATGGAGGACGAAACGAGGTCTTGGACAACGCCAATGTGCTTTGCAAAGAATATCTCAAGCTGCTCTTTTTGCTTCACCGCGCCAAAATTTGTCACTGTCATCTCCAAGATTTCTCCCCCGATTTCTCCACCCTGGCATACACCTACTTCCGAGGCAGTATTTGCACAAGTTACTCTAACTCTCGAGTCGTAGAAGAGGAAGTCAATGCTTGCCGCGTTGTCAACTGTGTTTACTGTCAAAAAGGACCATCCTACTTGATTGAATGAAGGTGAAAGGATTTTGATCATTGTATCGTCACCATCAGAAAAAACTATTTGCAGAACAGTTCCATTGCGCCTCTCATTTCCAAAAAAGACGGAAACCTCAGAGGTCTTCGAAATAAGAGGAAAGTATGCAAGTGTGAGCACAAGCTCATCGCCTCCTGCTCCGTCAGCACTGTCAGGTGAGCAGGACACAATTTTTGGGGTTGCAGGCACAGATTCAAACGATGAGATCCCGGTCATTTCTGCCCGAGTAGAAACTTGCAGATCCACAGTAGGGATTACCGAAACTGCCAGTCTTGATGCAATTGCCAACCTTGGGACTATCACCGGGACTCGAACTTGGATCATGTCGGTACTGAGGACAGCATGTATCTGAGCCATCTGCCTCCCAAAGGTGACCATTGCATCTGTGGATGTTACCATAGGAATGAAATCGAAAAGCTGGATTGTGATTATCTGTCCTCCTGTTGAAGGAGCGCGTGAGGGCACGAGAATGATTGCTGGTGGTTTAAAATACTCCACCAACACAGTCTGCTTGAAAGCGGTTGCAGATCCTGAAGCGATCATTAAAGACAGGTGAAGGACAACCGTGCCAGCTGTGGCACGCACAGGCAATTCTAAATCAAACTCCAGCCGATCACCCACAACGAAGGGCTTGGTGTCCACTACGAATGGTGTGGTTCTGGGTAAAGGGTCACCCATAAGGGACAGCATTACTGTGTTGATGGATGCAACCTTTTTGGGGAAGCTGGCTACCTTGATCCTGACGGTCGAGCCACCACCGATGGAGGCCATCGAAGGCATAGCCCTTGCAGCAATAGCTGAATACGCGAAATCAGTGATTGCCACTGCACCTGATGTGTGTCTCGCAGCAATCTGCACAACACCAGGCACAAGAGCAGGCGGTAACACGATCTCAAGCCCAGTTGACACTAGATTCGACCACAATACTTGCATCGCATTCGTTGCGGCAGCACCCCCAACATCAATCTGCATGTCAGTGGTTGCCATCGTCATGGCTGGGAAATTCCTCAAAAGAAGAACTACTCTCGTTCCACCAGCGGCACTGGCCCTGGAAGGATTGAGAGACATGAGTGGCAAGGACACGAGCTGTACTGTCAGATTCATGGTCGAAACTTCATTGGTTGAGCTTTGAACCCTGACTGTCAAATTGTAGGTACATGGGCCCATATCCAGAGGGAAATCTGCGGTTATTGTAGCAGAGTCGTCCGGGTTAAAGCTGATCAAGTTTGTACCTCGATATACAAGTCCGCACCCGTGCAATTCTGTCGACACTAGGCGAGTCTTACTCATCCAGCTCGCTGTAATAATCCTGAAAGACGCTGCTTCACGGACAGACAGAGTTCTGGGATACACCGACACAATACTGGGCCGCTTGCTGGCAACAAGAGTGAGGTAAATGCTACATTTACGTAGTGGCATTTCTCGATGGGCAACCTCAATAGCAACACGTCCGAAAAATGTGGACGGAGGGGCCAAGTAGAGGAATGCAATTTTCGTCGAGCGCGCTGAACTGGCCTGAATACGGACCTGATCTACAGCTCCCGGGTTTGCGTTTGCAACCTGCAGCAGCAATTCTAGAGGGTCATTGAAAATCGGGATGTTTGTAATCTCTGCAAAGACGGTATACGATTTGCCAACCACAATAGTTTCATGCTGCGGATTCATGCCCACCACCACTGGAGGCCCTTGGATGGGGGCTTCATACTCATACCTGAACGTCACGGACCTGCCCATGTCATGCAGCTCTCCAGTCTGAACGCACTTGCACGTGCGCCCGCATTGATCGCAAAGCAGGTCTTTGGGCTTTGGCGTTGGCATAATGAAGCTGATGACCTTTGAGTTTTCCCACGCGTGTGGCGGTGATAAATCAGCCACTGCTGTGCCCATCACAAAGAGACTGACGTCTGAATCCAAAATGAGGTACTGGACGCTCAGGCTCACAGTGCGATTACCGCCATACATATCTTTTGTGATGTGAATGTTTTCGATGACGAGCGCCGGGTACATTTCCGGGGACATACAATAACCGAGAGCACAGGTATACCCCACTGCAGCCGCTGCATTAAAAACATAAGTGTCACCCTGCTTCTGGCAGAAGGTGCTAGTGTCGCATGGCACGGCGTACTCAAATCCAATGCTGGCCTCAAAGCCGCTCGACGTGAGAATTGCAATGTCCACCAATCCCACTTTCACACTGTTCGGAATGGCGAGCTCGATGACTGTCAGAGAGTTGCTCCCTGAGCTGATGAACAAATCACCTATCGCAGCACCGTCAAAAAGCAGAGTCAAGTCATCAGCAGACCCTGCCAGATTCGAAATGACTATGCGCATCACACCAGTCGGCCCATGATTGACTGCTTTAGTTGGTGCAGCGGAGACGATACGAGTTTGGGATTTTCTGATGTGTGTGCAAGAGCGTAAGTGATCGATATTGCTTGAGCTATAATGGGCACGTTTGTACCACGATATATATGTGTACGTGTTTGTCTCTGTATGCGCACGTGCATGGATACACCTATTCGAATGAGAAGATTAACAGAAAAATTGAGTGCACTCACCCGAAAAAGTCGAAGACGAAGGGCATCTCGGAGATTTGCGAGGCGCCAAGGGCGTCCACGAAACTGGCTCTCACAACAATGTCGACAGTGTCCGGCGTGGGAGAGGGTCCCAATATGAGCTCAAAAGCAACTTGCCCCAGACGCACCGAAAATCGTCCTGCACTCGGCAGGACGATTTGAGCAAAGTCCTTTAGACCATCAGGAATCGACAAATCCACACTGTCAATACCCTCTGGAAACCCAGCTACCAAAACAGACACGGTGCAGATGGAGCTGCAGCTTTTGGCTGAAGTGTACACCACACGCATGCGGTTGGGCACATAAACTGTTGCCTCCGGGGAATCCTGAATCAACGAACAGCCTGCCGTGTTGCAGCGCTGTA
>Ga0105053_10011606_pt1 | contig 10760 bp, 9 predicted proteins | sample BON01_FD_78093 | JGI IMG/M metagenome (GOLD analysis project Ga0105053, IMG submission 78093) | Freshwater microbial communities from Lake Bonney liftoff mats and glacier meltwater in Antarctica - BON-01 | ecosystem: Environmental > Aquatic > Freshwater > Ice > Glacier meltwater | place: Lake...
GCGAAGCTCCGTGCAGCTTTACAATGGCCCCTTGCGTAGTTGTAGAAAGATTAGAGGGAAAGCAGCAGTGCAGCAGAGCCCCAGTAGGCGAGCACGCAGAAGTCCAAGCCCAAGATGCAGAAGGTGGCTGACACGAGCAACAAGAGGTCAATGAAAAACAACCAAAACCCCGCAACAGCCCATCACACAATCATGACAGCATGGCGCCCAGACAACATCCGCTCATCTATACTGGTGCGTGGTCGATTCATCCGGTCCATGGCCCGCTCTGGTCGCCAGCCACGGAGGCAATTGGCCCGAAAGGATTCACATTTTCGCCATTTTGGCGGGCTTGTAATGTTCTTCAGAATCCAGATGCCCAACCACTGCATCATGACAAAATGAACCTGCCCACGAACCTAGCGATGCAATCTCCGGCCATTCTATCTCTCCCTATTCCGGCCTGGATTAGCACAATGTGACCTTAACACTATCTGCGCAGCCAGTCACTGACTCTCTACTTTCCCCATGTCGGATAATGCCGGCTCCTGGTCCTACTCTGCAATGCAAGGTATGAACTGTCTAATATCGAACAGGTATGCAAGAGAAGCGTCACCTGGGAAGTTTCGAGGTGGTAGTAGACGCGATAAAGCATGGTACAGAAAAGGTGGTGAAAAGTTCCACGTATTTCGATTCACGTGACGACTTCTTTCGAGAAACAGCCTACACTGCTCATCGCAATTTTGATGAAATCATTCCATTTGACGATCCATGTTGCCTCTGTTGAACAATACTCTCTCATTTAGTTTCATGCCGACGGCTTCCCGTCAGACAACAAACTTGAAATCATTATGACGACGATATGTCACGAGGCCAAGTGCCAATGGCCAGAACTTGCAATTAAATTTTTACCCCTCGACCAAGTGGTGGTGACAACAGCCTTAGTTTACTGCACACGGCTGGTTTGGATGGAGTTGATGATACGACAGAACTAGTGCCTCATCTCATTTTTCTTTGCCCTTGCACAGGCCAAAGAATTTCAGAACAGAAGTCTACTTTGAAAACAGATTGTAACGAAGGTATTTGGCGTATCAAGTGCTCACATGACGGTTTCAAGAAGTCGGGGGCAGCAATCACGAGATCCTTGGGTCAAGCTCAAACTGGAACTAAAGGTAGACTGTGGATGCCCTTAGACTGGCGGCCACTGTATATGATAACTACCCAGTCCGTCGCCTCTGCCGGTACCACGAGAGACGGGATGGGTCTCTCCGACACAGATGACAACGTCTGTGTATTGCTGCAGCAGAAATTTTTGGTTGGGACTATAATCTCATATAGCATGCAAACACAAGACGGACAGGTCAAACCACATACCTAATCCAACTAGACAAAGCGCCTGGCTTTCTTAGCGACTTACAAAGTGGCCGTCAGGACCAATGGCTTCCTGCCACGTGCTACGACAAGTTACGTGCGGTGTACCTCGACGAACAGGCGCAGATGTGGATCTCGGTACAATATGCGCAGCAGACGCGAGACCTGTGGATTGAAACGCAAATTGGGCAACCTTCCTTGAGAACTATTACATTATGTCAGTCGTAGATAGGTCCTCAAGTTCAAGAATCCGAGCTCAATGAACCTCGGTCAACATATACTCCTAGTCTTGACACAGTGTCTGACCCCGTCAATGCGGCACTCTTCTCCTGGGTTTCGCTGTGGTCACACTCAGACCTCAGAGTAACAAGTGAAGTCACGGGATTTCTTCGATAGATAGCTTGTGCTCTCTTGCAAAAAGTAGACTGTCCTGTACAGCAGCTCTTCAAGAAAAGTTCTCAGAGCTCGGTGAAAACTCGGCACAGACTCACTGGATGACTCGAACCAGAACGGATAGCCTCGGTAACAACAAGGTGAAGCGTGTGACACTGTGAATTTGAAGCAACCGACAGTGCAACTTGTATTACCACCTGCAAATGCTCAAAGGCCTTCTTGTCAGGTTTTGACCTCCGACACAGTTCCCAACACTAGGAACTGGCCATGCAATGACAACGCTATAGGCTTTATTGATTGGATTGGCGCACCATCTTCCCCATGGTCATCCATCCAGACAATCCAGAGTTGTCAATCAAAAAGTCGGCACAGGAATCTGAAATTCTAATTTCCACCGTGCAACGCATCTTGTCCAGCCACAATCCAGCAGTGGGTTGATCACAGCATTGCAGGGTAGAAACTTGGGCAGGGAGCAAGTGCACGCACAGCGTCGGCAGGAATGGCTACTGTATCAGATTTGTATTCGATGTGGGACTCGGATGCGCCGTAGATCGAATGCTCATCGCAGCAAGAAAGACAAGCACAAACACACTTATCACTACTCGGTCATTACTATAGTGCGTAAGTCTGCTGAAGTGCGCCAGACTCTTTCCAGCACTTCAAGGCTGACAGCTTCGACGAAGGCTGTCTACTCACTGTCGAAATTTGGCCTGACAAAAGACCACAAGACCACAGTAGAAAACTTTGAAAGCCTCGGAGAAGGACTGCACTCAGGCTACTCTGGATCTTGCTTGACTTGTGATATGCTTTGGTCACTGGCCTTGATCTTAAAGTTTTTGGTACCTGTGCTTTTGCATCATCATTGCCCGTGCAACACATTAACAATCAGATTTGCTCGATACTGTGGCGTTTTCCTCTTAGATAGTGGCATGTTGTAGAAATTACACAAATTCTACATGATACATTCAAGATGCCGCATACGTATTATGCCTCGTTCATGTGTACTACAAGTCTCACTGTGTAGCTGCACAGCTTGGTAGATCACCCGACTCACCACACTTTGTCACTCGGAAGCGCAGACAGTCGAGTGCAGTTTTCTTATTGTTGAAAAATAATGCAATTTCCTTATTTTTTGGTGGCGAGACTTTTCAGAACGTGTACAAAACGGCAAAATTCCGATGTAGTGCGGTATGCGAGCGTTTGCACGCAGCAACCTGAAAGTTGGGCAGTTGTGAAAATTCGCCGCGGCAGCAGCCAGAGGAGAGGATCCACCCAAAATCAGGTTGCTGCGTGCAAACGCTCGCATACCGCACTCGAGGATGGCCACAGCTGGGAGCTTGGGCATCAACACGAGAAATGGGCGCGATCAGCTGCGGTCTCGGGGCCGGCAGGGGCGCGCGTGCACATCTAAGTCTTGGTGATGTTGACGTCCGGTCTTGCCGAGAGCAGCCGAGCCCTTACACCATGATCTCTCCGCCGGAAGGTGGGAGCATATACGTCAGTGTCAGATTTTGAAAAACGACGAGACGAATCCATCTCTGAATTACGCTGGTAGCAGGATCAATTTCTGACCACTTTCCCGAAGCCAAAGCTTCGAACGAGTCTTCAGGTGAGATTTCAAAGTCTGCTTTGCTAGATATCCAACCGATATTACTTTGTGAGTGTACTCATTCAAACCCTACCCCACCTCGACCATCTGATCAATTTCTTTTCACGGTCTCTTTTTCGAAAAAGAAACCTCAGGTGGTGACGTGTTGTTGTTGTGGGCTTCGTTATTGCTATGAAGCTGAGGTCAACTTCTTCCGCAAAGCAAAACTTTCCCGTCGAGATTACTTGGATTACTTGAAAAACGAAGCAATTTCTGTAGATATAGCTTATAGCTGACTTTGAAAACTCGTTCGAAGGTTATGATTCCTGCAAAATATTTGTTAACATTAGAGTCGCTCCCATGAGAACGGGAATTTGAATATTCAAGTTAGTACTTAATTTTCAGTAATGCATGACACTTTGCTATGTAGCCTCTTTGCAGAAGTGTAATCATTTGATTCTCTTTTGGTGATGTCTCAGTCAAAAAATACAAAAGATGTACCAACGCTTTCGGAGGAAGCTGCTGCAAACACGGGCACAGGCCCGTGATGGTTGTGTGTGTGTGTGTGTGTGTGTGAGAGAGAGAGGCTTTTACTTTTGGGCCCGATTAAAGAGTTATCAGTCAAAAATGTCCATGGAGCGAATTCATGCAGGGGTAGTGGGCCACAATTTTTAATAGGTGTTAATAAAATTTGTGACATTTTTTTTGTATTACTTCTACGATGCAGTCTGGCCTTCGGAGGTGTGTTTTCTGGTGTACTTTCCCAACAACATCCGTTCACATTTGAAAGAGTTTCCGCACAAGAGCCTTACCACAAAAGAGTTGTAGGTCCACACATTTCTCATCAAAAATAAACGCACGCGCGAGAGACCTTCCTGGAGGGAATGCGCCTTCCTAAACCCTAAACTATAAATCAAACAGAGGAGTCCATGAAAATAATAAACCTGTGCGGTGGACCTTAAAGTGTTATATTTCAAGTAAGTCTATTTGTTCATGGCGTCGAATGATATCAATTTTGAAAGTTCTGCTTCCGGGCTGAATGGTCTAGCATACCATAAAAGTCAAAACAGTGTCTTAAAAAGTTATTTCTTGAAGAACTGTTTTCTCCTTTCGTACACAGTGACTATTTTAGCACCATTCTTCGAGTCAAGGAAAAGGACATCATAGAACCGTGGCACATCACATTTCGTCTTGGGTCACAGCGGGCGCATGCCAGTCGGAGGTGCGGTTCTTATCGTTGAATTTATGAATCAATGAGAATGCTCAATTGGGCCAACACTGGGCGCATCAATGAATATGAGATGCTGTAGACCTCAGAATGTGACATTAAAGACCACCTTTTCAAGTCGAATGCAAGCATTTTTGGCTCTGCAACAACGCAATGAAAGAGAAAAAGTGCTTTGTGAGCTTTCGGGTCAAATGTCACAGTGGATCCGAACCCTCTATTTTCAACGTTTTTTTCCTTGTCAATGTCAGGGTATCATGTTTCTGCGCACGTCCATCGAAAGAGATTGTACACAGTGCGAATGAGGACTCTCGTGTTTGGTTGGCCTCAACTTGGACTTATATCGCCTATACGGTTCCCTTCATAGTGTGGATACATTCTGGGCTCGGGGGTTGAGTTGAATTCATAAAGAGACAACAACAACAACAACACTTTGGTTTTTGAATTTTTTTTTTCCAATAACATTAGAACTTTTTGTTTTGTTCTGCAAATAATCAAGGTGAAATAAAAATCCAACGTCATAACACCTAAAGTACCAACATTCGAACAACGCTCTTCTTGATTTCTGACGCAATTGTTAGGAACAGCAGACGTTTTGTACAGTGATACTCATGTGAACACCGCTTGAAAATAGTCAGAACACCTCCAGTAGAGAAGCAAAGAGAGACTGCCTTCTACTCTGGAATCAGGTTCTGTGCTTTTTGCTGTTTTGGCAACTTGACACTGTTGCAAGTTTTCTGGGGGGCAATACATTCATCCCTTTTACAGGAGGCTTAAAATTCTAAAAGTAAACACCATCTATTTCACAATTTTCATTGCAAATCACAATGGTTAGAATGTAGGTTGTGTAGGTTTTAGATGTAGGTAGGATAGGGTTGTTATTTGCTTGAGTGACTGGTTCGGACCTTGAAATGCACATATATTTGTATTGTCATTGCCTGTGCTATACATCAACATTCGGATTTGCTCGAGACTTTGAAGTTTTCCTTTGAATAGTGATGAGTTTTAGAAATGCTACGTGATAAACTCAACATGCTGCATACGTGTAATTTCTCGTATTTACATACTACAAGTCTGATTGTGTGGCCGCACTGCTGATCGGATACAAGCACCCAACTCAACCGACTTGTTCCAAATACGCATTCCCCTCTTTTCCTCTTCCAGACTCTGGACAGAGAGAAGGAAATTTTTCTCACAAGACAGCCACCCAGAGAAGAAAATGATGACTATGACAGTGAAAACTTAAGCTCCTGCACATCAGGTGTACTCTCCAGCAGTGAGAGAAAAGGAAAGGAAAGGAAGTAAAAGAGGCCTACGCAAAGATACATAGTGGCAGGCTATGTCAGCGAGGGAAGGATATGGCAAATTGGACCGGGTGACAAAGCGAAGGTGAAGAAGAAGATGGTGAAAAGATGCAACATCGAAAAAATACATTGATTTGCATATGTTGTCAAATTTTACACAACATATGAAGTCTATTGCACAATATATGACAGTGTTATAATCACTCAGCAACATATTGTAACAACAGTATCAAGATGTCGTTTAATTCTTGCACAACATATACAAAAGTCTTACACAACATATGTATACACTATGCAACATATGTGATAATATTACACAACATATGTGCAAAGTGTAACATCAACAATGCTGTCATTTGCTGCCCCTTTTTGTTCTCATATGTTGTGATATGTCAGATGTGATTGATGCTGCTTTTAGTAGTAGACATGTGTAAGTGAGTGTGGGTGAGTAGAGCGCTCGTTGGGCGACTTACGCGGGTACATATACGTATGTTTTGAATCATACGATACACAAAAAATAACAACCAACCCCTTGCAAATATGTGGTAGGTGTGTATTAGACATGTGTAAGTCAGTGTGAATGAGTCACGTCAAACGGTTGGTTGGGCAACTTCCACGGGTAGTGTTGTGCATATGGCTTGATTTACATGAGTTCTGTCACAGATGTGTCATGTCAGTACATGAGTTGTCTAATAAGACTAGAATATGTGGTGCTCGGAAGGGGTTTAGTGCGATTTGTATCAAATCTGATTCAATAGGTGTCTGGAGTCACTAGCAATGGCGTGGAATTTCCTTGAGGTCAGAAATCAGAACTGCAGGTTTTACGTATTTGGTGCAGCACATTGCTTGTCCATCCCATTGTTTCGTAAATGTTCTGTACCGAGGTCTTATTTTAGATTTCAGTACCGTCTCGAAGAAAAGGTGCCAGATAAAGACTCAAGGAATTGCCGCGGCGACAGCCTCCTCTATAAACCCACTCACAATCAACCCCTTGTATGAGGGTCACAATGTACGCCTTCGTGCTACTAGTATTTCACTCAGCCGCAAGTGCAAACTTCTTTGCCCTCATGATGGCCTTGGACGTTTCTTCCGGCGATTTGCAGTCATTATTACACGTTTACAGGTTCTAGGAATGCAACACATAAGGACGCCGCTGCGCGCCACTGCGACAACGCTGCCACACGACGTACCTCTGGGATGAAAGAAGTGCTTGCCATATGCAGTTTGTCAGGATTACAGAAGAACTTTGAAGTCACTCATGAACTTGGAGGTCACAGTCATACAGCCCGAGGCATGCTCAATATATATTCCGTGTGCGTGTGTGTGTTGGAAAGCGCGGGCAGCGAGGGGAGGAGGGGGGATGGAGAAGGAAGAGCGAAAAGGACGGGCGACAGATGAGGGGAAGGTGCTAGCCTGTGAATTTGAAACGGTTTTGTTTCTCGTCATTAATTTTTTCTTAGAAAGTGCAACTGGAACCATGACGTCAGGATTATCAACAGACTAATTTCAAGGGTCTCAGCGGTACACCTTATTAGAATGTGTGAACTTGAATAAAACAAAGCAAGAAATGTTCTGTCCCCAAGTACGCCTTGATTTTTTTTGCATCATTGACAGCCAAGAGAAAGGAAATCATAAAACGCATCTCCAAAAAGAGACTTTCGAGAGGTTCATAGGTTCATGACTGTCTTTCTGATTTCAAAATCATTTCTACATGATCTGGCTGTTGACCAATTTTTCCACCGTACACTGTTTACAGCATTGTGGGGCATCTCCTGAAACAGTAACTCACCATCTGTGGAATCATCCTTTCCCTGTTACAGCATTATTAATAATCGGGGTACAAAAGAGTGAGTACCAAGAACTACGATTGGCGCCGGATGGACGAAAGAGAGTCCTTATTACTGACGCTTCAGAACCACTCTAAGAATCAAACACCAGTCTCAGGATCTTATTCCATCGTCCACCTGATTTACCCCACACAATACTTGTCATGCTCTGTGTTCTTGCTATGTCTGCAGACATAGCAAGCCCATAGTATTACGACTGTGGTCTCCCGAATCAAACGCTGTGTCCCTACCCCTGCTGTCGTGTGCATGCCTTGCATCGAGTTTTTGTGTGCCTTTTATTCATTTACTCTGACCCCGTCGGCTCCAGACGACGCCGAGTCTGCGATCAAGCCCGCTCAAAAAGGCTTGGCCCCTACCCGTTTTTTGGTTCTGAAATGGTTGAAAATAGGGCTTCTTGTTGTCAGCAAGTGTTTTTGGCATGGGCTTTTCGTTGAGACTGCAGTGCTTTTGCAACCACCTTGAAAAAACCAACTTTAAAATTGGTCCATTCTGTATCAGTTATCTTTTCGATCCCAACCATTTCAATATCAAACGAAAGTTTTGTTTCATTTGACATTGAAATAGTTGGGATCGAAATAAATGTTATAGAATGGAATACTACTTTCGCATCAAACTGTGTTGTGGTTGAAGGTGGTCGCTTGAAGCACTCTGGCAAGAGTTTTTGTAATAAAAGAGTTTTTTAATGAAGGCGTTTGTTGAATGCAAGTGTTTGGTTTCAAAATAAGCAGTCCAAAGTGTTTTTGCCAGGCGGGAAAACCACCTCATCCAGGATTTCTTGTCATATAAAATCAGTGCCAAACTGCACAAGTGAGAATTGTAAACAGTTTGGCACTTTCTTCAGGAATGGCCCTGACGTTGCTTGCCCTCTTGGGAAAGAGGCGTTTATTTGTAGGGCTCTTTTGCAAAGAGCATGATGCTTGTGACTTGGCTCTTTGCGCAAAAGAGAGGTGTTGGCCTCTTTTTGTTGCGCGTCCTTGCTTGTATGCTTCTTTTTCCTCTTTTTGTGTGTGCGGTGTGTCACTGTGCGGTTCCCTGACCGTTTGTCTCTCTCTCTTGCTTGCGCTTGCTCGCCCGTGCTCTCGCTCACTGTCAGGCTCTCACTCACTGTCTTCCTCTCTTTCACTCGCGAATTCGCGTGGGGCGTGCACACCCTGTCTCGCGACATCCGTGTGTGTGTGTGTTTGTGTGTATGTGTTTGTGTGTGTTTGTGTGTGTGCGTGAGTGTGTGTGTGTGTGTGTGTGTGTGTGTGTGTGTGTGTGCATGTGTGTGTGTGTGTAGACCATAGGGTGGCTACGACAAGTAGGCTCTATTAAATGTCAGGTCTCTTTCAGCAAAGAACCCTATATACAAGTAATACTCTAGTCCAAAAAAGACCTCACATTTAATCGATCCCACGATGCATATGTGCATTCCTTATGGGGTGGCTACGATTAGTAGGCTCCTTCAAATTAAAGGTCTCTTTTGCAAAAGAGCCCTATAAAAGAGACGATATTCTGCAAAAGAGACCTGTAATTTGAAGGAGCCTGCTAATCGTAGCCACACCATAGCATCCATTTTCATGAGCACAGAGTGCCCACTACAGGGTGTCGTAGAGTCATAGGATGCTTTATTTTTATAAGTCATTTTCCGCAAAAGAGCCCTATGATTGGTGGCTCTCATGCAAAAAATGACCGAAACTAAAGGCATCCTATGGGTCTTTGCCACCCTGTATCAGCGTGTGTTTTGTGAAAAGGCCTTTTTTGAATAGGGTTCATTACAGCTTTGTCTTCATGGGGCTCTTTTGCCAATGGCTGCAATGCGTATGCATGCACATAAAATTACAGGTCTCTTTTGCAGAATATCGTCTCCTTTATAGGGCTCTTCTGCACAAAAGATTTATGCTTTTAAGGAGCCTACTAATCGTAGCCACCCAACGGCTGCAATGCGTATGCATGTGCGCATCGAGCTGCATCTGTAACACACGGCAACACACGGCAACACACGGCAAAACGCTGCAACACACTGCAACACATTGCAACATGCTGCAACACACTGCCACACACTAAATATGCATATGCACATCGCCTTGCATCGATTTGCACAAGTACGGGGTGCCCACGAGGAGAGGCGCGATACATGAAAGAGCACCGCAATTGTTAGGTCTCTTTTGCAAAGAAGCCTTGCCTATATAGGGCTCTGTTGCAAAAGAGACCTAGCAATTTAGGGATCTGATTCATTTACAACAGAGTAGCCACGAGGAGATGCGCGATACATGAAAGAGCACCGCAATTGCTAGGTCTCTTTTGCAAAGAAGCCCTGCTTACATAGGGCAGAATATCGTCTCTTTTATAGGGCTCTTTTGCAAAAGAGACCTAGCAATTTAGGGATCTGATTCATTTACAACTGGGTAGCCACGAGGTGACACGCAAGATATGCGCAACATATTGCGAGGTGTGTCTTGTAAAAGAACACATTCTTTGTTGGGCGGGTTTGCAAAAGAAACCCGACAATATGAATGTATTCATCATCGATTTGTGATATGGGGTGGCTACGACTAGTAGGCTCCTTAAAATCATAGGTCTCTTTTGCAAAAGAGCCCTATAAAAGAGACGATATAACAATATGAACGTATTCATCATCGATTTGCATGAGTACAGGGTGGCCACGAGGAGCTGGGGCAGTACATAGCGATGTGGCTACGACTAGTAGGCTCCTTAAAATCATAGATCTCTTTTGCAAAAGAGCCCTATAAAAGAGACGATATTCTGCAAAAGAGATACGTGTTTTTAAGGAGCCTTCTAATCGTAGCCAATACATAGCGAGGGGCGTTGTGTAAAAGAGCCCTCTCTCTCTGTTGGGCTTTGGCAAAAGAGTGCTTCACATATGATTGTGTCGAGGCTACGCGCGTAGGAATGCAATGGCACACATATATATATATATATGTGTATATATATATGTATATATATATACATATATATGCATATCTATATGTATGTATACATTTATATATATATGTACATGTATATAAGTATATATGTCTACATACATACATATATATATATATATATATTTA
>Ga0105053_10011613_pt1 | contig 10755 bp, 4 predicted proteins | sample BON01_FD_78093 | JGI IMG/M metagenome (GOLD analysis project Ga0105053, IMG submission 78093) | Freshwater microbial communities from Lake Bonney liftoff mats and glacier meltwater in Antarctica - BON-01 | ecosystem: Environmental > Aquatic > Freshwater > Ice > Glacier meltwater | place: Lake...
ATTGCGCAGCGACACACATTGTGCCATGATGTTATTGCGAAGTTGGAGGGTTTGAAGTTTGAAAGAGGAGGCAGGAAAGACGCAATATTAGAAAACAAGAGTAAGAAACGCAGTTTGCCGTGCCGTGATAAACTTCTCTCTGCCGAAAAGATATTTTGCCAAGTGGTTTTGTTGCGTGCTGAAGTGTTGGGATTAGACCATATTCAAGTCAAGGAGTCTATTAGAAACCTTCTCAATTGCTACTTGGCACTCAGTAAATACCAGCAGGTGGAAGAGCTAGAGAACCGTCCACGTGAACATATCGAAAAGTTGAAGTCTAACGTCGAAATGCCGCTGTACCTCTGGGAAATAACCAGCTAAGTTGTTATTTAAAATCGTTATTAATTATTACAATATATATGCGATTAATCAGCTGTAGGTTTGGAAACATATTCGAAAAAGAGTTCATCATCTAGAAGCGTGATATTGGCAATGGAGTCATCAAGGAGCTCACCACTTAAAATAGCATCAGCGAGCGGACTCATGACTTTCTTTTGCAAAAGTCTCTTCAAAGGGCGTGCACCATAAATAGGCGAATAAGCATGTGTTGCCATCCACTCAATGGTTTCGGGAGATGCGTTCAGTTCAATCTTCCTGTCATCCATCAATCTCTGCCGCAAGGCATTCAACTGAATGTCCACAATGCGATCCATGTCTTCCCGCTTCAATCTGTTAAACATGCTAACGACGTCGATCCTATTCAGCAACTCTGGCGAGAAGAAGCCCCTGACTCGTTCCATGACCTGATCCTCCACGTCCTCGCCCTGGCTCAGAATGTCGCTGCCGAGATTACTCGTCATGATAACAAGGGTATTCTTGAAATCTACAGTGCGACCTTGAGAATCTGTCAACCTACCCTCGTCAAAAACTTGCAGTAGAATATTGCCAACATCACGATGCGCTTTTTCAAACTCGTCCAAAAGAACAATCTGATAAGGCTTTCTCCTCACCGACTCCGTCAGCGTACCTCCTTCCTCGTATCCCACATATCCGGGAGGCGCTCCAATAAGTCTACTAACAGAATGTTTCTCCATGTATTCGCTCATGTCAATTCTGCAAATCGCTGATTCATCATCAAATAATGAAGCTGCTATTGCTTTCACCATTTCTGTCTTTCCTGTTCCTGTTGGGCCTAAGAATAGACTCACCAATTGGGGTTTGTCGTGAGCACTTAATCCAGCTCGGGATTGCTTAATACAGTCGGTAACTGCATCCGCAACATGATCCTGGCCGATTACTCTCTGTTTCAATTTAGACGCGAGACCAAGAAGTTTCTGACGCTCACCGTGAACTAGATTTCCCACAGGAATACCAGTTGCATGAGCCACTACCTGAGCAATCAAATCGGATGTAACTGCATCCTCAAGTAAAGCACTCTTCTCGTGGTCATTACGGTCACCAGCTTGAACAAGCTTTTCCAGTTCAGGTATCACCGAATAGCGCAGTTCCGCTGCTCCAGCATAATCTCCTTTGCGCTGCAACTGGTCCACTTGGCGCTTGGCTTGTTCCAATTTTTCTTTTGAGCCTTTGGTTGCCTCCAACTTGTCCTTCTCCACCTTCCATTCTGCAGTTAAGGTATTCAATTCGGTCTCCATGACGCTCACTTGGTCCTTTAACTTGTTGCGACGGTCAACAGAATTCGCATCCGTTTCCTTTTTGAGAGCAGCGATTTCGATTCGTTTCGTGATTAAATCTCTTTCAATTTTCCAAATCGGTTCTGGTTTGCTTTCTTGTTGCAGTCGAAGTTTACTGGCTGCTTCATCTATCAAGTCAATGGCCTTATCAGGCATTTTACGTTCCGTCAGATATCTGTTGGCAAGCGTTGCAGCTGTCACTAGAGCACTGTCCTTAATGATAACACCATGATGCACTTCATACTTTTCTTTAAGACCTCTGAGAATCGCAATTGTGTCATTCACATTCGGTTCGTCCACTAATACACTTTGAAATCTTCTGGCCAAAGCGGCATCCTTCTCGATAAGTCGGTACTCGTTCAATGTAGTCGCCCCCACTAATCTCAACTCGCCTCGAGCCAATGCAGGTTTCAGAATGTTTCCTGCACTGATACTCCCCTCGCCGCCACCTGCACCGACGAGAGAATGTAATTCATCAATGAACAAAATGACTTTGCCATCACTCTTTTCCACATCTTTCAAAACACCTTTCAACCGTTCTTCGAAATCTCCCCGGAATTTGGCCCCGGCAATAAGTGCAGCTAGATCAAGAGAAACAACTTGCTTTTCTTTCAAACTATCAGGAACCTCTCCATTTGTAATTCGAATGGCTAATCCTTCAATTATCGCGGTTTTTCCCACACCAGGTTCACCTATTAACACAGGGTTGTTCTTTGTTCGTCGAGAGAGAACTTGAGTCGTCCTTCTTATCTCTGCCTCTCTTCCGATAACAGGGTCCAATTTTCCTTCCTTGGCTCGAGCCGTCAAGTCAATTCCGTATTTTGCTAGGTTCTCACCGAGAGGTACAGCTGCAGGATCGACCCATTCGTTCGCAGCATTCGTGCTCTTCAGGCGCACTGTTAGTATTGTTTGTTTGACTATTGATTGTCTGAGTACTGATGGTTTAGCAAGTGCTCTCAGCATGATTCCAGTTTGGTAGTGGATTCAAAGTTTTTCCGAACATTCTGGAATTTTTATGATCTGATTTTTTGTAGCAATTGTCCTTATCTCCTGGGTTAAGCATTTTGGTAGTGTTTAACATAGCTCAATGGGCTTAATCAAAATTTACACGATACGGGGTTAAACCTACACTAGTAGAAAACTAGTAGAGGTTTGTGGGACCCATTTAATACCAAATACCATCGTTAGTACACTTGTATCGTCCCTCACTCATTGTCTACTTCATAATAAAAAGCCCCCAAAAAAGTGAACATTTTTGAAAATTTGAGATAGGTATCACGCTATCAATTCGATGAGTCACCAACGTCAGACACTTTTCCCGGGTCAACAACATAGTCACCACTCAATAATATCTTGGGATCTGTGTTTACACTACGAATGGCTCTCCATCCACTCGTATGCTAAACCTCCACAAGTGGAGGTTTACAAAGTGGTTTCAATTCTGGTATTTCCTTAACCCTCCACTACAAGTTATACACATCAGTAAGTTCGCCAGAATAAACCGGGTATCCTAATGGAGGTTCCGCAGCTTGAATGATCAGATTTCTGAAAAGTAACTTATTAGCCTGACAAGAATACCTTTCATCATCGTCGTTGGTGAAATATAACAGCTCCAATTGAAGATTCGCCCAGAGTCCTCTCACCATTGCTGGATTCAATGCACACACTGTGGCTATTTGCGAACTATCTAGAGTCAATTGCAGGAACTCACCCCCGCCCATTTTCTTATCACCAGTGATAGCCAGCATGGATTGTCTTTCGTTCAATACTGAGGTTACCCATTTTGGTTCTGATGGATTTCCGAGATACCAGTCCTGTTGATATTCGTTCAAACACTTGTTGATGGCTTTAAAATCCGTCAACGTAGGGTCCGGATCCCCTATTAAATATGCGTCGAGAGAAAGTTTCCAGGCCAGTCTGTATGCGTCGAAAACCATCCCAATAAGTTCCTGTTGTGATTCCAACCAAGAACACTTGCGATGAAGTTTTTTATTGAATAAATCTGTCATGTTCATGGAGTTGTTGCAATGAACTTGGTCACAGAGATATCTCACTAGATGCTCCATTTCACTCCTGCTTTCAGGGCTTACTTGCTTAATGGTGGTCTTGGCAGTTGCCGAAGGAGCAGCGAGAATAGGGGCTGAGAAATCCATCTCATCCAGCAAATCATCCAAATCAAAATCATCACCATGTGGCCCAGAAGGTCCATTTGCACAGGATGCTACTGTCGTAGTCCCTTTTAAGAATTGTTCCCATTCAATAGAATAAGTACAGTTATCATAATAGTCTGGTATTTTTGACTCCAGTTGTATCTTGGTTTTAGCGAGCAACCATGTCATGGTAAACGAGAACCCATACGCTACCAATTTCTGGAACTCAGTGTTGTCTAGTACGCCTGTAAGAGTGCTCGCTGAATGAGAATAGGTGGTGATAGGTGTCTGGAATAACGGTTGCATCATTGCCACGGAAACCTTTTCTTCTATGAGTCTATCCAGCTCGTTGGCTTCCACTCCATGACAGCTTGTTTGTTCTTGCAGTTCAACTCCTCGTATTTGAATTGCCATCGATCCATATTCCGCCTCCAGAATATTCACAAAAGCCAGCATCTTCTCGAACCTTACCAAGAACACAGAACTCTGACCGCGATATAGCTGCTGCTGTTGAAAGATATTCACGATGTATTTAGACACTTGCTGGTAGAGTGCCGAGTCTGTGGAGCTGACAGTGGTATGTACATGGTCGCTCCACATCCGTTTAGGTCGTGGATGGCCTACAATGAAGACGCAGGTCCCAAGCAACGGAATCACCGGTGAGTCGATTACTGCTGCTATAATGCAAGAAAGCAGATTCACTGTAGGGAGCCAAATGATAGAAGCGTACGGGTGCTTCAATTTGTCATCGGTTGATACACTAAGGGTGTGTACTTTGGCGAATTGGAATCGTTCTAGAAATCCGATAACTCTGTCACGGGTAATACCGCATATTAAATGAAGCGCCAAAAAGTTCAAAGATGTTACTTGAAGCAGAGCATAGGATGCGATCACCTCGACGACTAGCATGATTGGAGAATCGTTTGAAAGTACTCTGAAGGCACGGAACAATAGCCATACGACTCCAAAAGAAGAAGACTGGTCAACAGCTTTTTCTGACGTCACGATGAAGCTCACAAGGACTATTCCCATCCATGCTAGAACGTTTCGATAAGAGGATCTCCTTAAATATATCATGACGATCCAAATGCCAATCATCGCCCATCCTGCAATCCGCGAGTCAAAGACGGTTCCAACGAATGAGGACGCCGTTGCAAGGCAAACAGGAATTACAATCAGAATAACCTTTTTCTTCTTAGAACCCCCTCCAAAGACATGGGGATGACAACAGCCGGCAGTAAAACACGACACGCCTACAATCACTGGGATGGGAGTAGCAAGGAAAAGCAACGGAATAGATGCCCCAACAAGAGATGCAATGGTTCGAATCGCAGTACGCCATGCTGATCCTGAGCAGGAGTCTCCAAATAGTAGGGTGTTGACCTGTTCTGCTCCCCATTCAATCAACGTCCATGGTCCCGGTGCTAGTCCCACACTCCACAGAAAGGGCAAGAGTGCCAACCACCATGACGCTCGCAAGGGTATTAAAAACAAAGCCAAATAAAACATTCTTGTGTACACCGACTGGTTCATTTCGGCGGCGAGTTCCTGCGGTGCTCTTACTGCAATTGAATACTGCGCCATGCACATCGGAAGCATACAAAGTATAGTCAGATAGCTATGTTGATTTCCACTCATCATCGAGTACATGTATTCGGATCCCACTAAACCTGATGTTGTACTTTTGAGCAATAAGCTTCTGATTGAATCGTTTGTTGGCGTGTCGAAGATCGACATTTCAAATTTCGGTTTTCCGAACTCGATGTCACTGATGCTATTTTTGGTTCTGGATGCCATTCGCAAAAGAGCTGTTTCTATGAATAAAACAGACCCAAATATTATTGTAGAGGTCGTTTTGTCATTTAAGCCGTATATGCATATTGCTGCAACCACTGCCGGAGCTACCATAATGAGGAGTTGCAAAGTCACAAGAGACTTCGACATCATCACAAGTTTTTCATCAAAGTCACTCAGTGTAAATAGTTTAATACCTCCTAGCAAAGTCTCTGCATATCTTCGTTTTGCGAATGTGAGTTTTGAATCAGCGATGACCGCCATTCTATTTCGAGTTGTAACGCTTTTCTTTTGAACCAAGACACTAAAAAAAATGTTTCCTGTCGAGGGAATCGTTCCAACGCGCTGCACTCAGGCATCATCTTTACTGGGTGATTCTGACAGATCAGTGCTAGTGGCGGTTCTAGACACGGGCGTGGATCCAGGGGCGGTAGGACTTCAGAAGACAAGCGATGGTCGTAGCAAGTTGGTTGGCATTCTAGACACGAGCGGAGGAGGCGATGTTAACATGACCCCACGTGAGTTAAGCGAGGACGGATATTTAAAGCTGGGATCAGAAAAGGTGATACCATGGCCTCATGGAGGTTCCAGTGTTCATATTGGCACCAAATCTGTTTACGAGCTTTTCCCGAGTTTTTTGGTGCATCGACTCAAGCAAGAACGCAAGGTTGTGTGGGAAAAGGCGCATAACGAATGCATGGCCCTATCTATGATGGAGCAAACGGATTTTAAGAACGGCTCGCTAAGCAAGACTGAAATGCAGTTCCGCAATGAGATGAAAGCGAGACAAGAGTTTCTTGAAAATGCTTCGTTTGTTGACGTTGGTCCTATGGTAGATATTGTAGCCTTCAAAGATAAGAGTGGCCGATGGAAGGTTTGCATTTACAGGGAAGACGATGATTCTTTGGGGCCAGTGGTTGAAGCTTGTGAACCTGGGAACACTCTCGTTACTTTTGAACGTCATTTTGCCAAGTGGGACGAATCATCCCAGCTCAATTATGGTGTTCAAGTTGCAAATCAAGGACTGCTAGTGACGATTGTTGTGCCAGGTTCGCATGGGACCCATGTTGCATCTATTATTGGAGGGTATCATCCTGAAAAGCCCGAGCTGAACGGTGTTGCACCTAATGTACAAATACTCTCGATCAAGATCGGGGATGAGAGATTGGATTCTATGGAAACGGGTGCATCGTTAATTCGAGCGTTGAATTCCTGTGTGGAATGGGGCGTGGACATTATCAACCTGTCGTTTGGTGAGCCCACTGCGTTGCCAGAAGGAGGAAGAGTGATTCAGTTGTTTCATGAGTTGGTTTACAAATACGGCATCATTTGCACAACATCCAACGGTAATTCCGGTCCTGCTCTTTCGACAGTTGGAGCTCCTGCAACAGATCAGGCGCTGTTCTCCGTCGGAGCTTATGTCGAACCCGATATGATGATGGCAGCCTATGCTATCAAACAAGGGGAAACGCCTCCAGCCAATGCATACACTTGGTCCTCCAGAGGGCCTGCGTATGATGGTGGTACGACCCCGACACTTATAGCTCCTGGTGGCGCGATTTGCTCGATGCCAGAATACACCTTGATGCAAAAAAGGTTGATGAATGGAACCAGCATGTCATCACCGAATGCTGCTGGATGTATTGCGCTGCTTGTCATGTCGTTGAAATCTCGAAACATAAAGTACTCGCCATGGTCTATAAGGCGTGCATTGATAGAAACTGCATGTGTGGTTCCTGGTGTAGAGGCTTCTGCGCTTGGTGCTGGATTGATTCAAGTGAAGTCGGCATTGGATTATCTGTTGCAGCAGGAAGATAGTTTGCACTTGCATTTGCCTTTCGAGATATCGATTCTGAACCACGAATGTCGAACAAACTCAGGTCCTGCTCGTGGTATTTATTTGCGCGAACCTTGGGAAACCTCAGCAGGATTCAGAGAATTTTCCGTGCAAGTGGCGATGGAATTTCCTTGTGATGAGGCTGAGGATCTTCCAGCCAAGGCCAAGCAACTTGGTTCTCGAGTGACGTATTCGCAAAAGGATAAGAACATCATCTCAGTTCGTGTTAAACTTTGCAGCAGTGCACCTTGGGTGAGTTGTGTGGAACACATCCTCATGTCCTCAGGACCTTCGGTATTCAAGGTCAAGGTGGACCTCGCTGCGCTACCATGCACTGGTGAGTCAGTGTTTTCAGCGTGTATTGTAGGCGAGGATGACAACAGAGTGTTGTTTAGAGTACCAGTGACTGTAGTGCGACCATTAAGGATACATGGGGATAGTGTTGAGTTCTCGAGTGTGGATTTTTCGCCAGGAACCATCATGAGAAGATTCGTTCAAGTCCCTCGAGGGGCTACATGGATGGATGTCACAGTTGCATCTGATCTCACTTGCGCATCGACAGTGCCTGCCAGCAGCCATCGCATATTCTACTTGCATTGTTTACAGATGAAGCAGCAATCGAACTATAGGGAGGATGAAAGCAAACATACTCTACAGCTGCGACATGAGGCTGGTTCGAGAGCATGTCGGAGTATGACAGTCAGTGAATGTGGAACGGTGGAGATTTGCTTGGCGCAATTCTGGAGTAGTCTGGGTACTGGTTCCCTGGACGTGACTGTGACCTTTCGTGGGATATCACCGAGTCCGGAAACTGTTGATTTAGGTCCCCACAATGGTGAAGTCGCTAAAGTGTTCTTGACAGCTCATTTAAGTTGCATTCGAGCCGCGCCGACAGGGAAGCTCACTCATTGGAGACGTGGTTTATGTCCTGTTTCAAGTACTATAAAAACGATGCCGCGAGATATGATATTAGGAACCCGTGTTAGTTTCGGGCTGGAATTGAACTACACGTTCAAGTCCCTGGAAACTGGCAAACTGAAGGTCACTCTGCCATTATTAAACGATGTGCTTTATGATTCTCCATTCGATTCTCAGATGATCATGATTTTCGATCAGAATAAAAAGTTGCTCAACATCAGTGATGCATGGGGGAAACAGATCTCTAGCATTCCCAAAGGTGACTTGAGTATCAAAGCGTTGATTCGACATGAGAATGTCAAGTTGTTGGAACGATTGCAAGATATTCAGTTGTTGGTGGAGCGTCCGTTAAGTGCTGCAATTCCTCTTTCGGTATACCAGACGCACAGTGCAGCTTGTACCGATTCAAAATCGGCCGTGGTGGTAAAGATGTTGAGTGTAGGAGAAACGATGGCTGTTTATATAGCTCCTCCCCCTTGGAAGGAACTTGTCAAGAGCTTACCCAAGACTGTTCAAAATGGTGACATTCTCAGTGGTACTCTGGAATACAGTCGTGCCAGTGCCAAAGACACCAATTTGGAAGGATCCGATAGACGACCTGCAGGTTATCCTGTGACCCTTCTTCTATCTACTCATCCTCAACAGAAGAATGAAGTTGTGCTTGGTGAGAAAAGGAAACTATCTCCGCAGATGGAGTATGTTGTTTTGCCATCCGTGAAGGAAAAGATCAAGACGCTGTCCGTCAAAGACATAGATGATCAAGTGTTTGATCAGTTAATAGCTGAGCTCGAGGCGCTGGATGAAGTTTTAAGCGACTATTTTCGAATTCAAATAGCAAGAGCAAAGCTGTTGAGAAAAATACCGAAGAGTAGAAAAGCCCTACTTGACCTCGCCGATACTGAAGCTCTCATAAGCCTTGCAGATGCAGTGATCGATTTATGCGATCGACCCGATTTGTTGGATAAATGTAAAACAGATATTGATGGAGCAGGTACATCGGAATCCCAAAAAGAAATTTTGAAAGAGAATAATGAAGTTCGTCAGCACATGGTTGAAGCGTGTGTGCTCAAGATATATGCTGGTAAGTTTCAAAATGAAGAGCCTCGCTTATCAAAAATGGCGGATCAGAAAGATTTCTCTGTGCACCAATTGGCCATGGACAGACACTTTGCTGCAGGTAGATTCGCTTCGTGTTTCAACCACTTGGAAAAACTTCGAGATGCAAACCTGGAATCGTTCACCCCTCAAGATTTAGAAGAGTTTCAAATCAAGATATTTGAATCCCTCTCCTGGGATCACTTGTCTCGAGCAGCCAAGCACCAATTACAAATGAATTATCCATCAAATTATCCTCCATTCTAATTAATTAATTTATTTTTTGAAGCCTTTGGCGAGCTGCATTTGTGCGCCTGACCAATCCATCTTTTGTCTAGTGATAGGAAGAACTCTTCTCATGTCTTTGAATGTTTCTTTTGACATGTTAACATACATCTCTTCCAACGAGTCTTGTACTTCAGACTCTTGATTAGATATCTCTGCTACCACTGCTTTCGCCATGTCGTCAGCGTTTCCTCCAGAGAACGAGATCGAGACGTTGTCTACACTTTTGTCCGTGTTCATCTGGACATTACCATCCTCAAAATAGTGAATGTATACTTTGATCACACCCTCTAAAGTTTTGGAATCCAAATCTATATAAAATTTGGACTGCCATCTTCCACCCCAAAAGTTCTTCAAGTTGAGTTTTTCCCCCGATATGAGAACCACTAGAATATCCCCTTGAGGCACGACATTGCATGTGGTGGTACCAACAGCATATTGGCTATCAATGTACCGTTGCATTGCCGACTCAACCGCTTCCCTTTCTTCGTCCAATCCTTGCATCTTGCTCGGCACATCAACCCCAGAGACCTGATCAACAATCTCCTGTGCCATTTGGTCTACTTGAATAACGTTTCCGTGTCTGCTGTCGTAGTAGTGCGAAGGATCGATCTCGGTGCATTCGTCCATGATCACACTAATATCACCAGAAGTAAGCACTTGGCTCATCTTGTTATTGTATTTGTGAAACACGCCGTGACTGACTTGATCGCTCAATAGTGGACACAGAACACTGACATCTCGAAGTACTTCTTTGATCTCTCCTGGCGGTGAAGACAAAAGAAAATTCGTAGCAAGTGCCAATTGTTCATCAGCAGAAACAACTACTCCTGCCATCTTCTTCACACAATTCCCCCTTTCTAATTTCTACCCAAAAAAAACTTCAATTTAGGTGTAGATGTTTCCTTTGTTGATCCATTTGCGAAATCTTATGAAAACTTATCACCTGACGAGGTTTTAGTTTCGAAGGAGGACCTAAAGAAGTTGAAGTATCAAAATTTTG
>Ga0105053_10011614_pt1 | contig 10754 bp, 8 predicted proteins | sample BON01_FD_78093 | JGI IMG/M metagenome (GOLD analysis project Ga0105053, IMG submission 78093) | Freshwater microbial communities from Lake Bonney liftoff mats and glacier meltwater in Antarctica - BON-01 | ecosystem: Environmental > Aquatic > Freshwater > Ice > Glacier meltwater | place: Lake...
AACTCAATATTCCAAATTGAAACTGCTCAATTTCATCATTCAAGACTGTGATAACGAGAATTCCTTCGAACGAGCTATTCGAATTCAATAGTAAATATCTGGTTGAATCTATATTGCGGTCTGACACCAGTATCGTGATCCCAATAAAGTACACAGTAATAAAGAGAAGCACGATCTCCCTGCAAAAATATTGTACGTAATTCCAGCATTTGAATCCCCTTTCGCGTGGAACTGATAGATAGGACGACCCCGAGACAAGCAAGTCTTGTTCAACTTGACTCCAAAGAAATATGCTTGTTAATACGAATGTGCAGCATTCTCCTATATACCAATAGTCGGTAGGAATACTCAATAAGAATATGCGAAAACACAGTAAGAGCAGGTTCAACGTAACTGGCTTAATCAAATTGATCTGCGTACCAGAGTTGTTTATATTGAGTTGGAGCATAGAAACCGGAGAAATTTTTACAAGGAGAATGGCATCAGAGCACGCTAACGAGAAGCAATTGAAGCAAACTACAAAGCTTCCTGTGAGGATATAGTACACCACAGAATAGCCAACAAGAATTGCGAGGGAAATTAAATAAAATACAATTCCGAAGGTTTTCATCGTTTGGCGGTATTTGCGTATGAGATCTTTAAAATCATCCGGATTCACATCAAGAAACGAAGATTGTTGGGATCGTTTTTTCGGTGCTATGGAAGGAGCAGTACCAAAGAAAAATTCATTGTCAGTCACGAGACCTCTCATCACCTGTATAGTGTCACTGGCCAATTCTCCAGCAGCTCCATCCCAAATGCCTTTCGCTAGGTCTTTGCTCAGCTTGTCTATACTACCACCTCTGGGGGTCATTCGTAGACCTATTAGGGAATCAAAATTGGAATTCTCACTCATGCCGTACTTCATGATATTCTGGGCAACTTTAGCCTGAATTTCCACAAGTAGATCAGCTTTTGCGTTCACAAACGAGTCCGCCAATTGCGACGCTCCAAGGACGAACAGAAAATTCCAGAGTCCGAACAACCAACTTAAACTGACGTGCCAGGCTTCATCACTACGACCATTGCCACTACTAGGACATTCTATCACAGCTGTATCGTTTTTACATTTACCAAAAGGGATTAAAACTCCATGTCCAGCTTGGAATAGAAATATTGTCACCAGAGAGAGGGATAAAAAATAAAAGGAGAAATAAGACTCGCCATTCAAATTGGGTATCCAGACCTTTTTCATCGGACCTTCTCTCCAGGCAACGAAAGCAATTGTTCGCAGATGAGCTGAAAGGATCCACATGTTATTGTGCCAGAACAACAGCAACGTAATTAAGCAAAGCATCGATAAGACAAAGAATGTGAGAGAGAGTACCACCCTGTTACCTGCGTACTGAACCACCATATTCACGTTAACTGCCACCCATAATAAGAAAATAATAAACAAAGTGATTCGGATGAAAACGATATTCTGATGCATCGACTTTAAGCTCCCCTTCAGTCGGTTCGGAACAAGTTTAGTTGCAATGAATCCGTTAAAGAGCCACGGTCTGAATTTTGAATGATGAAAAACGGCGATAAGGACAGCCCATAGAGTGATAGAGATGATTCCGCCGACCCAAGCAACAGTTGCCATTCAAGGCAAACGAAGGAATAAAAAATAAATAAAAGCTTGTAGAGGCCAAAGACCTATTGGAAAGTATCGTAAACGAGAAAAGATGAAGAGAAGCTGGATGTTATTGATGCATTATGTGGATGGATAAAGTGCAGAGTGAAGAAATTGGAACACCTTCAAATTGTTGGTCGTGCCAACTATAAATTGTTCAAGAAAGATTTATCAGCAAAAGGAGTTCCAGACCCATTTTGTGACTTGCTGTTTGAAAAGTACGTGGCTTCCAAGAAACGAAGTCCAAATGATAAACCGAACAGGGAAGCGAAAAAAGCATGTATTGAGCAGAAGGACGAATGCGTGATTGGTTCTATTGGGGAATTCATCCGCTTTCTCCCAACTGCAGAAATGGACGATACAGGTGTCTTCCTATATTTCGTTTTACCTTTGCTTGGTGACTCAATGGAGCCGAAAATTGTGACGAAGAGGCACTGCTATGACAAACTATGGGCCAGGGTACCAAGTATTTGGAGGACACAGAGGGGAGTATCAGATCGGTGGTTCTCAAGCGTCTATCATGCCTGGAAGCTTGTCAAGCTGGACAAACAGTTTCGTACAAGTATCGGCATGAGTCCGGTACGGAACAAGACCATGCATTTCTTTATTTTCACGGGTGTGTATTGGGTTCGATATTCCTGTTTCAGTTAATTGCTGGATCAGGTGTATTCTAGTTAATGGAAAGGGCGGTATAGAGTTGATTACATGGTTGTCCAGACAGAAGGATGTTCATTACATGATGGACCCGCCCAAATCTGGAATCGATATGGACAAGGAATGGAAGAGCACCTAGTGGGTATATACAACGCATCATCGCGCGGCAGAGAATACGCTGGACAAGGTCGGGCTGAGGATCTATATGCCTCTCTGGGGCCTGGAGAATGAATTAAAACCAACCCGAGACAGCCTTAGACTAAATATATCTGATTTCGACTCTAGGAAAGGTATGACCAATTCGAAGGAGTGGCACGATAGGTGCTCGCCAAGGATAAAGGGCCAGGGCAACAAGTGTTTGATGATGCATGCGCCAATCTAAAACTTGGAGTAAACGAGGAGCTTCTAGATCCGTTTGGACCGAAAAAGGATACATCGAGTACTTTTATACAACTGTTCCATCTTCAGACAACCTGCATATTGTTCTATCCTCAGACAACCTGCGGAAGATGGCCCAGTTGATATCCATGTACGTGATGAAGCGGTATTTGGCTCTGTGTCTCGTCCAGAGTAAGAAAATGAACATGTCACGCTGGGCAAGTGCTGCTCAAAACCCTGGTCCTCCTGCTGGTGAAATTTTTGAGAAGGTTTGGCAGATTGCTATTGTTATCGGCGGGCATGGTTTAACATATATACGGGATAATAGCGAAGGTGGTGCTTTGAGAAAAACTGTCGCAGCACCCAATTTTTCCTCTTCAGTTGGTGTGTCTTGTTCCATTTGGACCGTCCACGTTCCAAACAAATAAGTTTTATTTTGACAGCTATCGCTCTTGATATTTTCTTAAGTCCATAGTTTGCTGTAAAATTACTCAAAGTAGGACTTTCAGCTTGTTTCTTTTGAGGATCAAAATAATTCAAAAAAATGTCGAGGCTTTAGTTTCTAAGGAGATGTTAAAGAAGACAAAGAATGAAGCTTTTGCGAAAGGTCCTGGTCATGTTTTCGATCCTTTTATCATTAGCATTGGTGCTGGATAGGGTATGGATACTAAGATGCTATGCATAGATTTTGGTAGGTATGCGAGATCATTTGGGGATGCAAAAAGAGGAACGTGAATGCATAAAATATTTTTAAATGGTTTAGTGCACTCAAGTCGAAGGATGCAACTATAGTTCATCAGGAGCGATACAATGTGAATTCAGTGATTTCTCATAATGTTGTTGCTTCAAATGGCCCTTTTCTTTCAACAAGATACTGCTGTTTTTAATTATTATGAATTAATTAAGAAATTGACATTTGATGGCTTTTTCCACTACTTGTAATGTTCTAAAATCATCGGTATACCACTCAACCCAGAAATTTTAGCAACTACCATAATACAGGCTTGTGCATGTATACAACTGTACCATGGAACCAGGAAAAGGAATGCTCCATCTGTTTGGGTCTTTAATTAATGTGTTTCAAGTTGCAGTATTTATTTCTACTTCATAATTGATTCGGTAGAATTCATTGGCAAAATGTTAACTTTGTTGTGGACGACTCGCGTCACTCGCGAGGTAACTGGTACTTGACAAACCATATTTTGGGCGAACATGGTTACTATTTTGGCATACAAGAACCCGCACATAATGATCCTGTCCCATAGCGGGCTTTGGTAGTGAACTCCTTTTATATATAAGAGAAGGATAATCAATCGTAATGTAGCGGCAAACATGGCCAATAAAAGTGCTTTTGCTGCACGACGAAATAGTGTGTTCATTTTAAACTCTATTTCGTCTTTTGCATATTGAATCTGTTCATGAAAATCATATAGGAACTTGAGAGTAGAATAGGAAACTCTAATGATAATCCAAAGCTGGATTAAAGCTACGAAAATGGAAAATAGCGTTCCTATTGTAATAAAGTCTGGAACGAAAAGGAAAGTGAAGATTGAAACAATGTCCAGAAAAACAAAGCCGAATCCTATAAATAACCCATAACGAGATTTATTTTTCGTTCGCAGTTGAGTCCAAAGTGAACTGATCATAAAATCTGTTCCAACCGTCGTTATAAACATACCAGATGCAAATGCCCAGGTAAACCTATGAGGCAAAAACGCAGTTGTTCTACATCCATCCAAAAGCAACACGATACCCAATATAGTAGAGTGCGCACCATTAACTAATAATACTGCCATGATTAATGGCGAAGTATTGGGAACCTTCGTTTTTCTATGATATGCAATTCGAAATGAAGCAAACGAGATAGCAAAAAAAAGAAAGGATATCAAATACCTGGACATCAATTGGGTTCCTGGAGCATCGAAGAATTCTCGATAAGGATTTGAATCTAATACAAAAGAAGCATTTGGAAAGCGCAATTGACCATTCGAAATGTGTTGAAGAAGCAATTCAGACTCACACGAAACGCCCATTGTCCAATGTTGAAGACCTCCTTTGGGAACAGCATCTCCCCAAAAACTTGTAAACCAACCTGCTGTAGAACATGAATTTGAATAATGCGATATGATGAATCCAGCTGGAAATTGTTTACTTAAAAATACCGCACTTTCTGTTGTATATGCTTGGACCTTGCTAGAATAGCCCTCGCTATCTGCCTCTCTTGTTATGGTATACGCCTCCAATGCGACAGCACTTGAATATTTATGAACCAAGAATTCATTTAATATAAAATCATCCGGCGTGCTCGGATCCCAGTCTAAGAAGGCTTGATTAGCTAGTTTCCAATCTCCTGCTGATATAATCTGAATATCAACTATCGTGTCGAGATTTTGAATTCCAATAAAAGAACTAAATGGACATACATGAGTTTCTATTTCAGTACCATTAAATACAATCCCCCCATTGGCTCCATGTACCAGTATCAGACACAGTAGTCGACGCATAAAGTCCAACGGATCAAATCTAGTGGTGCGGGGACCGCATTATTGTCAGACCATGAAGAGTTTGAATTTCGAAGTCACTTTTCTAGTTTAGAACGCTGGTCATCAATATCTAGATTTAACGATAAAGAGAAGCTGAATATGAAATATATTAAGATATCTCTAATGAAACTCGTGCTTCCTGATTTTTTTTATTAATTCATTTTCGTCAAAACCGCCTGCGATGTTTCGTCTGCCTTTTAAATTCTGAGGTTCGAAGAGCATTGCACGGGATTATCTCAGCCAATGCTCGGTTGATTATCTTAATTGCTGTGCTTCTGGGTCCTTTAGCAAACAATAACAATAGAGATATCTTATATTTTATCTGAAGATTACCCAGATTCCTGTTGAGTCACCAGTATTTTTGCAATCATCACCCTTACGATTTCACAAGGGACGATAAACAGCTAATGTGTATTTGGAAGTATTTTTGATGTGGAGTGTGTTGTGGAAACAGGTACTTGGCATACCATGCATTGAGCAAACATGGTTGCAATCTTGCCATAGAGTATGGAACACACGATTATTCGATCCCACAAAGGACCTAGATACACCACCCCAGCTATATAAGCCAATAGCGCTGCGAGTCTTATCAGTTCTGCGAGCATAGTAAGCAACAATGCTTTCGCTACTCGATGAAATAGCTCGTTCATTTTGTATTCAACATCCGATTTTGCATATACCATCTGGTGTCGAAAGTCATAAAGGAACTTGAGAGTTGAATGTGATACTGTCGCAATAATCCAAACCTGAATAACAAAAGCCAAAATTGAAAATCCATATCCCAGTAAGAAAAAGTCGTTCATCAAAAAGAAGCTGGTCATGGAAACGATGTCAAATAACACAAAACCCAATCCGACAATTAGTCCAGAATGAGATTTATTCCTTGTTCGCAGCTGCGACCAAAGAGAACTAAGCATAAAATCAGTTCCAACTGTCGTAATAAACATGGCCGGCATGAACGCCCACGTAAACCTGTGAGGCAAGAATCCGGTCATTCGAGCTCCATCCAAAAGTGTCACAACACCTAATACAATGGATTGATAACCATTGACCAAAAGTATTGCCATGATCAACGACGAAGTATTGTGGACCTTTTTTTTCCTATAATATGCAATTTGAAGAGAAACGAATGAGACAGTGAAAAAGAGTATCGATATCAAATACCTAGACATCAATTGCGTTCCAACAGCATCAAAAAATTCTCGATAAGGACTAGAATCTAGGATGACTGAAGAATTTGGAAAAAATAGCTGGCCGTTCAAAATGTAATGACTGAGCAATTCAGACTCGCATGTTATGCCTAGCAACCATTCGGGAAGAATACCTTTTGAAACAGCATCACCCCAGAAGCTGGTAGCCCAACCAGACTTGGAGCACTCCTCGGGATAAGAAGTAATAATAAATCCATTGGGAAACTGTCTACTAAGGTAAACAGCATTTTCGGTGAGATACGAATCTCGTTTTTTCGAGTATGTCTCGTCTTCCGCATCTCTTGTGATGGTATATACTTCTAACGCCACTGATGTCGAGTATTTATTTATCAGAAAATCATTCAATATATAATCATCCTCCGATTTTGGATCCCAGTTCATGAAACCTTGGCTTGCTAATCTCCAATCTTCCCCTGAGATGACTTGCACATCAGTTGTAATGTTGATGTTTTGAGTTCCAAAAAACGAACTGAATGGGCACATTAGTTCGGCTACCTGGGATCCATTGAAAGAAATACCTCCTTTGACAACATGTACTGTCATTAAGAACCAGATCGACCACTGCAGCATTAGGGCTTATTTAACACCGATTGGCGAATCTATCCGTTGGATATTCTTCCAACTCATTTTAATTATTAAGAGTAGAAGAAACTGACCGTGGGATCGCATGGTAATTTTATTCCTGCTGCTGTTGGCTGGATGCGCAGATGGTGGTATTTCAATTCAAGGCTCAACAGTGGAAGTGTGTCCTTATGGCTCGTTTTTTGGAGTTCAAGAGATTGATCTTCAAAATGTAAATATTGTTAAACTTGATGAAGAGGAAAGAAATACGATACAAAGGAACTTTGTTGAATGGAATCCAAAAGCAAACAATGTAGAAGATATTGTTCTTGATCAAAATATAATCGAAAAATATTCGAATCAAATTGTTCTGGGTTTGGTCGCAGATGCTTCTGATGCTTTCAGGGCAAAAGAAGAATCGCATTTTGGTGGTTATATAAAATACATCAGTCTTCAATTTCCAAATGGATATATTGTTGTAGAAAAGGAAGATGCCTGTGGGTATGTGGGATGGATGACAAATTTTTGGGGAGATGGAATATCTAAAGGGGATCTATCATCGTGGGTATTTGGGCATACTTGTGGATTTGACACTTCTTTTTTTAATGCTTCTTTTAGCTTAGATCCAAATCCATATAGAGAACTTTTTGATCTTCCAGGAATCCAATTATTGTCCCGATATCTTGTTGGTGCTCTTTTCTTTATTGTATCCACCCTATCGCTATCTATTTTATTCAAGAGATATCGCATGCCTCAAAAAAGTTCCCCTTTAATCATAGCTGTATTAGCAATTAACGGGTTTCATGGGTTCATATTGGGCATTTTGTTTATTTTAGATGGGGATCACTTGACTGGAGTATTTCCGCATCGATACTCCTTGTTCGTTGTACCTTCCTTCTTTTGCACCTCTGTAGGAACCGATTACATGTTGAACGGATTGTGGCGTCAACTTCGAATGATGACGAATTCAATGTGTTATCTTTGGGGAGGGTTATTGCTGGTGCTGCTGGACGTTTTAATCCTGCTTGGGCTAGTTTTCGCCCCGAACTTTCGAGCATTCTCATATCAAGCAGGGGGATTCGCAATGCTGCTGCAATTCTGGATTATTGTATATATTACCACATCGACAGCAGCTTTTCTTTCCCAGATCCGATCACAAATATTGGTGGTAAATTTTGAAATGGAGCAGAAACTTAATGGACTCCTCAACAGGGTGGCAAAATCACTCCAAATCACCATGGTGACCGAATCTATCCGGTTTGCATTCTTCGCTATGTTCTCCTTTTCGATTATATTTCGAGGCCCCGGATGGGACAGGTTTATCGTGACCGGTTTTGCGCTTTCGAAAATATGCTCCCTTTACGCCCAAACGATCGTTTGCCAAATCCCTAGTAGCAATAGTAGATCTTCAAGAACCGCAATAATGAGAGTAGTAAGCAAACCATCATGTGTGAAACCAGCAGAGAAAATAGAGAACCATAACAATGAAGTCAATTAAATGATTCTTGGTATACTAAACGTAAGGGTGATTCGGTACAACGAAAATGACTTCAAATAAAGACATTTTGGATTCGCGGATGATAAGAAAGTGATTGTACTCTATTCACTCAATAATTCCTAAAAGTAAAAGTTTATGAGGATGCCTTGCTAATCGGTGGATCATTGTTGCAATGAATGTGGAATATTTACTTGATTCGGAACTCATGATAAAAGAAGTTCGTCATCCACCTGCTGAAGATAGTTTGACATTAATTTGAAGTGAAACAAGTTAATTAATAGTTGTACTCAAAATAAACCAATGCTACAACCCTCCTCGGTTAGATACAAGAACTCGGGATTTTCGACATAATGAAAGTGTACCTTAATACATAAATATGGAGGAATTGTCTCCGTTTACTTACCACTTTAATATATAATAACAACTCATTCTAAAATCATAATAGGTAACGCAAGAGAAAATTATTATAATTCGTTCCGATCCCGACCAAAAATTTATTAGAAACGTGATTGCTATCATGCTCTTTTCATAGCGATAGTTTTTCTATCACGACAATACTTGTTGATGCTTTATTGGAACCAGTGAGTTCGTTTTCATCCTAGGTTGGAATCCAGAAACTAGTCAAGACACAAGTCAACACGCGAATCATCTCATACGTAGGGTTACACAATCGTCACTGCGCGCAATGATAGCGGAACTTATTAGACTTGCTTTCTGCTTAAGATTCGCTCTGAGCTTGCACCTTCAATAACTGGGCATGACACGCGTTGCCAATTGGAACGAATATGGGAGTAGGCCAATGCAGCGGGTATCAAAACAAGATGAATCTATTTATTAAAATCTCCTTTCTCATCATATTTCTATTGTTGCGAATTTGAATTCCCATCAACCCAGCTCCATCCAAATATGCTACTCCACTTCGCCATTCTCAGACAGGAAACCTTCACAAAATATTGTTGGAAAATGCAGAATATTCGCTGACGCAAGGATTGTTCAGCATCTTTACTCAGGAATTCATTTCGAATATTTGATATGCGTTATGCTGTATTTCAAATTAATTAAGCAATGTATCCTGTTTTCTTTTTGTACACAACAAACTATCCAGCTCTTTTTTTGACTCAATTTTTAGCTTTAAACTATGTATAAATAACGCATCTCTCTTTTTTTGAACATGAATGGTTCGATGGACAAATAACTCAGGAGTAGAGTGATTGATTGCAGTTCAATTAGTCCTCGGTGCGAATCCGGGTTTGTCCTTTTTTTTGCGACTGTTCACTGTTTAATTTTTTTTGTAGACCAGACTACACAAAGACAACTGTAGTACTGTACGCGATAACGAGTTGATGTTTCAAGCCCTACAGACTTGGATTAAAACACAAGAAAGTTTGACTTCGTTTATTTCATACACTCACACAATGCGATGAAAAAAATTTCTTTAGGTGGACCAGATGGGTATCTCTATTTTCTGGTATAATAAGTACCTGAATGTTTCCGGAAGGAAACTTAATAAATCTGTTATCAGGATACGAAATTTGTCAAGGTCAAAACGACCTGAATATTTTTAAAAAGGAAGGGTTCTGCAATCATTACAACTGCTATGGATTATTTTAAATATCTAGGGGACAGGAAAAACAGGAATGTTATAATCAGTCATCCAGTCTGTACCCTTTTCCCGGAAACTGCTGTTGTTTCTGTTTGGTTTTCGTGACGGTTGTGGTGGAGCTATTGCTATTGTTGTAGATGAAGGGGGTTTGTTCCTCGACGTTAACAACGCTATCACATTCCAGTAAGTCCTTATACAGGTAATATCCTATAAAGCATATACAAGCGTACGTGGCAATTTGAATTCCTCCTACGACGATGCCACAAGTGACTTGCCAGTTTTGTAACTGGTCTTGCATCATTTGATGACCAGTGGCGAGGTTGACAAGAGCGATAGTTCCTATAAGACCAGATAAGCAAGATATCCCAATAAATAGCTTGATAAGTGGAACACAGATACAAGCCAGTAGGCGTGGTTGCATGTATTGTCCCTAGGAACTTTCCTGTTCTTCTGCTACACTTTAAAATATCCGAAGCGCTTCTTGCAGGATGCACCGTGGTAGTAAAGCCCAGTGAATTCACCCCACTGAGCACTCTTCATATAGTTCAAGCATACAACAAAGTTTTACCTGTGGGAGTCTTGAACGTAATCACAAGTGAAAAGCGATCCATTGGCAAATACCTCGCTTCTCACCCGGGTATCGATAAAG
>Ga0105053_10011619_pt1 | contig 10751 bp, 9 predicted proteins | sample BON01_FD_78093 | JGI IMG/M metagenome (GOLD analysis project Ga0105053, IMG submission 78093) | Freshwater microbial communities from Lake Bonney liftoff mats and glacier meltwater in Antarctica - BON-01 | ecosystem: Environmental > Aquatic > Freshwater > Ice > Glacier meltwater | place: Lake...
AAAGTAAAAAGTAAAAAGTAAAAAGTAAAAAGTAAAAAGTAAAAAGTAAAAAGTAAAAAGTAAAAAGTAAAAAGTAAAAAGTAAAAAGTAAAAAGTAAAAAGTAAAAAGTAAAAAGTAAAAAGAGAGATAATATGTATGTTTATAATTTCATTTTACCATAGGCAGTTTCATAGTATTTATTAAAAAAAAACATGGATGTTAAGAACATTAAAGACGCTAAACTTAATACAATATATTCCTCCTTGATTTTTTTATTTGCCTTGGCACCGAGCCACGCAAACACAGTGTAAAAAAACGCAATAATAAGAGCGGACGCGACCTCAATATCCCCTGTTTTCCAGTATTCATACACGGCTCCGAGCGAAATGGGCCACAGAATCGCCAATAATGTAGTACCGGCAGCTATTCGTTGGGATTTTGCCACGCCAAATGCGAGTAATATCATTGAAATATAAACTCCACCGGCAATGCCTTGAAACCCTCCAATAAATCCGACAATACTACCAATGAAAACAGATATGATATATTTTGTAACATTGTCCATGAAATATTATATATATATTAATACAACAAGTAAATATTTTCAATGAATAATGGTAATAATAAACTTTATAAGTAAGCAATCAAGTAAGTAAACAATCAAGTAAGTAAACAATCAAGTAAGTAAGTAAGCAAAAAAATATATATATATATATATAATAGTAATGGGTGGTATATATAGCAAAGTATATAATGACTTTGTTAAACCAGCCATTAATTACAACAATTACAATACAATGGTATCCCTAGACAATCGTATACTATGTGAAATATGTAACACTGCGAATGATGCGGTGGATACGAAACCGTGTGAATATTGTCGACTAGAAATATGCGACAACTGTGAATCATGTAGCGAATCGCCATATAACAATTACATATTGTGTTCAGATTGCTATATAAATTTATACATGGGTAAAAGTAAAAGAATGTCACCGTCGAAAATCGATCCATAATCGAAATATACGATATACTCCAACATACAACATATAACATATAACATCTAATAAGCATACATATACAACCAACCCGCCAGAAATAAAATTGAAGTAGAAGTTTAGGTTTATATAAAAGTAAACATTAATAAATTTATAGTGGGTAATCCATCTAAGTAAGTAAGTAAGTAATAAAACCAGTTAGTTAGTTCGTCATGCCAAAATGTTGTTCATACTGCGAAAGTGAGCACCACAACATAAGTGTATGTCCAGTGGACAACGACCTGGATAAATTATTAGATAGTATCATCGAGCCAAATTTTAATAATTTATCAATAAAAGTATTAAAAAAGTTGGCAGCATTGACAGGGTTAAAAACCAGTTTACCCAAAATTCAGTTAGCAATAACCTTTAAACGCACCTGGATGATGCGAGGAAGGCGCCGAACAGAAGAATTGGAAACACAACACCAAAAAGTATTGTTAGTAAATAAAGAAAAGCAACAAAAACAGCATCAAGTAGAAGAAGAATGTCCAGTCTGTATGGATGTTCTCGGGCAAGTAAATCGATGTATAACAAAGTGTGGGCACATGTTTTGTTCGACATGTTTTATCAAGACAGCAATGAGAAAAAATAGTTGCCCGATGTGTAGATCAGAATTGATAGAATCATCTGACTACGGTTGGCCGAACGAGGAACCCAGTCTAATAGAAAACATGACAAGAAATGTAACCATGCGTCGTCCGATAAACAGAAGTATAACTAGAAACAATGCCCTAGAAATGATAGACTTTCCACATACGATAATAAATGGCGAAAGTGATATATTAATGTCTTCAATATTAGACAATATAGATAATATATTCGACGATGATGATACTATGGCAGTGGATAATAGTGAGCAACAAATTAATGATATGTACTATGAGGATGATATGCTGACACCATTAGAACCATTGGCACTACCGCTACCATCAGATGATTATGAACAAACTCAATCTACTGTTCATAATCATCGTCCAGTGACACCCGATTCGTCCCCACCATTGAGTCCAATTATATCGACAATATCATCAATCCAACGATCAGACTCGGATAATATGATGGTAATTAGCCAAAACGATACGGATGAGATGGACAATACCATAAGAGAAATCATACTAAATATGGAGTATAATAATAATCCGGATGATACTACTGCTACTACTGCCAACCCAATGCCAAATTTTATAACAATAAGACGACCAACTAATAGTTTGGAACATATGAATTCAGTAATTTCGTATACAAATTCAGCAGCACAGATGTATTATCAACCATAAATAGGAAAGAAAATAACCCTGAATTAACATGTAAACTCATAAAAAAAAATTGAACTTTTTTTTATGAATATAAGTAGGTTAAAAAGTAATTAATTGGAGCAGTAAAGCACCATCATCGTATCATATCGTAGTTAAAATGAGTTCAACAACTAACAACAAGAAGCAAAAGGCCGCGTCTGCGTCTGCTGCTGCTGCTGCTGGCGGCGGAGTATCATGCGAGATAATAGAGACACAACCGTCTCATCCACAATCACATTCGGAAGACTGTGCCATTTGTATGGAGAGTATGAATAAAAACAAGAATTTCGCCAAGACCTCGTGTGGCCATAGCTTTTGTTTATCCTGTTTAGTGACCTCATTAAAAAACAGTAACACATGTCCGTTGTGTCGAACAAATATAGAAGAGACCCCGCCCCAATCCACCACCAGTCCAGCACTATCAATGGAAGAATGTGTTGATATTATAAAAGATGAGTTAGACATGTTTCCTGTAGAGGATCATTTACAATCCATAACGTTATTTGGTAATCCAAGATCTGCTTTGAAAAATATGCTTCAGGTATATAGCGTTGGTTTATGTAGAAGCATATTAATGAGCCTAGACACAAGTGAAGAGAATGAGATGGAACTATTTGACGAGGAAGAGGCAGAAGAAGATGAAGAGGATTGATTGGATATCAACTCGAACCAACTTACACATCTATTGCCGGACCGGTATGTTACCACCAGCACCACCACCACTAGTAGATAATAAGTCCCAATAAAAGATAATAAGTCCCAATAAAATATGGTTAGTTAGTCAGTAAGTTAGTTAGTTAGTATTTGTAAGATGTAATCTATATAACTATAAACAATCAAAGTTTTTTTTGTTAGCAACGCAACACAACGCAACACATCTCAACGCAAATTGAACAATTCTACAATAATCCATACCATATAAAAAATTGAAGTATTTGCCTGGATTATTAGAGTAAGTATCAACAAGTATCATTTCAGTGTTTAAGACAACTGATTGCGATTATTAATTTACAACAATGTCATACAATAACAAGAAGACAATTACTAAGAAGAGCACCCCATCCAAATCCAACCAGTTTTGTACGGTGTGCTTTCACGCAGGTAAGTCAGAGACAGAGTATAGATCTCATTATGTAAAAAGTGAAGTAAATGGAAAAGGAGACGGAGGTGTCGTGACGTGTCCATTAATTAAATCAATTGAATGTAGATACTGTCATAGCATGGGTCATACAGTAAAGTATTGTTCCATGTTAAAAGATAGGGACATGGGAAAGCATAAACAAAACGATAAACAAACCCAATTGACTGAGAATAAAAAGCAAAAATATTCTGTCTCTTCATCTGTCTCTTCATCTGTGGCAATGGGAGGTGGTTACTTCAGCAATTTAATGGATGATGAAGAGAATGGAGAGAATGAAGAGAATGAAGAGAATGAAGAGAGGATCGAATTATCAGAAAGTACAAGTACAAGTACAAGTACAACAAGTAGCACAGTAAAAGTCGTCAAATGTTGGGCTAATGTAGTCGCCCAAGTCGCCCCCCAAAGAGAAGCAGAAGTCCAAGTTGCTCCACAAACACCACCACCACCAATACAACAAACAACACCACCACCAAGACAACAAACAAGACCACCACTACCAAGACCCCCGCCAACACCATTAGGATTCTCATTTCAGAGGATTAGTCGGGATATTAGCTGGGCAGATTACGCAAGTGACTCGGACGATGATGTATTATGTTAACAAAATAACAAAATAACAAAATAACAAAATAACAAAACAACAAAACAACAAAACAACAAAATGACAAAACAATGAACCAGACAATAAATTAAGAAACAAAGTAAGTAATTGTAATTATAATTATAATCAATAAATAAATAGTTTTTTTTACACCCATATGATATATACACCGTAGGGAATGACAAAACGGCATTCACATAAAAAGAAACTAACGATGATACGAAAACCTATAACACAAAAACGAAGCAGATCACATGTAAAAGGCTCGTCGTCAAGAGGCGTAGCATCGTTATCTAACAAACTAAAGACACACATAAAGATAATAAGAGAATCAAATAATATAGATTTAATAAAGGAATCAGTGTCCAAAATGCTAGAAGGCCCGCTAAGTCTCCGTTTATTTAGAAAAGAAAATAAGGAAATCTTACAAAATACTCCGACAGAATTAAGAAATTATACGAATTATAGTACTATATTAAAGAATGAGTTTTCAGAATTAAATAAAACGCCAAAATATCAACCACAAAATGACTATTATGATTTCATAAATTACCAATGGCTAGATGAGGCGACAAAGAAATTAGTCAAAAATCCCAAGTACTATGTGGAAGTGGACGATTTTAGAATTGTACAAGACAAGGTATATCGTGAGGTGCTAGGCTATTTGAAAACATATATAGAAGAAAACCCCAAGTCAAAGAAAGCCCAGGCAGTAAACGCGATATACAAATGTATAACCCATGCGAAAGTATCAACAGGACTAAAGCACGCCCAAGATTTAAAAAAGCAGGTGGAAGGTTATATAGAAGATCATGACATGTATGGACTATTAGCATATGCGTCTGGTGGAGAGATATACGGATGGCAATCACCCATAGTATGGACAGTCATGCCGGATGAAAAGAATGTGAAAAAATACATAAGTCATTTGAGCCCTCCACAATTAGGAATATACGACTATTTTATTTACATAGATGATCCCAAAGATACTCCAAAAACAAAGCAGTTTAAAACAGTATTTAGAGAGAAATACCTGGAGTTCATAGGCAATGTATTTAAAGAAGTATTACCGCATGAATATAAGGATTATAATCCACAGGATGTATGGGATGTGGAAGTGGAAATGCTTAATGTAATGGGTTGTGATGAAATAAAGAAAGAAGATCCAAACTACTACAATGTAGTTACAAAAAAGGAGCTGGAAGAAAAATACGGGTTTAACTGGACATTGTTTACGGAAAAATTAGGTTATAAAACTCCGCCTAAAAAGGTAATATGTTCTAGTCTAAATGCATTCAAGTGTACAACACAGTTATTAAAGAAAAACTGGACCACCGCAAAGTGGAAAACATATTGGTTATTCATTTGGTTCAAGCAAATGATTCGTTTTCAATGGGACTGGAATCAAATATATTTTGATTTTTATGGAAAATTCGTAAAGGGTCAACCGGTGCGAATGCCCAAGGATTTGTACTCAATATTCCCGCTATCATTTACATTTAATACTTTGTTGTCAGAGTTGTATATAAATCACAATAGTGACGCATTAAAAGAGAGATATGTAACAAATATGGTAGAAGATTTGAAATACATTTTTATGAACAAGATAAAAAAAAACAATTGGTTGTCACCTACGACAAAGCGATCCGCTTTGAAAAAATTGGAAAAGCTAGAAGTCTTAGTAGGACATCCAAAAAAACTGAGGGAGGATCCTCTTTTAAACTATAGAGACGACGATCCGTGGCATAATATGAACTTATTATCAACATGGAAAAAAAATAAGTACATAGAGCTAGAAGGAAAAGGTATAATAGACATACCAGAAATAGATTGGAATGAGTTCAAGTTGGTCGGAACGCAGTCTTACATGGTAAATGCGTATTATCGTCCAACAAGTAATTCAATATATGTACCATTGGCCTACCTACAAAGGCCTTTTTTGGATTTGGATCAAAGAGGAATAGAATATAATTTAGCATACTTAGGATATACTTTGGGACACGAATTAAGTCATAGTTTAGACGACATGGGTAGTAAATTTGACGCCGATGGAAATTTGAATAATTGGTGGACCGACAATGATAAAAAAATCTTTAAACAAAAGATAAAAGATGTAGTAGACCAGTACCAAGAGTTTGCCGCCCGTGATGGAATAAAATTCGATGCGGAGGTAGGGGTGGGTGAAGATTTAGCAGATATATCAGGTTTGGCATTAGCAGAAGAATATTTGTTTTATTTCCAAATGATTCATCATGATATACCTCTAGTGAAAAATCTGTCATTCGAGGCATTTTACACATATAGCGCAATTCAGTCGAGACAAAAAATATTCGACGAAGCGGTGCCTGCGCAATTAAAACAAAATCCACATCCATTGGAAAAATATCGTTGTAACTGTCCTTTAGCTAGATTGCCTATTTTTAGGGAAATATACAATGTAAAGAAGGGGGATGGCATGTGGTGGCACAACACCGATACAATATGGTAGTAAATAATCAGCATAGAATAGAGAATAGAGAATAGAGAATAGAGAATAGGGAATAGTTTAGTGAACGAATGAACAAACAAACAAATAACGAACAAATAACAAACATTTTTTTATAGATATTATATATAATATGACAATGTCAATGAGAAGATCTGTTCGTCGTTCCGCAAGACGTTCCGCAAGCCGTTCCGCAAGCCGTTCCGCAAGCCGCGCTGCCCGTAAATCTGTCGCTCGCGCTAGATCCATGAAGAAGGCTGCCGCCAAGGGTGCGGCCAGAGCTGCCGGTGCTGCCGCCGCCGCCGCCAAGGGTGCCGCCAAAGCCGCCTCTAAGGCTGCCGCTGCTGCCCGTGGTGCTTCTGCTTCCAAGGCCGCGAGTGCTGCTGCCTCTGCCGCCAAGGCTGCTGCCCGTGGTGCGTCTGCTGCCAGGGCCGCTGGTGCTGCTGCTTCTGCGGCCGCATCTGCGTCCAAGGCTGCTGCTAGAGCATAAATAAACTCTCCACTTTAATTTAGTAAAAGTTAAATAAAATTTAGAAACAATATTTACACATAATATTAATGAACAGAGAGTATTAACCAACTTATAAATAAATAAACAAATAAACTTCATTTATTTATAAAAAAAAATAGTTCTCTATATTATAGCTATGACATTCGCCACGACTATTACTAGCATACATGTCGAGACAGGTATTAGAATAGATGCTTCTAACTTAGCATCTAAAACAACTCAAATATCTGTGTTTTTAACGACAGAGCATGACGCCAGCCATGAGGACCCATCAGACGGTGAACCATTGGATGGTTTTTTAGTTAAATCTGAACCAAAACACGGAAATTTAATATACTCAATGCCTTTGCCTATGAACGGATCATCTAGTTCTGTAATTATCCCTGGAACTGACTTGATTGAAGGTATTGACTACACGGTTGCTTTAGAGGTTACTACTTTAGATGGCGTAGATGAGGGTATTGTTCATGAGGAGAATGTACGATATGTTGCTCCTCCTACAATTACAAATGAGGTGTTTGGTGTTCAAGTTGGTGACCAAGCCCTATTTATTTCGATAGCCAACGAGAACACCGATATCGACGGATTTAAGATATATATCAACGGTAAGTTCTCCGATGCCCCTACTAAATTTGCTTACAAGACCGTGATTCGTGATGTTAGTGGAGAGGAGTCCAAATATATACTAGCAAATGGTGCATTAGGTCGTATCGATAGCATTGGATTATTAAACGATTATACATATGAGGTCAGTTACAGAAAGTATTACTTGAACGGAGGTAATAAAATATATTCACAAATGAGCGCAACCTTGGCGGCCACACCTCAAGCAGTTGCGGCAAATCCTCCTGCTTCATTGGCAATAAATACCGGTAAAGCATTAATAGATCAATCCTACACAGTCGGTCCCACTGATCAAACATTTGTGACAACTTTCGAACAAGGTGTTCCCGCTGAGAATTATCCGTTCACTTCTTATATTTTCCAAATAAATAGTGGTGCCAACGCTCCAATTTATGCGTTGAAAAATGTTGACACTCTCGCTGGTGGTTCTGACTTATCCGGTGTTACCGGATTTCCTGATATAAAATATGTATTGTTCGACGCCGATGCTTTCACATATTATAATTCTTTCAATAGTTCATTAGGAACAGTTTATGGTAGCCAGGTGTCATTTAATACCATAGTGTTAGATGGTGTTTCTACAACAGTTACCATATATTCCAGAAATGGTTCTGGAACATCTACTGGAGCGTTAAGTAATACGTTCGTTACTAGTGGTTTACCTGCTAAAATGAATGCTCCCATCCCTCTCACCGCCGAGGAGTTTGTGTCGTCTACAGACATGAACCGAAAAGTCAAGTTGACAATTACTCCTCCTGATTATAATGGTTCCACAATAACAAGTTATGAGATTCAAATAGTGGAGAGTGCCGAGTTTGGTGGATTTGAATACATGACATTCACTCCCGGACAATTTACAACATCCGGTCCTGATTTAACTATTTTCCTTACCCAATATAAAGTGGATGGTGTCTTTGTGAATTTGGAAAATGGTGTCGCATATAATGCGAATGTGATAGCAGTGAACGCGAATGGTGAGTCAGTTCAATCGGACGACTCAGTCGATTTTGTTCCGTCCACTATACCGAGCGCCCCTACCGGAATTGTTGGATCTCCTCTAGCCAACACTCAATCCGGGTTAAATAGTGGTGAAATCAGAGTACAATGGGACATAACAGATAATCGTGTAGTGACCAGCACTGTTACGAATGGTAATGTAGTTAATCGATATATGATAGTTGTAACAGAAGTCGGTGTCGGACTGGTTGGTTCGGTTTGGTATGTAACTGATATGGATACTAATTTTTACATAGCCACAGGTCTAACAAATGGAACTAGATATACCATGAAGGTTTATGCTGAAAACAATAATGGACAAAGTGCTGCGTCGGCTGATACTGCTGAATTAATACCTTCCAAACGACCATCATTTAGTACTAATTCTATAATCACCGAGGCATTTTTGATTGCTTCGATAAGAAACACCTACTTGGGTTTAATTGGAGGAAATGCTCAATCTTTCACCATCATTTTGGATGGACTAAGTGGTCTATTAGATAATGGAGGATATCCTATTACATCTGTGGCAGTCTTAATGACGAGTGCGGCAGGTGATGGTAAAAGCATTAACGTAGGTGTGAATAATTTTGCGACAAACGCACCATTCTCTAGTAGCAATACGCTTGTAATTACTAATGATGATTATTTCTACACAATGACTGTATTCCCATTGAACGCAGTATATACTAATACTGGTGCTAGCGATGGTGAGGGCATAACCGGTATACATATGACAACGGAAATAACAAATGTTGTGTCTGGTGTGGGTGTATCGGTAGCAGATCGTACAATTAATTTTGCATGGTCTATTAATGATTTTGCGAATGAAGATGAATATACGGAAGGAACAACCTTTGATTTAGAATTATTGGTGTCAAATCCTACATTAAATGGAGACGGATATACAATTACATATGGAGCATTTGAAACCGCATCGACTAGTAGTATGGCGATTGTATCGGCTACAGTTGTTTATACTAAACAATACACCGAATTAGAGTATGGCTGGAAATATAAGTTAGAGGTGACCGTGAACTCTCAACAATATGGCAAAGATACAAACGTCAATTTAGCCGGTGTATCATCTCCTTCTGCTACCGTCTCTGCCGAAGGTGTGCCTAATACCAAACCAACCATAGCAGTTGACGAGGCCAATGAAACAATGACGGTGATCCCTAATGGTTCATCTATAAGTGAAGTGTTGGTGTTAAGCACAAATGAAGATAGTACTGGCGTCGAGAGTTACCTAAGTACTTTAACAGCAATTACAACCGCCTTTTCTGGTAATATTGGTACTAGCGCTGGTCTTCCTGCTTTCAATAACTATATGGATGGTGGTGTTAAAACCGCATATACTCCTGTGATCGATATTGATAACATAAATGCTGACCAGAGCCATTTAACAATTGTTGAAAATGGAAATGGTGTTACATTGGAGTTAAATGGTACTCCTCTTGGTTTGTCTCGTCCTGTATAATCACAATAACAAAACAATAACAAAACAATAACAAAACAATAACAAAACAATAACAAAACAATAACAAAACAATAACAAAACAATAACAAAACAATAACAAAACAATAACAAAAATCATGTAATAATATTATTTGTAAAATAATAATATTATTTATAAAAGAATAATGAAAATACCAGGAATAACTAACTTACTTAGCATCTTCTAATAGATGAGCGATTCCAGTAACTTTACGGTATTGCTTAACTTTGTGTTTTTTTGTAATTAAATGAGAAATACCGCTAACAGCCTTAACCTCGGGTTTTATATTAATGTGACCAGAACTCGCGATAGCAACTTGTTCTTTAACCACCTTGGCGAGTGCGACGACGGCTTTGGGTGAAGACTTTGGGGGTACTGGTGTGTTATTAAATCGAGCATAATTAATCTTGCCCACATTTTTAGAAACAGAAGGCTTGGACACAATAAAAAAATTGTTCATGATTTCTATATATACTACTTGTATAAAAAATTAATTACACCCTTGGTAATTTAAAACGCCGTTTTCACGGAATAAAAAATAACCAAGAATGTAAAATCAATAGTAGGAATATCACCTAC
>Ga0105053_10011623_pt1 | contig 10750 bp, 8 predicted proteins | sample BON01_FD_78093 | JGI IMG/M metagenome (GOLD analysis project Ga0105053, IMG submission 78093) | Freshwater microbial communities from Lake Bonney liftoff mats and glacier meltwater in Antarctica - BON-01 | ecosystem: Environmental > Aquatic > Freshwater > Ice > Glacier meltwater | place: Lake...
CCTTTCTCCAAGTTGGGTTTAAACTTGCCAGCGACAGATTTCAATTCAGAAATCAACTCTTCAGAACAACCACCCACAAACGTGGATGCCACGCCAATGCCTTGCCATAGGTTCGGTCTTCGGTCTTCAGAGAAATGGTTGATGATGTTTACCACTTTGGCAACCTCGCCTTTGGTGATGTACCAAATGGCGCGGCCAACGCCTTGGTCAAATCCTGCTTGATATTCTGGCGTTGTGAATTCAGGAATTTGCCGTGTTCTAATTGTGGCTCGTCTTTGAAAAAGTCCATGCCAATAACCAACGCCATCCAATACTTTAACACGCATTTCTGGTGCAATCTGCTCTAAGGTTAAATAGAGGTCAAGTCCCCCTTCGGGGGATTTAGGGGGCCTTTCAGCTACGGCCCAACCTAAGCCTATGTGAACTTGCGTTGTGTGTTTTTTAGTTGCACTTGCGTACTCCGACCAGTTTTTCCAATCGGTAAGTGCCACTCCCATCGAAGCTCCCTCAAACGCCACCGAGCGGTAACGCGGTTCAAAATCGTTCAGTTTGGAAATGAGTTCATCCAAAGGAAGTCCGCTCTCAGCCAATTCTCTTCCTTTTTGGAAGGTACTGACAATGGTTTCTATATTCTCTTCAATGCTCAAAACGGCTGATACGAACTTAGTGAAACGCTATCATCGACTAAAAGGAGATAATTACGAATGAAAAACGAATATGCGAATTGAAGTTCAGCATAGCTAATCGCGTTTCAGCAAGCACATTCGTCATATTCGTACCGCGTAGCGTAATTCGTATCAGCAGCTAAAAGCTTTTTCATAAAACCACATCGCCTTCATTTCGTTGGCAATATGTGCATCACGTTTCACCACTTTGCTGTTTACGCTTTCCAGCGTTTCACCTTCGAGAGACATGGTGTAAGGATCCACATCAATGTCCATTTCGGTTTCATGCGCCAAGTTGCTGAACAGTCGGAACATTTCGGCCGCCACGTGCTCCAAAATCCCAAGATTTGAGAACAGTTTATCCAGCATTTCCTCAGTTGTGTATTCCTTCTCTACAATATCCTCTTGGAATTTTCGAAGGAAATCAAGTTCAAATGGGTCGGTGTAACGGTCGGTGATGTCGGCTGTATCGTACGGCATCGCATCCTTGAATAGTTTCTGCATCTGTCGGCTCAACTCACCGTATTTCTGAAGCAAAGATTTTGGCCCAGCAGTCAATTGACGAAGTAGTTCGAGGTCTGTCAGTCCGTTATTGATGAAAATCAGCGTGTTGATGCTCCAATATGCACCCCAATCCCAGAATATCTTGCCAACCATCACCTGCGTGCTTCCCCACATTGGGTATTGCCCCGTATAGATTGGCATCCAGTTGTCGAACAGCGCCTTCAGCACTTCTGAGTAGAACTTGGTGCGGAAAAAAATGTCTTCGCCTTTCAGGTCGCGCTGAATGAGGTCTGCCGTCCATGTGTTTGCCATGGAAATGAAGTCCGATCCAGGAGAATAGAACGGATCGGCAAATACGCCCGCTTCTCCAGTAACTGCCCAACGATCGGTATGGAATGTTTCACCAGAATGATGCGCAAAATGCTTCATCACTTTGAAATCAAGAATTTTACCTTCCGTTTTTGCCTTCAACTCGTTCGAAAACTGAGGCTCCCATTTCTCCAGCCAAGCCAAAGATTTCTGTAACGTATTGTATGTGTCGAATGGGTGAATATCCGGATCGGCCACAATTCCAACGCTCGTTTTATCACCAACTAGCGGAATAATCCAAACCCAATAACCAGCATCCATCAAGTGAACCGTGCTTAAATAGCGCAATCCTGGCTGCACGTGGGAGTGCCATTTCTCATCAGCCGACCAATCATCAATGTCAATTTTCCAATCGACTCTGAACCATGCAGCGTTGCAATGATGCGCATGCGGTTGTGCAAATCCGAATTTTCGCTTCAGAATGCTGGCACGGCCAGATGCATCCACAACCCAGCGTGCTATTGCGGTGGTTTGATTGCCATCTACACTATATGTAACGGAATGATTCTCAGTAGTTATGTCCACATTTTCCACCTTGGCACCTAGCACCACATCGTTCATCAATTCGCGACTGAAACGAACCAAATCGTTCTCCAAAATTCCTCTATCCAACTGATGACTAGGCACAGGAAGCAGCACTTTTGGCCCTAATTCCACTCGTTTGTGGATAGTAGTTTTGTGTTTAGGCGAAAAGAAGAAACGCAGTCCGTGTTTCGGCAACTGATGCTCATCCAAATAATCCTTCAATCCGAGCACTTCGCGCAGGTAATGCGTGGCCAATTCAACCGTGCTTTCGCCCACTTTGTGCGCAGCATCAGGTGCCGCATCATCGCGCTTTTCTAACACCAACACCTTGATGTCGGGGTTCTGCTGTTTCAACTGCATAGAAAGGGTTAGACCTGCAAGGCCGCCCCCAAGAATAATCGTGTCGTAGTGTTTTTGTGTCATGTTCAAGAAATCGAAGAAATCTATCTGTTCTTTTTCAAAATTAAGGATACTCCGAAGCAAACAACTCCGAACATCCAAAGTTTAGCTGTTCCGTAAATTATTTGGCTGAGGGTTTCACTGTGCGAGAAAACATCGTTTATCAAGTCGCAAAGGTCGTGAGAGAATAGGGTGCGGCAATGGGAAAGGTCAGTTTTCGCGTATCTTTGAAAAATAGCATAGCACAAAAGTCCACAATTCAACGACACCAAAGATGCGACACTTGACCTACAAATTGCTTTTGAACAAAGAAACTGATGGTCGTTACACGGTAACTGTCCCAGCATTGCATGGGTGTATTACGTTTGGGGATAATGTTGATCATGCCATTGAAATGGCTAAGGAAGCTATTGAGCTGTATATTGAAGAACTGCAGTCGCGGGGTGATGAAATTCCAGATGATAGTTCTACATTGGAATATTCGCTCAGTTTGACCGCATGAACCTGAGTGCAAAGTTTCTAGTTGGCGTTCTTGAAAAGCATGGTTTCGTGTTCAAACGTTCAAAAGGCAGCATCAGGTCTATTACAATTCTGCTACTGGAAAAACGGTGATTGTTCCGATGCATGGAAGTAAGGATATGCCTAAAGGAACGTTCTATGGCATACTGAAACAAGCAGGAATTGACAGAACGGGATTGTGAGTAATCGGGCTTTCCTATGGGTTTTTTTCCAAAATTAAGGATGCTCCGAAGCAAACAACTCCGAACACCCAAAGTTTAGCTGTTCCGTAAATTATTTGGCCGAGGGCATTGCCCCGAAGAAAAACATCGTTAAAAGCTTCCATGGCCCAGTTCATAGGAGAAAGGTGACCGATGAAAATCATTGTATCTGACATGATGTAAAGTGGCACCCATATTCCGCCCAAAGCTGCCATAATTACTACTGTCACCATCCCAAAAATAGCTGCTTGATGAAGCGTTTTGAAAAGCGTTCCAATCAACAGACCGTAACCAGTGGCCGCCACACCAACCACAACTGAAACGTAGAGCAGGGGAAGCATTCCACTTCCCAAATCCAATTTTGCAAGACCAAGTTGTGGCATCAACCAGAAGCCAACGCTAATCATCAGTAACGCCTGTAGCAAACCAACTGCACTATAAGTAAGTAGTTTTCCTGCATAAAAATGGAACATGCTGGCAGGCATCGTTCGCAGTCGGATAATTGTTCCAGCCGTTCGCTCACGAACCATGTTTCCTGCTAACGGAATAACGATGAAGAACATGGCAAAGACTGTCCAAGCTGGCACGTTATGCTGCGTGGAGTTGTTGGCCACATCCGAAGCCATGATGGTGCTGGTGGCTGTGGTTTCTTTCAGTTGAACAATGCCATTTGATGATAAATCGACTTTTGGCGTTTTGCCCGTCATTTCACCCAATTTCGAAGTCAAACCATCTACTATCATCTTGGCTTCTAACTTGCTTAGAAACTGCTTGATGGCACTTTGGATGCTGCTTCTGAAGGTGCTTTTCGTGGTTGGGTCGAGGATGACCGTGATATACGGTTCGAACTCTGGTTTTTTAACCGCAACGGGCTCGTCTCCAGGCATTAGTCCGGCCAACATACCATCAACTTGTGCATTCACAATTTGCTGTAATTCGCTGCTTAAACCTTTGTGAACGATTACCCCAATTTGGAATTCACCCGCGTTAATGGCTTTGGTCGCCACTTCAGCTGTAATCGGCATTCCATTCAGACTGTCAACTAAACGAAAAGTGTTGCCTTCGCTCATTCCCAAGAGAATGGATTGCGAAACCACACCTTGGTCTTCATCCACAAAAAGCACGGGTAACTGTTGTTCTTGATAGTCACGAAAAGGTGCGTCTTGCACCACGGCCATAACCACCACCAACACCATCGGCATAAGGAATAGGATGCCCAAACCGCCTTTGTCGCGGATGAGCAAGAGCCATTCTTTCTTTATGGATGCGAGGAGTTTCATCGTTTGTTTTCTTGCAAAGCCGCAGAGACGCAAAGATTTTGGAAGTCAATAAAATAATCCTCCGCCTCGTTCCTCGGCACCTCCTTTAGAAAGCAGGACTGAGCCCCATCCCCCTTAAAAAGGGGGTGCCGAAGGCGGGGGATTTTTATTTCAATGAACCTTTTCATCAATCCCGCAATTGTTTTCCTGTGAGTTCAATGAAATGATGATGAAGACTATTTCCGTCTGATATGAGCTCAGCAGTTGAACCTTCAATCAGCAGCTTCCCGTGGTCAATAATGCAGACTTGGTCGCAGAGTTTCTCCGTTTCATCCAACTGATGAGACGTATAAACGATGGTCATTCCGTTCGCATTCAACTCCTTTAAATAGGTGTTAATCATGTGGCGCGAATGCACGTCAATACCAACCGTAGGTTCATCCAGAATGAGGATTTCTGGATTATGGAGGAGCGCCACCATTAGGTTCACTCTTCGTTTCATTCCACCTGAGTAATTCTGCAATTGCTTGGCGCGATGTTCCGAAAGTCCGAATGCTTCCATCAATTCATCAGCCTTCTTCGTGATTGTCTTTCTCTCCAACCCCAACATCTGGCCGAAGAATTTCAGGTTTTCTGTGGCCGTCATTGTATCATACAAAGCAATTTCTTGTGGAACAAAACCAATGGATTTCTTGATGGCGGTGGCATCTGTTTTCCAATTCTTTCCGAGAATGGAAATGGTGCCCGAATTTGGTTTCAGAATACCGCAAATAATAGAAATGGTTGTGGTTTTTCCAGCACCATTCGGTCCAAGCAAACCATAAAACGCGCCTTTCGGAATATGCAATTCAAGATGGTTAACCGCAGGTTCGGCCACACCGCTATACTGGTGCACCAAGTCTGATATGGAAATGGCGTCCAACTCAGAATTTCATTTTGTGAATGGATTGGAAGAACAAGATTTCCTTCTTACCAATATCCGAAAGTTGATCGGCCAAATCTTGGTACGTCATACCATCTGCACGCCCTTTTACCATGCGACCGCAATCGTATGCGAAGTTGCGCCACAGGTCACCAATCTTGGTAATCTCCAAACTCTTCTTGTGCAATATCGGATTGCCTAATCGGGCAGAAGCTTCTTGCAAAAACGCGCCAAACATGAAACGAAAACCAGCACCACCTGTGCCAATCTCTTCTTGCATTCGCACAATATTTCCGAGGTATTTCTTAGCTTCTTCCTTGCCGTATTTGGTTTCGTACTTCCCAACACGTGATGCCAAGAAACCGATTGCTTTTCCACCGAAAATGGGGATTGGTATAGTTCCCATATCCTTGGCTGTGTATTTCAATCCTTTTATAATAGCTGCATTGATGTCCACGTCTTGCGGAACATGCGTTGGGTAATACATCCGTCCGTTTGTGTTCGGCATTCCTTTGGCAAAACGCGCACGAATCAGCATTCTGCGGTCAATCACTTCAGTCTTTTCCAAAATCGGGTCAGAAACCAAGTAGTCATTGCCTTCCTTTCCGTACACAACAATATTATGCGCATTGAAATGAAATCGGAACGCACGCGGCAAATACGGCAAGTAAAATACGCTGGTCAACATGCCAACGGGCAGACCTTGTTCCAGACAAGCATCCAACGCATCCATCGCTTTTTCGGGAGAAGAAAACTTCTCTCGTTTCATTTCCACACCTGTTCGTTTCGAGAACTTCTTGAAAATATCGCCCGGCATGATGCGGTAGGTGGTTACTGGCAATCCATTCACTTTAATGAACGGCATGTGAGCGAAGAACAATCCAGAACCGATTCCGAGCGCCAAAGGCTCCGAAATATCCAGTCCATGATGCCGCATGAGATTGGAAATAACGCCTGTTTCGCAGTGTGCCGATTGGCGGTGCTCAAAATCTATAATCATTCTATTTTTTTCAACTCCTCAACCGTAATGTCAAACACGTCAGCGTAGCGTTTCAACGTCTTTTCGTCTAAACTGTTGAAGCCGCTTGGCTCCAAATGCTTGCTCACATTTCGTTTTCCAATTTCCATGTATTGGCTCAACATGCCCACATCCATAATGTTCTTTTCCATGTGGTAGGCGAGGGGGCTAAGTTCTCCAGCCTCAATCTTCTTTTTGGTCTCAGCCACTTTTTTATTGATTTCTTCCCAAGCTTGGTTTAGTACCGCGTTTTCAGGTTCCCAACCAGAACTTCCTACCGTTCCGTACTTGCCATCTTCATCCACAGCATATTTCACCACCTTGAACTTTCCCTCAAAAAGGTTCTCATCATCCTGCGGTACGTCCTCCTTTTTCATGCGGCAAAGTTACTAGGCCGATTGTGATACTGGGATGATTGACAAAATTCTAAATTCAAAAAATACAAATGCGAAACGGTTTCGGATTTGATTTTTTAGAATTTCGTGCCTCCGCTATCTAAGCAGCGAGAAATACCCAGTGTATTCCCGAATCTCATCGGTAAGGTCGTTTATATTGAACTCGTAGATGTAGATACCAGCAGGTGCTTGTCTTCCGTTGATGGTGCCGTCCCACGGATAATCAATATCGTTGCTTTCGAAAATGAGACTTCCCCAACGATTGAAAATGCGCATATTGTAACCTCCTATATCTGAACCATAACCTTGAAAAACCTCATTCTTCCCATTACTATCGGGTGTAAATGCGTTGGGAACATAGAAGCGCAAATCGGCATAGATGTAGATGGTTTTTATCATGGTATCAATGCAGCCGTAATCGTTTTCGGCAATGAGCATGATGTCGTGATAGCCATGCTTTGAGTATCTAAAATCCGGATTCTGCAGGTAGGAACTGGAATAGACATTGGTATCTCCAAAATCCCATTCCCACAGTGTTGGACCTTTGCTCTCATCTATGAACTGAACAACAGGATTGAAGGTACTGACTGAATCTGGAGTCCAATCGAAATTGGCATAAGGCACCGGATATACAACAACGAGGCTATCCAAACGAAGGTTGGCGCGGCAACCGCTGTCAGTTTCTAACTCCAATCGGATGTTGTAAAACGATGGGTCGTAGAAATCATCATTGTCGTAGCAATGCACAACATTCGTATCGTTAGAGAACTGGAAATCTCCAAAATTCCATCTGCGTTTGATGATGTCGCCAAAAGCAAGGGTTGATAGGTCGTTGAACTGAATACAAAGATCTGGACAGCCGGTAGGGTTGGATGTGGTGACGGTTGGGTCGGGCGTATGATTTACCCAAACCTGTTGGTTGACATTATCGGTGCATCCGCGGCCTGATGTTACTCTCAATTGCGTGTTGTAGCTACCTCCATTAGGATAAATATGGCTTGCATTGACAACGGTGTCGGCTGGGGTTCCATCGCCATAATTCCATATCCAACTTACAATATTCTCTGGAAACGAGACTGAGCTTTGGTTCAAGAATGGGGTTGCGATTCCTTCGCAGACGTAGTTCCAATTGTAATCGGCAACAGGTAGGGCATAGACGGTTACTGGCAGAACGGTGGTGTCGGCACATTCATCCTGATAAGTTGCCACCAGCGAAATGTTGTAAGTCCCAGGTTGTGCGTAGATATAGGTTGGATTGGGCTGTTGAATCCAATTCGGGCTATCGCCAAAATTCCAAGTCCATGCGCTTGCTGTTCCCAAGCTCAGATTATTGGGGGCCACTGTAATTCCATCGCACACATTCTCAACGGTAAACTCGGCATTTGGTACAGCAAAGAGTTCTATGCTGGATTGAGCCGTGTCTGAACATCCGAGCATTTCGTTGTAAACAACCAAGGTGGCTGTGTAAACTCCGGCAGACGGGAACAGATGCAAGGGGCTGTAGGAAGAAGAATTGGTGTTATCGCTAAAGAACCAATACCAAGAGCCAAGCGCGCCATAGGTTGGCAAAACGGTGGTGTTGGTGAACTGTGCAAGTTCATTGGCGCAAATGTCTGCCGTGGTGAAACTGGCCTGAGGCGCATCATACACAATCACTTGTTTAATGGCGGTATCGTTGCACGCATTCGGACTGATGCCCACCAGACGCACATCGTAGATTCCGGGAGCAGCGTAATAGTGAGTGGCGTTGAATACCGAACTGAAGGGAGTTCCATCATCAAAATCCCATTCCCAAGTTGCGTTTCCGTTAGATTGATTTAGGAAATCAACACTATCGCCAAAGCAAACATTTGCCGCAACGAAAGCTGTGTTGATGGGTGGATAAACAATAATAGTGTCGGTAAACGTATTTGAACAACTCAGTTCTTGTGTATAAACAGTAAGGCTTACGGTAAACGTGTCTGGAATGGAGTAGAAGTGCGTGGCATCCCACGAGTTGGCGCTGCCACCGTCTCCAAAATTCCAAATAAAGTCGCCAAAAACATCATTGCTAGATGGGGTGGAAAGATTGGTGAAGTTGGCCGGGGTTCCCAAACAGGCATCTGCAAGGGTGAAATCTGCCGTAGGATAACCATAGACGTGAACCGTTTGCATGACCGAATCCACACAATTGTCGTTGCTTGTGGCAATGAGCCAAACGTCATAATCGCCTTCGGTGGCATAGAGGTGCGAGCTGTTATATTGAGCTAGTTCGGTGCCATCTCCGTATTTCCAAACGAAATTGGTAACTGTTGCTGGAGGCGTGATGCTGGTTCCATTGTTGAAGAAAACCGTGCTTCCAACGCAAACATCATTGTAGTAGAAATCGGGGGTGAGGTTCTGGTCATCAATAATCTGAATCTCAATAGTGTCAAACACAGTACATATACCAGAAACCGCTTGGTAGATGAACAGGATGGTTTCAGCACCTTCCACAATGCCATCTTCAATTGCTTCAACTGTAATGGTCTGGCATTGAACACCAATGGGAAAGTTGAGGATGGTTGGAAGTTGGGTGTAGTCAGCGCCATTCACAGCGGTTCCTGCATAACTAAGGTTGAGGTCGTATGGTGCGCTTGTATCTCCCTGACGGCAAAGCTCAATATCGTAGGTTCGGCATCCTTCAATTGGTGGAAAAGAACCTACCGTTACGTCTGTGTTTATGGCGTTGTTTACCCCACAGTCTAAACTGTTTTCGGCAATGAACATACCGCTGTCGAAAATGCAATCTGCCGCATCTGCCACCGCAATTTTTACGTGATACATTTCGCATTGCGTTACGTTGGCCGTGGCTGTCATTGGTACGGTAAATCCATCGTATTCTATAATTCCAGCACCATTGTTTACGTAGTACTGATTATTGACATTGCCATTTACTGTGGTAATACCAACTCCCGTTGCGGTATTGGGAACTAATGCAATGTTTTGATTTCCAACGAATCCCGGGCCAGCGATGGTGATGACCACTGCATCTGCAAATTCGCGGTTGATGTATTCGGGATATTCGTCTGATGCAAAAACGTAGGTGAAATTTAACTGACTGCAAGTCGGCACAATATCAAACTCCAAAATGCAGGCATCGTAGGTCGTTTCATTTGCAACAGCTTCCACATCTGGGTCTCCGGGTGCGCCATTGCAAGCACTTACTCCTGCATCTGTATTGGGTGATGCGGCATTTGCAACGGTTCCAGTAGTGAGAAGTACCCCTGTGGTCATGTTTATGTTGGTGGCAGTTGCATCGAAATAGCTACTTGCACCTCCGGGGCAGTTCAGAATAATGTTGCTTACTGCTATTCCATCTCCAACAATTAGGTCGGTTAGTTGCTGAGCGGTGTAAGTGGGGTCTACAATAAGTTGGGCGTTTCCACTTTGGTGAAACAGAAAAAAGATAAAAATGGTCAGAAGTCTCTTCACAATTTCATCTTAAAACCTGAACTCTATCTGTGTAGCGATGATAGTCGCCATTTATGTCGATTACTTCCACCACATACACGTAGGTCTCGTTTTCCACTTGTTTTTCATTGTTCCGAACATCTGCGCCCCATCCTTCATTGATGTCTTCTGAATAATGAATCTCATCGCCCCACCGATTAAAAATCCACATTTTGAACTCAACAATACCAACTCCTTTTACATAGAATCGGTCGTTGATGAAATCGTTATTGGGGGTAAATGCACTTGGTATATAGATGGTAAAGGATGGCGTTACGGTGATTATTGCTTCTGTGGTATCCGAGCATTCAAAGTCGTTGTAAACAATCTGAGTAACGGTGTAAGTTCCTGTTGTGAGGTAGGTGTAATTCGGATTCTGGAGGCCAGATGTGTTTATTACCTGATTATCGCCAAAATCCCACGCCCAATAGTTGGCACCTTGCGATCTATCGCGGAATTTGATGGTGGGGAATAGGATTGTGGTACGATACGGATTCGATTCAA
>Ga0105053_10011628_pt1 | contig 10747 bp, 9 predicted proteins | sample BON01_FD_78093 | JGI IMG/M metagenome (GOLD analysis project Ga0105053, IMG submission 78093) | Freshwater microbial communities from Lake Bonney liftoff mats and glacier meltwater in Antarctica - BON-01 | ecosystem: Environmental > Aquatic > Freshwater > Ice > Glacier meltwater | place: Lake...
GGCACCCGGCTGGTGGTCAACGCGCTGTACTGCGACGTGTGCGCGCCGCGCGCGGGACCACTGGCACGGTTGTGGAGCTGGGCGGTGGCGCTCACCTTTTACGGCTGATGGCGCGGACGCCAACGCCGCGCATTCTTTTTGTGGCTGCTTGGCAAGACCGATGGCGGGGTCCTGCTACCGACTCGAGCCCGCTGTGGCGCCCTCTTTGGCGGACCCCTCGTGGCGGCCGCTGCTGCCGCGGGTTGACTTGGCGGTCGTGCTCACGATGCACGGATCGGAGCGGTTGCTCCGGTTGCAACAGGCCGACTGCCCGCTGTACCGGCTCTGCGCGCACACCGTGCTGCAGATCAACCGCGGCTACCGCGCCTGCCCCAAGCCGCAGGTGACCAACACCGCGTACGACCTCACGCACGCTTACGCCGAGGTGGCAAGGTGGACCCGGGGCATGGGCAACGTGCTTGTTTTAGAGGACGATGCGGTGCTGATGAAGGATTCGCGCGACGCCGACTTTGCGCTCGTCGACGAGTTTGTTGCGTTGCGCAATTTTAACGTCTACTCGCTCGGGTCGATCGGCGCCGTTCGCCCCGATGCGTGGGGCAGCCGGCACCGAACCTTTATTGCAAAGTGGGGCCTGACGCAGGCGATCGTCTGGTCCCCGCGCGCGCGAGAGGCGCTGCTGCAACGCGCGGCGCACCGGCTGCCGATGCACATCGACACCGGCTTTCTGGCGATGCTGCCGCTCTGCTTCACGCTCGACCGGCCGCTCGTGGTGCAGACGTTTCCAGTGACGCCCAATACGGCGAATTGGTGTATGTTCTGTACCGGCGGAAGCTTCGGCCGACTCGACCGGTGGCTGTCCCAGTCCGGCCACGCGTGCATGGGCCGGCTCGGCCTGGACCACTCCGTGGAAGGCTGGCGTGTGTTGTACATGCTCAATGCCACCCTGCTGCCGGCCACGGTGGCGGTGTGCCTCTTGGTGGTCGCGCTGCTGCTGAGCGCGCTGCGGCGACTGGGAGGCGGCGGGCGGCACCGGCTGCGAACGGACGCCGTCGACAGCACCGGGCTCCGTGCAAGCGGCCACACCTCCTGAAGGGGCCACACACCCCTGAGGCGGTCGCCCAACACATGGGACACGTCCTGAAGGGGGCCAGGCACATCGGCCACACCGCACACCTCGGTCGCAGCGACCAAACACACGGAACACCTTGGTCGCAGCGACCAAACACACGGGACACCTCGGTCGCAGCGACCAAACACACGGGACACCTCGACCAAGCGCGTGTGTTGACCGATGCCCCGGCGCCACTTGGGTCGTCGAGGCCACTCCTTCACCCGAACTCCTACCGTGGCGCGCATTGAACTGCGTCGTGAGCGCGCGCCCACCGCAGGAGCTCGGGGTGCCCGCCGCGCACGGCAGCAGCCACGGTCCACTCGCTCCACGGGGCGCCCTGGGCGCGCGCCCACTGCAGCACCTCAAGGTGGCCGGCCTCGGCCGCGTAGTTGCACGTGGCCTCGTCCCAAGGGGCGCCCTGGGCGCGCGCCCACTGCAGCAGCTCGAGGTGCCCGCCAAAGGCCGCCGCGCTGCACGTGCCCGCGTCCCAGGGGGCGGGCGGGCTCTCTCTGCGCGCCCATCGCAGCAGTTCGAGGTGCCCCCCCCGCGCAGCCTCGAAGCAGGTCCACGGGCACCACGGCGCGGCTTGGGCGCGCGCCCACTGCAACACCTCGAGGTGTCCGCTGAGCGCCGCCGAGCTGCACGTGGCTTCGTCCCAGGGGGCGCCATGGGCGCGCGCCCACTGCAGCAGCTCGAGGTGGCCGCCGCCGGCTGCGCCGCTGCAGGTCCTCGTGTCCCATGGCGCGGGCGGGCTCTGGGCGCGCGCCCACCGCAGCAGCGCGAGGTGGCCGCCGAGCGCAGCGGTGCTGCACGTCCGGTGGTCCCACGGCGCGGGCGGGGTCTGGGCGCGAGCCCACTGCAGCAGCCCGAGGTGGCCACCCTCGGCCGCCCCCGTGGCCGTGTGCGCCGACCCCCAGCACGCGGGGAGGCGCACGCGAACCCACTCGAGGACCCGGGGGCGGTTGTTCAGCGCGGCCTGCCTGGTCGCCTCGTCGGTCCAGCGCTCGCCGTGCGCAACCAGCCCCGGGAGCAACTCCACCCAGCCGTGTGCAGCGGCCAACTCGAGACACCCGCGGCGGACCCCCCTCGGCCCACCAGGCGCGGGCGAGCGGTGGGCCGACATGATCACCACCTGGACCACAATCGGCGCGCTGGACCCCCTGCTGGGCACCACCGGGGCGACCCGTGCGCGCACGTGCCGGCAGGTAGCCAGCACGCGCCCCGCGGCCTGCGGCTGGTCGATCGCGGTCAGCTCGAGCCCCGAAACGAGTGTCGGCCAGCTCGTCTGTGCGCACGCCGCTGCCCAACTCGAGGCCCGAAACGAATGTAAGCCAGCTCGTCCGTGCGCACGCTGCCAACTCGAGTCCGCTGCCGGAGCGCGAGTTGTGGACTCGGCTCGAGCGGGGCCATCGGGGGGCTCGCGGTCATTCGGGCAGACAGACGCTGAGCCCGCTGTCATCCAGCTTCGCATGGCTGCTGCAGCACTCGGTTTCCTGCAACCGGGAGTGGAATTGTTCGCCGTCCCATCGGCACACCATGGGCAGATCGGGGGCGCACGTGAGACGCAACGACCCCACCCGGTCGGACCGAAAGTCACCTTCGCCATCGGGGCTCCCCTTGTACACCGCGCCCCCAGACAGGTCGACATGCGGACCGTCCACAGGGTCCAGCGACGGGGAATAACGCATCGCCCGCCCCTAGGAGGGGGTCGCGACACACCCCCTGAAGGGGACACCTCGATCGCGACCCCATGACCTCGGCACCTCCGGTCATGACGGCACACCTCGGACACCTTGGTCACAACATCGGTCACGACACACAGTGTGTCGGGTACACCTCCCAGTGTGGCGGCTGCATTGGCGGCTCGGGTTCACCCCCTACCACCTTCAGCGTTCGCTCACCGTTTTTTGAATGGAATGCGTGCAGATTGAGTCGGTGGCGTGGGCGACGTTGTCGCGACGGTGGGCCAACGAGTCGAACGGAAACGGGCCATGCATAGGTCGAATTCCGGATCCGGTTCCAATCCCCCGAGCATCCGGGCCATTCGGTCATTTGAGGTGGAGTGGTGTGCATATCGTTGATCACATATCAACTTCTTCATCGATTGAATGAGCGAATTCTGATCACCCTGGGTCGGATGCAGGAACAGCAGTAATTCTGCTGCCGCCGTTGCGAGCTCATTCATGGTTCTTTGATGGGCCGGTACAATAATGTCAATGGCCTCCTTATCTTCGAAGAATTGATGCCGGAGCTTGTTGTACAATGTTGCTAATGTGGTTGCGCCTTGTCGATAAAACCGCCGTGTAATTCGTTCCAGGTTGTCGGTGGCGCGTTCAGATGCTTCGTACGGGTAGCATGCACCGGCCTGCAACTTGATATTGCGAATGAGTTCTGCAGGAAGGAACGGTAGAGCATCCTCATGAACCGTTTCAAACAAGATCATCTTGACTAATGCGCTTCGCGTCTGAAATTTCGGGTTCAGAGGGATGAGACGGTCTCTGCACTGCTTCATCGTCGTAAATAGTTCATCCAAGTTGAGATTGTTCCGTCTGGCATACCACTTGTTGTTCTGGTGGATGCGGCGAGGGTGATTGATGTCATGGTAGAAGAAATTTAGCGGGCTCTGCATGGCCTCGTCAACGTAGGAAGGCTTGAATGTGATGCCACATGGTTGGAATCGAGTGGCGCGTAGTTTCAACAAATCAGTGGCACCAAGCGCCTCCACAGTTGGCCATATGATTACATCTGGCAGCTCACCCAACAGATATTCCAGGTAGTATACGTACCTGCTGTGGAAATATACCGAGGTGAGCTTTTCGTCCCACCCGTTTGCCTCAATGTGTGCCAGATCGACGAATTCCATGGCAGTTGCGATGCTTCTGACACACAAGCCAAATGGGTATACCGCGCCTTTGAATGGGGTTTCGTAGAGATGGATCGGATCGCATCCTGCACGCTTGGCGTTGGTTTCGAACTGCGCACTGGGAATTGGACAGACCTGCGGCGTCGAGGCGTCACAGGTTGTCCGTTGCACAGTGTTGTACAAGCGGCTGAGGGTCAGTTGTTTGCGAAATTTGACAAACGGCGATACCGGGCGCGTTGCGGTCACATGACGAAACACAGCATTCAACGTGTCAACGAGCTCAGAGCAGTCGAAGTTTGGACCGCTAGCCTTGTACCTACTGACTAACTCTTGTTCAAAGTTGTTGTCGAGTAGCCTGGATTTTGACATGTCTCTTTGTACTGTTGTATAACCACTTGACAATATTATCATGGGCGGGTGGGGCTCACACCACACCTCGGTCACGACACACCTCCTGAAGTGGCCACACATCGGTCACACCTCGGCCACGCGACACACCTCGGTCACGACACACCTCCTGAAGGGGCCACACGACACACCTCGGTCACGGCACACCTCGGACACCTCGGTCACGACACAGCAGGCATACCCGTCCCATGGAGCTGGTGGGGTCTGGGCGCGCGCCCATTTCAGCAGCTCGAGGTGGCCTTCACTGGCCGCAGCCATGCACGTGCGCTCGTCCCCGGCGTGTGGCCCCCCCTGGGCGCGCGCCCACGAGGACCTCGTTCTCATGGTGTGGGTGGAGCTGGTGGGTTGTGGGCTCGCACCCACTGCAACACCTCGAGGTGGTGTTGCGCGAATCTGCACATGTCCTCGTCCCACGGGGCGGGCGGGTCCTGGGCGCGCGCCCACTTCAGCAGCTCGAGGTGGCCGTGGTTGGCCGCAGCCCTGCAGGTGCTCTCGTCCCACGGGGCGGGCGGCGTCTGGGCGCGCGCCCACTGCAGCAGCTCATGGTGGCCGCCTTCGGCCGCAAACATGCACACCCTTTCGTCCCACGGGGCCCCTTGGGCCCGCGCCCACTGCAGCAGCTCGAGGTGGTTTTCGCCGGCCGCGTCGCTGCAGGTGTCCTTGTCCCACGGGGCGGGCGGGGTCTGGGCGCGCGCCCACTGCAGCAGCTCGAGGTGGCCGCCGCCGGCCGCGTCCGTGCAGGTCAACCAGTCCCATGGGGCGGGCGGGGTCTGGGCGCGCGCCCACTGCAGCAGCGCGAGGTGGTTTTCGCGGGCCGCGCCGCTGCAGGTCGACGCGTCCCACGGGGCGCCATGGGCGCGCGCCCACTGCAGCAGCTCGAGGTGGCCGCCGCGGGCCGCGGTCGCGCAGGTGTCCTCGTTCCACGGGGCGCCGTGGGCGCGCGCCCACTGCAGCAGCTCGAGGTGGCCGCCGCGGCGGGCCGCTCCACTGCAGGTGCCCTCGTCCCACGGGGCGCCGTGGGCGCGCGCCCACTTCAGCAGCTCGAGGTGGCCGCCGCTGGCCAAGGATGCGCAGGTCCTCGCGTCCCATGGAGCTGGTGGGTTCTGGGCACGCGCCCACTGCAGCAGCGCGAGGTGGCCGTTTTCCGCTGCCCACATGCAGCTCCACTCGTCCCATGGGGCCGGCGGGGTCTGGGCACGGGCCCACTGCAGCAGCCGAAGGTGGCCGGCACTGGCCGCGACGCGGCAGGTCGACTCCGTCCACGGGGCGCCATGGGCGCGCGCCCACTGCAGCAGCTCGAGGTGGTCGCCACCGGCCGCGGCCGCGCAGGGGTCGTCGTTCCACGCCTGGTCTACCATGAGGTCGCACCAGTGGCCGCCGCGGGACGCGCTGCGGCGCGTGGGGTCGCTCCACGGGGCGGGGGGGCGCTGGGCGCGCGCCCACTGCAGCAGCTCGAGGTCGCCGCCACCGGCCGCGGTCGCGCATGTGCGATCGTCCCATGGGGCGCCATGGGCGCGCGCCCACTGTAGCAGCTCGAGGTGGCCGCCACCGGCCGCGGCCGCGCAGGTGCACTCGTACCACCGGGGGGGTGGGCTCTGGGCGCGCGCCCACTGCAGCAGCTCGAGGTGGCCGCCACCGGCCGCGGACGCGCACGTGTACTCGTCCCACGGGGTGGGTGGGACCTGGGCGCGCGCCCATTGCAGCAGCTCGAGGTGGCCGGCACCGGCCGCGGTGCTGCATATATTCCCCCTGACCCCCCAGGAGAAGGCGGGGGCGTGCAACCGCCCCCATTCGACGACCTTGATGTAGTTGTGCTGCACGGCCTGCAGGAGCGCCTCGTCGCTCCAGCGCTCTCCATGCTCGACCAGCCTCGGGAGCAACTCTACCCAGCCGTGCATGGCGGCCAGTTCAATTCCGACGCCTGGGCGGCCCCCGCCCAGGCGGTGTGACTTTGCAGCGGGCGAGAGCAGGAAGGCCGACAGTACCTGGACTTGGACCACCAGCGGCGAGGAGGGTCCCAGCTTGATCGCGGAGGCGGGTGGAACCGGGACCGGGACCGCCGCGTGAACGCGTCGGCACGTGGCGAGCATGCGCGCTGCGGCCTGCGGCTGGTCGATCGCGGTCAGCACCAGCGCAAAGGCGTCGTCTAGCAGGCTCATGAGGTCAACGTCCGCGCCCTTTGTTTCCTGGGCTTCGGCCGGCGTGCCCGTCATGCGGCGACCTGCGCACGCCGGTGTGGTTCAGCGCTGGGGCCAAAAACAGTGGACCGTTTTTTGGTAACGAACGTTCTGACCCTGTTTTTTTTTTACCCCTGTTTTTTTTGTGGCGCGCCCCCCCCCTCGCGGGGGGGGTGCCTTGACCCCCAGGTGTCATGTCCAAGGTGATGTCAAATCCGAGGTGTGTCGTGACCGAGGTGTCCGAGGTGTGTCACGTCCGAGGTGTGTCACGTCCGAGGTGTGTCACGTCCGAGGTCACATCCGATGTCACATCCGATGTCACATTCGAGGTGTGTCGTGTCCGAGGTGACACACTTCATACAACTCTGTCACGACACACCTCGGACACCCCTGTCACGACACACCTCGGACACCTCGGTCACGACACACCTCGGACACGACACACCTCGGACACATCGGACACGACACACCTCGGTCACGACACACCTCGGTCATGACACACCTCGGACACCGTGACACACCTCGGACACGACACCCCTCCTGGAGGGGAAACCTCGGGCACGGCACACCTCGGACACCTCGGTGGCGACACACCTCGGACACATCGGACATGATACACATTGGTCATGACACACCTAGGTCACGATACACCTCGGACACATCGGACACCTCGGCCACCTCGGCCACACCCTTTGAAGCGGTCGCGACACCTCGGACACCTCGGTCACGACGCACTCGAAAACTGCTCGTACTCGTTCACGTGCTCCTCCAAGCGCCGGTGTACATCACTGACTTGGCCGTCCAAGGCGCTCAGGCGACTGTTCACGTTGGGATCATGGGAGCTGCCGACGCCCATACGGGAGTGGGTTGCAGAGAAGTGTGCAGAGGAGCGGTTTGCAGAGAAGTGCGTTTCAACTGCATCACATTTTTGGGGGGCGCCAGTCGGTGGCCACCGACTCCTCGGACATCTCGGTCGCGACAAGCCTCGGACACCAGGCGTAGAAAATGTTGGCTGGCTGTAGGGCATGCTCAACCCAGTGTACGCCGCCAGCGCAAGGAGCATGACAAAGGCCGACCCCGCCAAGGCGACCCCGCTCGCATTCCACCGTTTCAGAAATGAGACGCTGGCGGCACTCCTCGTCCGAATGGGGGTGCCGCCCCCCCGTGGCAACCGGCGCAGCGCCCTCCTCCAACTCGTTCAGAGGAATGCGACGGCGGTCCGGCTCAACTGGGTGCCGAAGGACGAGATTCGGAAACTCAGCAAAGACCAGCTGGGGGCCTTCCTTGCCCACTGTGATTGCAACGCGTTGGACCGCGCCAAGGCACTGCAGTCTCACTCGGTCTGCGCCACCAACCCACCAGATGCAGAGGAGGGCGGCTCCGACCTGCACGGCCAGCACCAGAACGAGGACGAAGAGGATGCGGACGAGTACATACTCCTGCTGGTGTACGGCCGCGTGCGTGCGGAGGCCTACCTCGTGGACAAGTCGGAGTATCCGGCCGACGGCCAGACCGAAGAAGGCATCGATCAGCACATGGATCGAACTGGGTTGTGCAAGTTATCACTGGGCCACGGAGACGCCCGCGATTGGATCTACGACGTGACTGTGCGCTCCCCCCAGTTGTACCACGAAGTCCTCCAGAATCACATCCGCCGCGGCCTACCGCCTCCGCGGCTTCCGCGTGTGGTCCTTTCCGTGGTAGACTGGGAAGGGGTGGTGACCGACCTGCACGGCCAGCACCAGATGGGGGAGGAGGAAGAGGATGCGGAAGGGCCCGAGTACAGACTCCTGCTGGTGTACGGCCGCGTGCGGGCGGAGGCCTACCTCGTGGACAAGTCGGAGTACCCGGCCGACGACCAGACCGAAGAAGCCATCGATCAGCACATGGATCGAACTGGGTTCTGCAAGTTGGCAGTGGGCCACGGAGCCGCCCGCGATTGGATCTACGACGTGACTGTGCGCTCCCCCCAGGTGTACCACGAAGTCCTCCAGGATCACATCCGCCGCGGCCTACCCCCTCCGCGCTTTCCGCGCGTGGTCCTGTCGGTGGTAGAATGGGAAGGGGTGGTGATTTGAGTTGGGCGTTGACTCACTCGGAGCGTGGCGGACGCGGCGTCAGAGGTGCCCAGGACACGCCCGTCGCCGTGTGCCGTCCGAACCGCCACCCCGGCGCACGCGCACAGGCCACCCAGGCGCACGCACCCAGGGGCCACCCAGGCGCACGCGCCCAGGCCACCCAGGCGCACGCACCCAGGCCACCCAGGCGCACGCGCCCAGGCCACCCAGGCCACCCAGGCGCCCAGGCCACCCAGGCGCACGCGCCCAGGCCACCCAGGCGCACGCGCCCAGGCCACCCAGGCGCACGCGGGGGTGCGAGGTGCGCCTGGGCGGGTTCACCATGTGCGCACCCACGCGCGCTTGCGCGCATGTGCGCATGCGCATACGTGCGCGCCGAAGCGCCGCCAGGGCGCCAACGTGCTTGCACGTGGCGAGCATGCACGCGGCGGCATGCGGCCGGTCGATCGCAGTCAACACCATGGCAAAGGTGTCGTCGGACATGCCCATGAGGTCGCCGCCGTTGCGGGAGCGCTCGGTGGCCAGTTCGCACCTGAGCACGGCGGGAGGCGGCGCATTGGCAGCGCATTGGCGGCGCGGCGCGGCGCGGCGTGGCGCGACGCAGCGCGGCGCACATGGTGCAAAGAACCGCTTTGAGAGCAGCCGTGTATGGGACCAGGATGTGCACCCGACCCTCGCCGCGGCGGCGCTGCAAGGCCAGCGCGAGCGTCACTGCGACCTCCGCCTCCCGAGGATTGCAGTAGCTGGTCCCCACGCGCCGTTCAACACCCGTGACTTGAACCACAGCATATGGCGCAGCCCCGCCACATGGGTTGGGGGTGCGATCGGCGGCCGTGCGCAGCGCGCCATTGTAGAAGGCGCGATTCGGATACTCGAGCATGGGGAGGGAGGCCCTACGGGGCCCCAGGTGGTGCACGCGCGCCAACTCTTCCAGTTACACGCGGTGCAAGCGCGCCAGCTCTGTTCAGAGTGGTGCCACGTCGCACCCCCGAGGGGGGGGGTTGATCCTACCAGTCAGACTCCCCACACCCCCACGGGTTGGCACCCCCCCCGATATGCAGGGTGACAAGCAAGCGCAACGCCCTGCATGATCGGCGCGCCGGGCGACACGGGGTTAAGGGTTAACCTGATCGGCGCGCCGGGCGACGCGGGGGCCGCCGCGGGTGTGGACGGGCTCGACGCCGCGCGGGCCACACTGCGCCGCTACTGGGGCGCCACCGAGTTTCGCGGGGTGCGAGCGAGCGCGATCCGCGCGGCGCTGGCGGGTACCGACGTGTTTGTGCGCATGGCGACGGGTGGGGGCAAGAGCGCCTGCTACCAGGTCCCGGGGCTCCTGCTCGGTGGCCAGACCGTGGTCGTGTCGCCGCTCATCTCGCTCATGCACGACCAGGTGGCGGCCTTGGTGTCCAAGGGGTTGACCGCGTGCTACCTCGGTGGTAACCAGGCCGCTGGCGGCTGGTCCACCGCAGAGGCCGGGGCGCAGTTCGTTTACGTCACGCCAGAGATGTGCGCGTCGCCTCGGCTGCGCCGGATGCTGCAGGTGTGCACCCTCCTCGCAATCGACGAGGCGCACTGCGTGAGCGAGTGGGGGCAGAGCTTTCGGTCGTCGTACACGCAGCTGCACGAGCTGCGTGGGCACCTACCCCCGGGCACGCCGGTAATGGCGCTGACGGCGACCGCCACCGACGAGACGCGCCGCGACGTGGTCCGAGCGCTGGGGCTTCGGGCAGGCTACGTGGATGTGACAGGCACGGTGGACCGGGCCAATCTGCGGTACGCCGTGCGGCCCAAGCCGCCGGGATGCGCGGCGCACGAGGTGCTGTGCGCCGAGCTGCGGGCGGCCGAGGCCGCGCAGGCGGCGGGCGCCGGCGTGCCATGCGTGGTCGTATACATGCCAACCACCAAGGAGGTGGACTCGATGGTCGTCGCGCTACAGGCCCGGGGCATGGCGGCAGCCGGTTACCATGCCAAGTTGACGCCGTCGGCGCGCGCCGCGTCCCAGGCCGCCTTCATGCAGGGCGGCTGTTCCGTGCTGGTGGCCACGGTGGCGTTCGGCATGGGCATCGACAAGCCCGACGTGCGGGCGGTCTATAACTGGGGTGCGCCGGCC
>Ga0105053_10011631_pt1 | contig 10745 bp, 8 predicted proteins | sample BON01_FD_78093 | JGI IMG/M metagenome (GOLD analysis project Ga0105053, IMG submission 78093) | Freshwater microbial communities from Lake Bonney liftoff mats and glacier meltwater in Antarctica - BON-01 | ecosystem: Environmental > Aquatic > Freshwater > Ice > Glacier meltwater | place: Lake...
ACGTTGCGGGGCCAGGATTTATTAACATCACCCTGGAAGCAGGCGCAGCGGGTGAATTGGTCCTCAAAGTTCTTGAGGCCGGTGAGAACTACGGCCACGGAGTCGACCTTGCAGGTCACACCATCAACGTCGAATTTGTCTCGGCAAATCCGACCGGTCCGCTCCATATTGGCCACACCCGCTGGGCGGCACTCGGTGACTCGTTAGTGCGTGTTCTCAAGGCCGCCGGCGCAACGGTCACCAGCGAATTTTATATCAACGATGCGGGTGCCCAGATGGATACTTTTGGTGAATCCATTGTTGCTGCTGCCAGCGGGACACCGGCGCCGGAGGGTGGCTATCAGGGTGCATATATTGGCGAGTTAGCCACGAGGGTGTTGGAGCGCGAACCCGGTCTATTGGAGCGGGAACCCTCGGAGCAAACATCCATGGCCCGTGATGTCGGATATGCATTGCAGCTGGTGGACATTACCGAATCGTTGGCGCTGTTTGGTGTTCACTTTGACGTCTGGTTTTCGGAACTCTCCCTGCATGAGCCAGGACCCGATGGGGTCAGCCTGATCGACGCTTCGGTGGAGCGGTTGCGCGCAGCCGGCCATGTGTTTGATGAGGATGGTGCCATTTGGGTTCGCACGACGGACTTTGGTGACGACAAAGATCGGGTGATACGCCGGGCCAATGGGGTGTACACCTACTTTGCTGCCGATGCCGCCTACTATCTGTCCAAATCTGATCGCGGTTTTGAGAAGAAAATTTATTTACTCGGCGCTGACCACCACGGCTACATTCACCGGTTGAAAGCTCTGGCCGGCGCAGCCGGGGATGACCCAGGCGAAAGCGTCGAAATCCTGATTGGCCAGCTGGTCAGCATTAATGGCGCCAAGCTCTCCAAGCGCGCGGGCAACATTATCGAGCTCGATGATCTGCGCGAATGGTTGGGCGTGGATGCCCTGCGCTACTCGCTTGCCCGCTACCCCGCCGATTCACCCTTGAGCTTGGACCCGGAGATTTTGACCAAGCGCAGTAACGACAACCCCGTGTTTTATGTGCAGTATGCGCACGCGCGCACCCATCAGGTGGCGCGAAACGCGGGCGACGCAGGGGTCCATAGAGAAACGTTTGACCCCTCCCTGCTTGCCCACCCCACCGAAGCGGCACTGATTGCATCCCTGGCAGATTTTCCCCGCATCGTTACCCAGGCGGCAACACTGCGAGAGCCTCACCGCATCGCCCGCTATCTAGAAGAAGTCGCCGCGGTGTATCACCGGTGGTACGACGCCTGTCGAGTGACCCCCAAAGGGGATGACCCGGTAGAACCGGTGCACCACACTCGCCTTGCTCTCAATGACGCTACCGGCCAGGTTGTCAGAAATGGTCTCCAATTGTTGGGGGTTAGTGCCCCCGAGCGGATGTAAGTCACAGCATGGACTTCGCTATCCTGGGGGAGGCTTCAGGGACCAATCCGGGTTCGCTCGCCTCACACCCATCTGTTCACGTGAGGTAACGGCGAGGAATATGTCCCACTCTTTGGCTCCCCACTGGCGCCACATCCCCGAAAACCCGAATGCTCTGCATGCGGGTGTGTGGCCTGCAAGCTCACACCGGGACGCTGCCGGGGAACTGATTTTTGGCGGGGTTTCCGCCCGGGATCTTGTCGAGAAGTATGGCACACCCCTGTACGTGGTCGACCAGGCAGAGGTTGAAGCCAGAGTTGCGCAATTTCGTGACATTGTGGCCAAACTCTGCGAAGCCCACGGGGTGAAAGGCCTCGTTTACTACGCCTCGAAAGCTCTCACCACCGGACACGTTGTGCGCTGGGTGAGCGACCTGGGTGTCGGTTTCGATGTGGCAAGCGGTGGAGAGATGGCGATTGCGCTTGCCGGTGGAGCCGCTGCGGCACACCTCGAATTCCAGGGCAACAACAAATCTGTGGCTGAAATTCGCGATGCCCTCCGTGCGGGAGTCGGATGCATCGTGATTGATGCGCCCATTGAAGCGGGGCGCATTGATGCGGCGGCCGGCGAGTTGGGAATGATTGCGTCGGTGATGGTCCGAGTGAACACCGGTGTTCACGCTGACACACACGAATATTTGGCCACCGCGCGCGAAGATCAAAAGTTTGGTCTCTCGCCCGAGGAAACTCTCACCCTGGTTGCCGATATTCGGCAGAGGAAAAATCTTCAGTTCGAGGGTCTTCACTCTCACATTGGTTCACAGATCTTCGAGGTTGACGGCTTCCTGGAGGCGGCAACACGAATCATGGACCTCTACCAGAAACTTCTGCCACACGGTGCTGTGCCAACTCTCAACTTGGGCGGCGGTTTCGGTATTGCCTATACCGAGGCGGATCAGCCAATGGACATCCACGCGATGATGACGGCGATTGTGGATCATGTGGCCACCGAGGCGTCCCGCCGCGGCGTGCCCATGCCCGATCTTGCTTTTGAGCCTGGCCGCATGATTACCGGCCCGGCGGGCGTCACCCTGTATCGCGTGGGTGTGGTGAAGCCGGTCGTTGTCCACGGTGATGACGGCAGCGAAGCAACCAGAGTGTATGTCAGCGTTGATGGCGGAATGAGCGATAACGCGCGGCCCGCTCTGTATCGCGCCGACTACAGCACGCGTATTGCGTCACGAATCTCCGAGGCACCGCCAGCGCTTGTTCGCGTGGTGGGAAAACACTGTGAAAGCGGAGACATTGTGGTCGATGCCGACTATTTGCCCTCCGATGTCGCCCCCGGTGATGTGCTCGCTATTGCTGCGACCGGTGCGTACTGCTATTCGCTTTCCAGTAACTACAACGCCCTGGGGCGACCCCCCATGGTGGGGGTCAACGACGGAGAGCACTTTGTCATGGTCCAGGGCGAAAGCATCACGGATGTTTTGTCCCGCGACCAGGGTTTTGTGAAAAAAGTAGAGGCTAAAGCATGAGAGAAAACTATCGAGACTTGCGCGTAGCGGTGCTGGGCGCTGGCACCGTGGGGGCCGAGGTAGCCCATCGTCTGCTGGAAGGATCCGCAGAACTGGGATCTCGCTCTGGAGCAGGATTGCGCCTGATTGGGGTTGCCGTTCGAAACTTGGACGCTGTGCGCAGCGCCCCGATCCCCCGTGAGCTTCTCACCACCGATGCGTCGTCGCTTATTGTTCAGGCCGACATCGTGGTCGAGCTGATGGGCGGTATTGAGCCTGCGAAAACCCTCATTTTGCAGGCGCTGCACTCCGGTGCCGATGTGATTACCGCCAACAAGGCGCTGTTGGCCGAGCACGGCCCGGAGCTTTTTGATGCGGCATCCCGGGTGGGAGCACAGTTGTATTATGAGGCGGCTGTGGCCGCCGCAATTCCCATCATTAGGCCGCTTCGAGACTCTCTCGCGGGCGACCGCGTGACAAAAATCATGGGCATCGTCAATGGCACCACCAACTACATCCTCGATGAGATGGACACCACAGGCTCGAGCTTTGATGCGGCGTTAGCCAAAGCCACGGAGCTTGGCTATGCCGAAGCCGACCCCACCGCAGACATTGAAGGGTATGACGCGGCGCAGAAAGCGGCCATTTTGTCCTCACTCGCGTTCCACACCGCTGTCCCACTGAGCGACGTCTACCGCGAAGGCATCACCTCTGTTGGTGCCGCCCAAATTGATGCCGCCAAACGCTCAGGGCTTGTCATCAAGCTGCTGGCCATTTGCGAGCGACGCACCAATCCGGTGACGGGGGTTGAGGGTGTGAGCACCCGCGTCCACCCCACGCTGATTCCTCGCACCCACCCGTTGGCTGCCGCTCACGGAGCGAACAACGCCGTCTATGTGGAGGCAGAAGCTGCCGGGCCACTGATGTTTTATGGAGCAGGGGCGGGTGGCGCCCAGACGGCGTCAGCAGTGCTCGGCGACATTGTCTCTGCGGCGAGGCGCCATGTTGCCGGGGGCCCCGGGGTGGGGGAGAGCACCCACGCTGATCTGCAAGGAATTGCGCTTGATCATGTCGAGAGCCGCCTTCACATCACCCTTGAGATAAAAGACGAACCCGGTGTTTTGGCAGAAATTGCGCGCCTCTTGAGCGATCACCATGTGTCGGTAGAAACCCTGCACCAAACTGTCAATATCAGCGCCGATGGCGCCAATCAGACCGCTACGCTAGCTATTGCAACACACAGCGCCCTCGAGGCTAGAGGCCGAGAAATGCTCGAAGCCCTCGCTGCGAATCCGGTGGTTACGGGCGAGACCAGCGCGTTGCGAGTGGAGGGATAAGGCCAATGGCCAAGCGCAGAAGTCTTTTTGGTCGGTCGAAGCCCCACGGGCTCAAACACCAGCGTGGCTCGCGGCAGTGGCGCGGAGTCATCCACGAATACGCCGACCGACTGGATGTCAGTGCGGCAACACCCGTGGTCACCTTGGGTGAGGGGGGCACGCCTCTTATTGAAGCCCACTGGCTATCAGAGATCACCGGGTTGCGGGTTTTTGTGAAGTTTGAGGGGATGAACCCGACCGGCTCGTTCAAAGATCGTGGCATGACGATGGCTGTCACGAAAGCAAAAGAGCACGGCGCAAAAGTGGTGGTGTGTGCCTCCACAGGGAACACGTCAGCCTCTGCGGCTGCGTATGCGGCTTATGGCGGATTGACCAGTGCTGTTCTGGTTCCCGATGGCAAGATTTCGATGGGCAAACTCAGTCAAGCTATCGCCCACAACGCCCACGTCTTACAGGTCGGTGGAAACTTTGACGATTGTCTTGATCTCGCCCGGGAATTGGCCGCAAACTATCCCATTCACCTTGTCAATTCGGTCAATAATGACCGAATTGAGGGGCAAAAAACTGCAGCTTTCGAAGTAATCGAAGTGCTTGGCAGGGCTCCCGAGTACCATTTTCTTCCTGTCGGTAACGCCGGCAACTACACCGCCTACCACCGCGGATACAAAGAGGAAGCGACCAGGGGTGCAACCAACACGTTGCCGCGCATGTTCGGTTTCCAAGCCTCTGGCTCGGCACCCTTCGTTATGGGTGCGCGAGTGAAAAACCCCGACACGATCGCGACCGCCATTCGCATCGGTAACCCGGCGTCGTGGGATCTCGCGCTGGCTGCGAGAGAAGATAGCGACGGATATTTTGGCGCAATTAGCGACGCGGATATTTTGGTTGCCCACCGACTGTTATCACGCGAAATGGGAGTGTTTGTGGAGCCCTCCTCCGCTATCAGCGTTGCGGGCTTACTCGAGCGTGCGCAGGCTGGGGCGTTGAAAAAAGGTGCAACGGCCGTTCTGACGGTGACCGGTCACGGGTTGAAAGACCCCAGCTGGGCTCTCAAGGATGAGGCGGGGAAAGAAATTACCCCCACAAAAGTTCCCATAGATGTTTCTCACATCGCCGAAGTTCTTGGCTTAGGAGCGAAGAGTGCTTAGTTCACCACCCGTGGGTCGCAGCGTCCTGGTGAAAGTTCCTGCCACCACCGCAAACTTAGGGCCCGGTTTTGACACTCTGGGTATGGCGCTCACCATTGAAGATGAGCTAACGGCGACCGTTCGCGAAGGGTCCGGTGTGAAAGTTGCCGTTCACGGTGTCGGGGAGGGCGAAGTTCCAACAGATGAAACCAACCTGATTGCCCGATCTATGGCCCACGCCTTTGCCGCCAAAGGCATCGCCATGCCGGGAATTGATTTGGTGGCAAAGAACGTTATTCCCCACGGTCGAGGTCTCGGTTCTTCCGGTGCGGCAATCGTGGCAGGGGTGATGGCGGCAAAAGGGTTGCTGGAGGGCATTGCGACCTTTGATGCGGCAGAACTTCTCGCACTGGCCACTGACATGGAAGGCCACCCCGACAACATTGCGCCCTCACTTTTTGGCGGACTGACGATTGCGTGGATGACCGACACCGGTCCGAAACACAAAAAGCTCAGTGTTCACCGCGGCGTATCGCTTGTCGTTGCCGTTCCTGAAGATGCCAGCATGTCTACCCAGCTGGCGCGGAGTTTGCAGCCCGATACGGTTCCCCACCAAGACGCTATCTTCAACCTGTCGCGGTCCGCGTTGCTGATTGCCGCGCTTATTCAAAGCCCGGAGTTGCTTTTTGAAGCCACTGAAGACCGCCTCCACCAAAACTACCGAGCAAGCGCCATGCAAGATACGAACGCCCTGCTGCAAGAGTTGCGCAGCCACGGTTTCGCCGCGGTGGTGTCTGGGGCGGGCCCCTCCGTGTTGATTTTGTGCTCTGATCCAAGCCAACGTGTCGAGGTGGCACAGGTGGTAGAAAACCACCGGGGAGGTTCGTGGTCAAGCCATATGCTGACCGTTGACGAGCGAGGTGCTACAGTAGAAGAGCTTCCGGCGTTCGCCGACTGACCCCAGTTAGCGCTCCGGAATACCTCATCACCACAGCGCCCCGCACGTTTTATGGCGCGAGAGGGTTACCCGTGGACGGGGAGCTTCGGCTTACCAGCCCAGAGGATGGCTCGGTGGGGGGTAAACAGCATTCACCACGCCACGGTCGTGGCACACACAAGGAGAAAACGTGGATCTAGATAACACTTCACCGTCGGGCTCAGATGAGAGCGAAAAGTCTGCCCCGGTGAGAAAGAGGGCTTCCCGACGGGTGAGCTCAGCAACACAGAAAGACACACCCGCACCCGACCAAGCTTCCGCAGAAAAAGCGCCGGCGACAAAATCCCGCGTCGCGAAAGTATCCGCGGAGAAGAGTGAGGCTCCGGCCGCAGAGAAGCCGGCAACAGACAAGCCGGTGGACGATAAAGCCCCAGAGGGTGCCGAGCGCCCCAAACGACGTCGCTCAGGCTCTTCGGACAAAGCACGCAACTCTTCGACTGAGGACACCGAGCAGACTGCATCGGATAGCTCTGAGAACTCTGACTCGAATGATTCGGGCGATGACTCTTCAGAGGGTGGTTACAGCCGCAACCGCGGGGGCAACAACTCTCGTGGGCGCGGAAGAGATCGTCGTCGCGGCCGCAGTGGCAACGACGAAGATGGCGATCCAGAAGTATCCGATGATGATGTCTTGATTCCCATCGGAGGGATTTTGGATGTCTTGGATAACTATGCGTTTGTTCGCACCCAGGGCTACCTTCCCGGTTCCACCGACGTGTATGTGTCTCTGGGGCAGGTCAAGAAATATAACCTGCGCAAAGGTGACGCTGTTATCGGAGCGATTCGCCAACCGCGTGAAGGTGAACACCAGGGCCGACAAAAATACAACGCACTGGTCAGTGTTGACAGTGTCAACGGCCAAAGTGTGGAAGAGGCCGCTACTCGTCCCGAGTATGCGCAACTCGTTGCCGTCTATCCCACTGAGCAGCTTCGGATGGAAACGACCCCAGACAATCTGACCAACCGCATGGTTGATGTTTTCGCCCCCGTTGCCAAAGGCCAGCGAGGGATTATTGTTGGGGCACCCAAAACGGGTAAGTCAGAGCTCATGCAGAATCTGGCCATGGCCGTCGCCGAGAACACTCCCGATGCTCACCTGATGATGGTGCTCATCGACGAACAGCCGGAAACAATTAGCGAAATTCAGCGCCACGCCAAAGGCGAAGTGATTGCGTCAAGCTTTGACCGTTCAGCCGATGACCACACCACCATTGCGGAACTCGCTGTGGAGAGGGCAAAACGTCTTGTCGAGCTCGGTCACGACGTCGTTGTGATGGTGGACTCGTTGACCCGTCTGGCTAGGGCCTACCAGCTCAGCCTCGGAGGGACGTCCCGGGCTGGAAGCACCGACACCGCCTGGGTTTTTCCCACCAAGAAACTTTTTGGTGCTGCGCGCAACGTTGAAGGCGGCGGATCGCTCACCATGCTTGCCACGGTGGTGACCCACACCGGAATGGATATGGATGATGTCGTGGCCAGTGAAATTTCTGGTGCCGCAACCATGGAGCTTGTGCTGAGCAATAAAGCGGCAAAAGCCCGGGTTTATCCTGCGATCGATATCGCTCACTCGGGAACGAGAAAAGAGTCCGGCATCCTGTCTGGGGAAGAGACTTCGACCATTGCGGGAATCCGAAAAGGTCTTTCCTCGTCGGGCACACTTGAGAGCCTTGTGACGGTTCTTGACACGATGCGATCAGAGGGCACCAACGCCCAAGCGTTGAACGCACTGGGCAAGAAGTTGGGAAGCTAAACACTCGTGTTTGAGTCTGTTGAGGCGTTGATTGCGGAGCACCAAGAGCTTCAAGTGAAGCTTGGCGACCCCGCAGTCCACGCCGATGCAGGAATGTCGAAGAAACTTAATCGACGTTTCGCTCAGCTATCCAAGATTATTGCGGCCCACGACCGGTTTGTTGCCGTGACCGACGATCTTGCGGCAGCCAAAGAGATGGCCGGGGACGATGAGTCGCTTGCTCAAGAAGTCCCCGGTATGGAAGCCTCTCTTGCGGAAGTGCGCGAGGCGCTTCGCTCCCTGCTCATTCCTCGCGATCCTGACGATGGTCGCGACGTGATCATGGAAATTAAGGGCGGCGAGGGTGGCGAAGAAAGTGCGCTCTTCGCGGCAGATTTACTGCGCATGTATTTGTACTACGCCGAGTCGAGAGGCTGGAAAACAGAAGTTCTCGATAAAACGGAGAGCGATATGGGTGGATTTAAGAACATCCAGGTTGCCATCAAATCCTCTGCCACCGACCCTGCGGAGGGTGTCTGGGCGAGCCTGAAATATGAGGGGGGTGTCCACCGCGTGCAACGGGTTCCAGCCACCGAATCTCAAGGCCGCATTCACACCTCCACCACGGGAGTCCTTGTTTTCCCCGAAGTCGACGAACCCGAAGAAATCGAGCTGAGTACCAACGATCTGAAAATCGATGTGTTTCGCTCCTCGGGGCCTGGTGGCCAGTCGGTGAACACCACAGACTCTGCTGTGCGTATTACCCACCTTCCGACGGGGATTGTGGTGTCGATGCAAAACGAAAAAAGCCAGATTCAAAACCGTGAAGCAGGAATGCGGGTGCTGCGCGCCCGAATTTTGGCCAGGCAGCAGGAGGAACTTGCTGCTGTGGCGTCAGACGCACGCAAAGGCCAAATCCGCGGTATGGACCGATCAGAACGTATTCGCACCTACAACTTCCCGGAGAACCGAATAGCTGATCACCGCACCGGATATAAGTCCTACAACCTGGACCAGGTCATCAACGGAGCTTTGGAGCCGGTTATCCGCTCCTGCATTGATGCGGATGAAGCAGAACGTTTAGCAGCACTCGGCGCCTCCTAGTGGATATCCGCGCTTTGCTGGCGGAAGCTCAAAGCTTGCTCGCCACCGCCGGCGTCACCTCTGCAGGTGTTGATGCGGAAATCTTGCTGGCCACCGTTAGTGAGACCTCTCGCGGTGAACTGTTGGCTGCTGCATACCGGGGCGAGTCCGTAGGGGATGAAGCTCTGGAGAAGTTTCGGGTGCTCCTTGCGAGGCGACAAGCCAGAGAGCCCCTGCAGCACATCACCGGGCGTGCGCCGTTTATGAACTTCGAGGTGGCGGTGGGGCCAGGAGTGTTCGTGCCACGCCCGGAAACGCAATCCTTGGTGGAGGCAGCGATTAACCAGGCGCTAGCCAGTGGGGTGGGGGAGCGCGGCCTTCGCATTCTTGATCTGTGCTCAGGCTCGGGGGTTGTGGCCATCTCGCTGGCGAGAGCTCTTCCTTACGCCGGGGTTGTTGCCGTAGAAATGTCGGAGGCAGCACTGCCCTATCTGCGCACCAACGTGGTGCTGCTGGCGCCCGAGGTGGAGGTTGTGCACTCCGATGTGGTGAGCTACGGGGCAGCGCTTGAGGCAGGAAGCGTGGATATGGTGCTTGCTAACCCGCCCTACGTTCCCGATTCTGAAGTGCCAAACGAGCTCGAAGTAGCCACCCACGATCCGGCACTTGCCCTTTTTGGCGGGGAAGACGGGCTCCGTGTGGTGCGAGATGTTGTGGCCTTAGCCCTGAAAGCTTTGAGGCCCGGTGGTTACCTCGCTATTGAACATTCCAACCTGCAAGGGGATGTAGTGCGGGAACTTTTCTTAAGTGCGGGCTTCCGGGCGATATCCACCGAAGTGGACTTGGTTGGCCGCGACCGGTTCACTCAGGGGTTTGTCCCCTAAGCCTTCCTGTCAAGAAATTCCTTGATGGCCGCAATAGCGGTTTTCCCGGTGTCATGGGGTGAGAACCAGGCGGTAGTAATCCCCAACTCTCCCGCACCCCTCAAGTTGTCGGGGGTGTCATCCACAAAGAAGGTGTCAGAACCTGTGGCACCATAGCGCTCCAGTACTCGCTGGTACACGAGCGGATCGGGCTTGCGTGCTTTGTAATGGGCGGTGGCAAACAGGTGTTCGCCAAACACGGGAACCAGTTGGGGCGCCACGTCGGTGAGGTGTTCCCCAATGAGGATGCCGTTGTTGGTCAGGAGAGTGACCTGGCCGTGGTCTTTCGCGAACTCGACCGCGCTCAACACGTCTGGACGGAACACCATGGCTTGTTTGCGCATGGCCACCCAGTTTTCGCGCTCAATATGTGATTCAAAAGCCGTGTTCACCAGGCGTAAGTATTCATCGCCGGTGTCGGGATCTCCCGCTTCGGCTTTCCACTCGCCCTCGTCGTGCCACCACCGTCTTCTTAGTTCATGGAAGTCCCAGCCGGTGATTTCGGTGAGAGCATCCATCCGGTGGCGCCAGTGATAGTCGTAAAGAACATTGTCCATATCAAAAATAAACAGCATGATTGCTCAAGCCTAGGGCCAGGGGCATTCCTGCGACGCGAACTAGAATGGGACTCGTGTCGGC
>Ga0105053_10011634_pt1 | contig 10743 bp, 7 predicted proteins | sample BON01_FD_78093 | JGI IMG/M metagenome (GOLD analysis project Ga0105053, IMG submission 78093) | Freshwater microbial communities from Lake Bonney liftoff mats and glacier meltwater in Antarctica - BON-01 | ecosystem: Environmental > Aquatic > Freshwater > Ice > Glacier meltwater | place: Lake...
CAAATATATATATATATATATATACATATATAAGGGGGAGGGGTCTAAGAGTAGCAATGAGCCCCGTATCAATACGTACCCGTCGTGGACATACCTAGGGGGGGCGGCGGTTCTAAGCTAGTATTTGGCCATGCACTTGAACGTATCCGTCGTGGACATATCTAGAAGAGCGGGGGTCTAAGACTAGTATTTGTATGGGATGTACCCGTCGTGGACATGAGCAGGCCCTAGTTTCACTGTAACAAAACTTAACGGCTAACGTGGAGGGATGGTGTACAAAGGCCGTTATAATTGAAGGCGGCTGAATGGCTAAATAAATTAGGCCAACACAATTAGAGGAAAACACGGTTATTCACCATTTTGCAATGATATGTACACCCTCTGCTCGCGTCGACAATGTCTCTAGTAGAAAGGTAAACTAGGGCCTGGACATACCTGGGGGGGGGTAGGTCTCCGCCCGCCTCGCCGAGGAGCCGTGAACCGGCTGGAGCCGTGAGCGAAGGTCCGCCCCCCCTGCGGTATCTCTTCCGCCTCCTGCGCTAAAGGCCCCTGCTGAGTCCACGTTGGCCGGCTGCAGCCTCGAATGGAGGTCTGACCCCCCTGCGGTATTTCTTCCGGGACCTCCTGCGCGAAAGGCCCCTGCGAAATCCACAACAAACGTCGAGCCGCTGGCCGGCTGCAGCCGTGAGCGGAGGTCTGATCCCCCTGCGGTATCTCTTCCGGGACCTCTTGCTGCGGAATCCACAACAAACGTCAAGCCGCTGGCCGGCTGCAGCCTGGAACGGAGGTCCAACCCCCCCACGGTATCTCTTGCGGCGCCTCCTGTGCTGGAGCCCTTTGTGGAGTCCACCCCGCGGGAGCGGCCCCCGGTATCTCTCCCGCCGACGCCCGCAGCGCCCGCTGCCCGTGCATTCGCCGCCGAGATACCGGGAGCCGCTCCCGCAGCCCGCGCATTCGCCGCCGGCGGCGGTGGGCCACACACAACTGGCGCGCTCGCGCCGGCTTCGGCCGTTCGCACTGTCGGAGCGTTGGGAGTCGCGGCCGGCGCGGGCGTTCGTGGCGCCTTGCACTTGTAGCAGTTTGGCTTGGAGGCGAAGACTCCGCCCACGCCGCAGCTCAAGCAGGTCCAATTCGCGGGGCGCGATGCGGGAACAAGACTTTGCGTGCCCCCCGGCGGTATTGGTGTTTGGGACGGCGGCGGGAGCCGCGGCGAAGTCGTAGGTTGTGGTGGCGGTTGTGGGCGCGAGGGGGCTGGGGCGCGAGCCTGGGCGGGGCCGGGAGGAGGAGAAGGAGAGGCGAGGAGGGGAGAGTCGGAAGCGATTGGTGCGGGGCCAGGGGCGCGGCCAGGAGCCGAACGCGAAGTGGCTGCGCGTCCAGCGAGTGAAGACGACGCTGGATCGGATGGCTTGTCTGCGCGCCCCGAGAGCGAATTGTCTGGGCGCCCGGAGTGCGAAGACCAATTTGGCTCGGTATACTGGTCAGAGCGCGCGCCAGCTTCCAAAGCCACGACGCGCCGCTCGGTGCTACCGCCGCCGCCACTGCCGCCGCCGCCGCCGTAACCGCCGCCACCACCGCCGCCGCCACTGCCGCCGACCGCCCCACCAGCCACCGGGGGATAGCCGGTCCCCCCGGCCCAGCCACCGGGGGTCAGCCGGTCCCTCCCCCGCTCGCCACCGCCGCCGCCAGCCGCACGGGACCGCGCCTTGGCGTGTGCATCCCAATCGACGGTGCCGGCCTGTGCATCCCGACCGTTGGAGGGTGCGTCGCAGTTGCGTGGGGCCGTGCGGGGCGCCATGCCGCCACCGCCGCCGCCGGAACCACCACCACCACCACCACCACCACCACCGCCACCGCCGCCGGCACCACCGGCCCACCCGTCCCTCCTGTCCGGCACCCTGGCCGCCTCGCCCGCCATCCTCTGCTGGTCCCTCCCCTCCGGTACCCTTGCCGCCTCGCCCGCCACTGACCTCCCCACCGGTATCCTCTGCTGGTCCCTCCCCTCCGGCATCCTGGCCGCCTCGCCCGCCATTGTCCTCCCCGCCGGCATCTCCTGCTGGTACTCGCGAGGGCGCGCTCCGTAACCTCCGTCGGCGGAATAAGAAGAATCGCGCAGAGCCGGCATCTCCAACGGGGCGTCGCGCCACCGGTCCCCCCCCCGCCACTCCCACTTGTCGCCGCCGCGCTCGCTCCCGCCTGGGGGAGGCGGAGGACCGCCATGGGATGCCGGGCGGGACGGGGGGAGAGGGCCGCTGGAGGGAGGCGGAGGGGGCCCGCGGCTCTCCCACCCAGACTCAGGCACGAGTTCGCGCTCCGCGCTGCGGCGGCGCGGAGAAGTGCGCTCACGGCCAAGACCGCCTTCCGTGCTGCCTTCCTTGCTGCCTTCACGTTCACGCTCACGGCCGCGCCCACCGCCTGCTTTGCTCCCTTCACGCCCACGGCCGTGCTCAGGGCGGCCTTCCGTGCCGCTTTCCTTGCTGCCGTCACGCCCACGGCTGCGCCCGAGACCGCCTTCGGTGCCGCCTTCCTTGCTGCGTGCACGCTCACGGCCGCGCCCACCGCCCTCTTTGCTGCCCTCGTTGCTGCCTTCACGCCCACGGCCGTGCTCAGGGCGGCCTTCCGTGCCGCTTTCCTTGCTGCCGTCACGCCCACGGCTGCGCCCGAGACCACCTTCGTTGCTGCCTTCCTTGCTGCGTTCACGTTCACGCTCACGGCCGCGCCCACCGCCTTCTTTGCTGCCCTCGTGGCTCCCTTCCTTGCTGCGTGCACGCTCGCGGCCGCCTTCGTTGCTGCGTTCAAACTCACGTGCGCGCTCGGGGCGGCTATGCTCCGCGCTACGCTCCCGCCGGTCTCCCCGCGGACGCTCGTCTCGCTCTCGCCGCGCCTCGCGCCGCTCCTCCTGCGACGGCGCTCCCCCCTCGCGAGCCCCTCCGGTACCAAAGGGGGAGCCCCCTCCAGTAGCCCAGGCCCGTCCGATATCCACGGAGGAGCCTCCTCCAGTACGCAAGCGGGAGCCCTCTCCAGCATCCCAGGTCCCTCCGGTATCCAATGGGGAGCCCCGCCCCAAACCATCCGGCGCGGCCCTGCGGTCCAGAGCCCCCTTCGAATCCGGACCGTCAAACTCGGGAGCCCGCCGGTTCAGATCCCTGTGCGAGCGGTACGGATCGGGATCGCGGTCCAAATTGGAGGCGGCCCTGCGGTCCAGATCGGGAGCCGCGCCGCGGTGCCGGTCGTCAACCCTTCCGGTATCGCCCCGGCTGGGCTCGGAGCCTCTCCGCCACTCCCGCGACTCCTCTGCGCGGCTCGGCTGATCGCCCCACTGCTCCCGCCAGTTATCTCGCCCGCCATCCCGCCCGTCACCGCCCTCGCCGCGCCCGCGATCGCCGCCCCGCCCGTTGTCACGCCCGCCGTCGCCCTCGCCGCGCCCGCGGTCGCCGCCCCACCCGCCGTCCCGCCCGCCACCGCCCTCGCCGCGCCCGCGGTCGCCGCCCCGCCCGTTGCCGCGCCCGCCGTCGCCCTCGCCGCGCCGCCCCTCGTCGCCGCCCCGCCCGTTGTCGCGCCCGCCGTCGCCCTCGCCGCGCCCGCGATCGCCGTCCCGCCCGCCGTCGCCCTCGCCGTGCCCGCGATCGCCGCCCCTCCCGTTGTCTCGTCCGCCATCCCGCCCGCCGTCGCCCTCGCCGCGCCCGCGATCGCCGCCCCGCCCGTTGTCGCGCCCGCCGTCGCCCTCGCCGCGCCGCCCCTCGTCGCCGCGCCGCCCCTCGCGGCCGACGTGCCCGCCACGCTGCTTCTCCGCCGCATGCACCTGAGAGCGGTTCATATCACCTGTGGTGGGGCGGCAGGGGGCTGTTGTTACAGAATTCTCGGCTGTGTTCGGGGCCGAGCCGACGTGGCCGGCTCCAGGCTCGCCGGGCGGCCGCGCGCTGACCGGGAAAAACTTACCGGGGCTACCCCGATCGCCAGGCCCACGTCTCGAGTGCTCGGCCCCGTGGTACGTGTCCCACACCGCCGCGCGCTGCACAGGACTCCGCCGCTGCCCCGGCGCATCCCGCGGCTCCTCCTGCGCGTACTCTGGCTCTTCCGAGTCCAGAATATCGGCGACGAGGGTTGAGGTTAACCCGTCGTCGGCAACTTCAAACATCATTGGTACGGCGTTCGCAGTGCTTTCGGCGGCGCTGGTGGCGGCGCGTTCGGCGGCGGCGACGGCGGCAGCGGCGGTGACAGCGGCGGTGGCGGCGGCGGCGGCGCTTTCGGCGGTGACGGCGGCGGCCTCTTCGGCGGCGGTGCTTTCAGCGGTGCTGGCGGTGACGGCGGCGGCGTACACGACTGCGGTGACGGCGGCGGCCGCCGCGGCGGCGGCGGCAGCGATGCTTTCGGTGGTGCTTTCGGCGGCGGTGACGGCGGCGGCGGCTCTAAAGGCAGCGGCGGCTGCACCTTCGCTGGGGTGGGTGGCGCCCGCCGCCGCGCCTAGGAGGGACGCGTCCGCCTGCCACGCGTTGGGGTCGTGGTGGTAGGCGTACTGTTGTGAATATTGCAGCTGTGAATACTCGGCGGCGCCCCACTCGCCCGCCGGCCCAGCAGCTGCGGCGTGTGAGGCCGCCGCAGGCGTCTTCGCCTTAGCGCGGGTCGAAGGGTCGATCGAGGCGAGCATCATGGCCGCCTGCTGAGCGAAATGAGCGCCCGTAGCCTCGCGCGCGGCCACCGAGTTTGGGCCTACGTCGGCCGCCTCACCCCAGCGAGACTCGCCGGTGACGGCGTTGACGTAGTAGTAGTGTCCGGTCGCGTAGTCCAACCTCGTCTCCCACTCGCCTGCGCCCGCCGCACCTGAAGGCAGGAGCGTAACGTTGAGCTTGGGCAACATTGGTCTCAGCTGAAGGCGGCAACGTTTGAAGAGACAACAGCAACGCACCTTGCTGCTTCTTCCTGCAGATCGGCAGGTGCACATCTCGGACCTTGGCTGAGGAAAACGCCTTGCCGCAGAGCGGGCACGCGGTCGTGCCAGCAGCTGCTTCGCTGCGGTGCGGGTCGCCGCGGCGCGGAGGGCTGCGGCGAGGGCCATCCGCTGCTTCGCTGCGGTGCGGGTCGCCGCGGCGCGGAGGGCTGCGGCAAGGTGGGCTGCGGCGAGGCGGGCTCCGCCTCTGGGCCGTGCTGCGGCCTCCGTTCCGACTCTGATCTGGCGATGGGGAGCGCCGCGATCGGGCATCACGGCGTCCGTCGTCATTGCCGTGGCTGCGGCCTCGCCCGCCTCGCGGCTCCGCCTCCGCGTCGTTGCGAGGGCGCCGATCTCTGTCCGAGGCTTCATCACGTCGATGCATGGCCGTCCGCGACGGGGAACGGGGCTTCCAGTTCGCGCGACTCGCGCGTACAAAAACTCGCGGCGGCGCGGAGCGGCAAGTCGTACAGAATACCGCTGAGGGGCGGCTGCGCTACTAGCTCGAGAGCCGTTACACTGTCGAGGTAGGCACAAGGCGGGCTGGGCAGGGGGGTGTTTGAGGTTTTGGTGCGAAAAGCATGTTATCATCATGTTGTGAGAGGCAAATTATACGAGAGGCAAATTATACGCTAGATATATAGCATATACAGATAAATTATAATTTACACGTACTGATGACACTTACACTTGACACTTTTGACAACCCCACTTACACAGATAATACACACAGCATCTCTTTATCTCTATCTAGAGCGCTATACTAAACTAATTATTATACTATATTAGGCTATACCTGTAATACAAAGAAACAGACGAAAATTAATGCGGGGACGGACGGAGAGAGAGAAAGAGAAAGAGAGAGAGAGGGACACGGGAAGAGGAAGAGGGAAGCGGAAGAGTAGGGAGAGCACAGAGATGAGGCTCTGGCTTTGGCAGACGAGCGAGGGAGCACAACTACAGACGACAACTTTATATTTATAAATTATATATTATAATATATTATAAACCAATTATATATATATAATTATATATATTATATATATAAGCAAAACGCAGATAAAGATATAAGGAGACCGCCAGATCCGTAACGGTACACACGCACGACAACACAACGACAAAACAAAATAAAAATAAATAAACATCGACATAGCAACACAACGACAACAACACTGGACACGTCCGGCACGAGCACGGCGCGCCAACACAGATCACAACGCACGACGACGACAACACAATAACTCAAAAACAAGAACGCCCCGTCGCGGCAAGGGGCGGAGGAGGCAGGGGAAACGGATGGGAATAGAACGGAGCCGCGTGGCCGGCCGCAGAGACCGCCCCACGACTGGGAGCGAACGACACGGTCCGGTAAAATAAGAAATCTGTCGTAGGCCAAGGCGTGTGCAAAAGAGTAGACCCCAGACCAGCCCAAATCCCGGGGTCGCGCGGTGGCGCCGCGCCTCGAGAGCCCACGCCAAGGAGCGTCGAGAAGCCCGAGTGCAGCCTACTCAAGGTTCGCTGGCGACAAGGCTGGCGTGCAACAGGCGCCGACCAAAACGCGGCGCAGCTTCAGTAGAGCTCTAACCATGGCTCTAACCATGGGACGCCCCATGGACCTACGTCCTACACAAGAGGCACCCGCGCCCCTGCAGCGTCTCAGCAAATGACGCACCCGCACTTGGCCTGCTTCTCGCCATCAGTCACCGGAGCGTCTGCGCAGACGAACAGGAGGGCGGGAGTCAGGACTGGCCACCCAAGCGCTGCACTCTTTCGAAGGCACTACGGGCAAGGGCCACGGCTGCACGCACCGGGCTTCTTCGCGTCCAGGCTCTTGATGACGAGGTGCATCGCCATACCCCCCCCTGCAACCACTTTCAAATCTGTGGTCGGCAACGAAAGCAAGGCGTCAGCGCACAGGTGCTCGGCCCTTACAAGGATGTTGTCGACCAACAGGCCTTGCCTCACACAGCCCACCCCCATAAACACGCTCGCCACCCCGGCGGGAGCTCAGAGCCCCTTAGCTGGACCGACGCCGTCGCGGCGCACGCTGCGAATGCGAGGCAGGGCCCGGCTGGGCAGTCGCTCACCCTTCATCATCTTCTCGTCAGGGAGAAACCGGCCCTGATGAATCACACGAAGCTGCTCCAACCTAGGCGCCGTCGCGCCACCTGCAGACGCGATGCATCGGGGCTGCAGTCAGACGCCACCCCGCGGAGCGCGCGCGCCTCTGACCGAGCCCTGCCAGCGACAGACCTGTTGGCGCCGGAAGCAACGAATACGCCAAAACTCTCAACTGCGCCACGGTCCCCGTCACCTCGATCGTACACTTCAGGCCCTCCACCGGCATGTCGGGCCCCACCAGCTTGATGAGGCAGGTGCCCGCCATCTTGACCAGTGCCTGGCGCAGAAGTAAGGTTTTCCAGCTTGGAAAACGAACGGCGCCGCAAATTTAGACCAGCTGAAGTCGCCTGGATCTTTCACCTTTCCAAAAAAATGCGCGCACAGGCGGCACTTCCCAATTCCAAACAGCGAGGCGAGCACGGCGCTGCGTTTGACTTATACTCGGCAGCCAGCTGCTGCGCCCACTCCGTACGTACGAAGGACCGACCACGGAACTCCAAGCATCTGCGCGTGTGGCACGCGCGCAGGAAGAGTATAGCGGGCCGGACGCGTGCGCGCGGCGCGGCACGGGTCGACCGGGAGGACGCGTGGCCAAAGCTGCCGCGCCGATGGCGCACAGGCCAATTTCGACCCGCACGCCGAGGACTGAGCAGGCCCGGACATGGGAGCCGCTGCCTGCTGCCGGAGAGTCCGAAAATTCAGGGTTTCCGACTTTAGCCACAGGCAGCGGCACGATAATCGTATGGACATCGTATGTGCGCTGCAGGTGCCACGTTTCCAGTGGTTTGGGCAAATGGCGCAGGCGAGCGTGGCGTTTTGTCTTTGTCTTATTTGTTGAGTTGGGTTAATTCGATATACTATGGATGAAAATATAGATAGATGTTGAGATAGATTGATAGTAATTACAAGATAGATAGATATAATTATATATATAGCTATATTTATGTATATATATTATATATATACACACACATAATAAATACACTTATATAAACCCTCCCCTCTGGTATGTATTTTTGGGATCTCCGCCTACTTGTATTTCACATGTATCCCTCCTGTATCTCACCGTATCCTTGGTATCCCGCTGTATCCCTGTATAGACCTATATCTAGCAATTTTGCAGCAGATCCACTGTATCCCGCTGTATCCCACGGTATCCAGCTGTATCCGTACGTATCTGGCTGTATCTAGCTGTATCTAGCTGTATCCCGTTGTATCTCACCGTATCCCACCGCCTCGAAAACGGGATATATGGCAAAAAATACACATACTATTTACTATTATTATATATATGTATATATATATATATATATATATACAGTATAATATACATCGGGTAAACAATAAATCGAATTATTTCATAAAATACGGCTTCGTGCTCGGGCGCGCCGGCGCCGGCGCGCGAGCATGCCTGCCGGCACACATGCCGGCGCGCTCGCTCCTCTTGACACACACGTCCAGGATCTGTAGCTGTGAACGCAGCGCAACCCTACCTTACCTCGGCGCGCGTGTGCCGCGTGGGTGTCCCAACACGTGGCCCAGCGGAAATAAGTCGTGCAGCAGAATACCCCTCAAGCCTGAGTTGCGCGGCCCACAGAGGGTCTGCGCCAGGGTGTGGGCCCCGTCCTCCGTGCTGATGGCTAGACTCTCGAGGATTCCTACGTTCCTACTTGCGTCGATCAGCTGGTCTGAAAAGTCGAGCGTGTCATAACGGCGACCCCGCAGGTCGACTCCCAACGTCCTCAACCTTGCCCATCTCGTCCTCTGCGGCAAAACAAACAGTGGCCGCTCAGAGCATATGGCAGCGGGGTACGGGACTGGAAGCTGCGGTGAAGGCCGTGTGTGGGCCCGCGGAGGGCATGCACTTGCCTGCGAACGCGGCGCCCGGTACCCGTCGTGCCATCTCCTGCGCCAGCTGCGGCTCCACCCCGTCCGCTGCGATCGGGTGCACGCCAGCGTCGTTGTCGCTGGCGGCCTCGTCGCCCCCTGTGGCTGCGATAAGGGCCGGCACCGAACCGGTCAAAGTGTCGCGTGCAAGCGGCAGGCGGCACACAGCGCACACCTATAACGTAATTGCTGGCCTTTGTCATCACCTTGGCCACGATCGCATTCGCCATCGCCGCATGGACGGCATCGTGTTCACCTAAGGCGTGGGACGTGCGTCTCAAAAGTCACCAGCGCAAAGAGCCGCGTCAAGGACATTGCGTACCCTCGCTGTCGACTGTTTCCGCGTCCGGACGCGCCTTCGTTACGCTGCTGTCTTCCGTCTGCCGCTGCGCGCTCGTAGTTTTGCTGCCCGCGCAGCCCATCCTCCGAACTTATTCCTCGCGTGAACGTCAGCACCATTTCCGATTCACACGGCGCGTTCACACTCTCGTCAGCTTCGTTAGGGAGGTCGCTGTCAGCGGTAGCAGCACGCTCTGAGCAGCCTGCGCCCACCCGCGGCAGCAGCCACGTCCTGAGCAACCTTACGCGTCCTGAGCAGCCTTACGCTGCTAGCCCGGATGGGCAACGCCAACTCCTCTGTGAGCAAGTGGGACAACCTGTTCGGGGCGCTCACGAAGCCCGAGGACCTGCGACACTACGTGGTGACCAACTCGCTGCGTCAGCCGGGCGAGAAGCAGAGCATGCTGGACGTGCAGGTCGAGCTGCTAGTAAACACGCTGCAGGTGGACATGGGCTTGCTGAAGATAAGCGAGGTCGCGGAGAGCTTCGACACGGCGACATTCTGCCTGGGACAGCTCGTCTCGCACGAGCCCAAGCTCATCTCTGAGCTGCCGTTCGCGCGCACCGTGGTCGCCGGTCTGTCGAGCGCCCTCTCCAAGGGCTGGGGCGTGCACCACGGCGTGGCCAAGTTTGCTGCGAACGCCCTTACCATCCTGTGCATCTGCGAGGAGGCCGAGCTCTCCGTCCGCGAGCTCGCCATCGACGAGCTCGTCAAGGGGCTGGCCGAGTGGCTAAAGTCAGAGGACGATCCGGAGGAGCTGGACGAGGTCTGCGGATGCAACTGCGGCTGCGCGGCGCTGTCGGCGACCTGCTGGCTCGAGCGGCTGCTCGCCAAGCCGGACGGGCTACTGAGCCGCAAGGTCTGCGAGCACCCTTCGCTTTTTTACCTGAGCCACAACCTGCTCCGCGTCGTCTCGCGCCGCGACGGCAACCCCTTCTCGCTGACGCGCCTGCTGTGCCTGCCGCCGCTGCTTCCGCTGCTCCTCGATCCGCGCCACGCGCAGCTCGCCTCGGACGCGCTCGCCTTTGTGGTCTTCGGCATCGAGCAGTTCGAGAACCCAATGTTCACCGAGGACGGCGTGCAGGTCACCCTGGCGCTGCTGCGGCAGGCTGGCGGGGCGCAGGCCGTGCTAGAGCACGAGGCGTCCATCCAGATCCTGGAGTCGCTCGCCACAGCCTCGCGCTACCTGCCCTCCGCCGTGGCGGCGCTCGAGATCATCGCCGCCTCGGTCCCCGGCCGCGTCTGCCTGCAGTCTCTCGGCGCCGGGCTGAGCGCGGAGGCGGTGCGCGGGATTTGCTACCTGCATACACACACACACACACACACACACATATATACATGTGTGTATATATATATATATATATATATGTGTGTGTGTGTGTATATATATATATATATATATATATATATATATATATCTATATATATATATGTATATATATATATATATATATATATATATATACATATA
>Ga0105053_10011658_pt1 | contig 10730 bp, 13 predicted proteins | sample BON01_FD_78093 | JGI IMG/M metagenome (GOLD analysis project Ga0105053, IMG submission 78093) | Freshwater microbial communities from Lake Bonney liftoff mats and glacier meltwater in Antarctica - BON-01 | ecosystem: Environmental > Aquatic > Freshwater > Ice > Glacier meltwater | place: Lake...
CTGTAGCTGATCATGTCGCCCTTCGTCGCCTGTCCCGTGCCGACGCCGGAGAGCGTGACGGTTCGCGACGCGGAGCTGACAGAGGTTAACGCGACGCCGACGTCGCTTGTGATCAGCGGATCGCCTGGGAATTTTCGAAAATGGCGGGGCGCGGTGAATGTGAGATCGGAGCCGTCACGCTCCGCCATAAAGACGGCTATGTCGTCGAAGTATGATCGGCGCGACAGGTCGAACTCGAAGTCAACGGTCCAGTGCGAGCGGCCAAGCTCGAGAACGTCGACCGATCCCGAAAGAGTCTCCGGCGTCGTCTGCTGGACAGTCGGCACCCATTCCGATTTGACGATCCCGCGACAGGGTAGCAATGCGCCTGCACTCATAATGTCACCTGCTTCTTTGTGAAGCCGTGACTACGCGAGCAAGTCGCTAAGTCCGGTTCCGCAGATGGCGTGGCGTCGAGTTGATCTTGTCGCGAAAGACTATCGACGAGACGCTGTCTTCTAGCTCCGCGTCGCGCCTGGCGAGTGCGGCCTGAATGGCGTCGAGCGACGCTTGTGTTCCGACGTCGCCCTGAATGATCAAATGCGTCGACCCAATCGAAACAGACGAGCCGCCGCGCTGAGAGCCGAGCGCGGCTTCGACGTTTGCGCCAGCATTGATTGCGGCGAGAATACCCCGGTTCGCCGCCGTTCCTGACGCCGTGATGACGCTCTCCCCGCGAGACAGGTTCGCCGCTATGCTGTCGCTCCGGCCCGTGCCGGGTCCGCGGATGTCGACGCCGCCGTCGGCGAAGTTCGCCGCCGTGCTGGCGATAGTCGCGACGACGCCAGCCCCTTGCGCGGCGACAGCCGCCCCCGCCGCAATGTTCGCCGGGAAGGGAAGCGACAGGGCGCGCGCGACGCCGGTCTGAATTGCGATGATCGCGGAGGCAATCGACGCGGCCTTCTCGATTGCAAACAGGACTTTGTATATGCCGGACTGCTCGCCCGCGAAGGTCTTCGCCAATCCCGCCAAGCCGCCGAAGAGCTGCTCTCCCGCCGCGAGCTGCATTTGCATTGACGTAGCGCGGATTTCCGCGAGCTGATTTTCGGTCGCCTGCTCGAGCTCGAGCTTCCGGATCGCGTACTCTTCGCGCGTGATCGCCTCTTCTTCGAGCCCCTCCTTCAGCGCTTCGAGCTTCGCTTCACCAGCCGCGCGAACGCGGTCGGCTTCCTTGTCCGAGAACTCGCCGGTCCCGAGAAGCTCTTCGCGAATTTGGGCGGTCGTGGCGGCCTGCTCCTCTTCGAGAATGGCGATTGCTTCCGCCTTGCGGCCAGCGTCCTTGATCTCTTCTTCGATAGCGGTCCGGCGCGCCTCATACTCGCGCTCGATAATGCCAATCGTAAAGCCTGCCAGCTCGTCGCGCCGGTCCATCAGGTCGGAGATTATGTCTTGTTCCGACTTCGCTTGATCCGCCTTAATTTTGCTCTTCTCGACCTCGCGGTCGACGAAGGCGTCGAAGTCCTTGTCGTCAGCCTCGCGAATATCCGCGAGCTGGCTCGAATACAGGTCGTTAGCCTTCGTCCGGAGCGCCGCCTTCGTGGCCTCCGCGCCGCCCGCCTTGTCGATTGCCGCGAGCTGCTCTTCGAGAACGCGCGCGATCTGCTCTCGCTGGCTTTCGAACTGGCCACGGTATGCGCTCTTTAGATCGTCTATCGCCTTCACGGTTTCCTTGTCGGCTTCCCCTCCGCCGCCCCCGCCGGTCGACGTCGACTTCGGCTTAAAGGCGCTATCGGGAGCTTCCAGAAGACGGCCTCGCTGTTCAGTCGCGCGAGCTAGTGCGGCCTGAAGTTCCTTCGTCAGTTCGATCTCTTCGGCGATCCGCTCGTTCGCCCGTGCCGCCGTCTCCGCGCCGCCAAACGCCTTGACAGGCGAGTTCGCGAGAGCCGCAAGCTCTTCCATTTTTTCGGCTGATTTGGACAGCTCCGCGTTTAGCTCTATGATCCGGACGGTCGCCACGTCAATCGCGCCCTGGCGAGCGGCCTTGCCGGTCGCTTCCATCTCTTCGCGTATCTTGCGATACTTTTCGGGGATCGGGTCAAGGGCGTCGAGAACGTCGACGGCCCCGTCTTTCATAGCGCCGAACGGAGCCGGAAGGAGCGCGTCGATTGCGTCCATTTCTTCGCCGATGGCGGCGAGCTTCGAGCGCGTTCGTTCAAGCGGCGTTTCGGTCTTGCCTGCCTGAATTGCCATGTAGGCAAGCGCGCCAGCGGCGGCGGCGACGCCGATGATCAGACCGACAGGGCCGAACATGAAGGCGGACGCGGCGCGTAGGATCGACATAGCGCGAGCGGTCGCGGTCGCGCCGACTGCGATTGAGTTCAGGCCGTTGACGATAGAGAGCGCGGCTTGCGCGCCGAGCGCGCCAGTGAGTGCCGCTCCGGCGACGATCAGCGCTTCGCCGAAGCCCTCGACGTCGTCAGCGATAAAGTTTATCGCGTCGCCCATCGTCTGCGAAATCCCGGCGACCTGACCGCCTTCGTTCAGGTATTCGCCGACCTTCACCTTCAGGCGGTCGAAGGCGAGAACGGTCGCGTCGGAAGCGCGCGGGATCGTGACGGCGAAGGCGGCGTCGATGTCTTCGCCGCTCTTCAGGATCGCGTCAAAGACCTTCTTGCCGGTCAGCTCGTCGCGCGCCCCCATCTCCTTCAACTTGTCAGACGTGACGCCGAGCCCCTTCGCGATCCCCTCGAAGAGAAGCGGAGCGTTCTCGCGGACGGAGCGAAGCTCGTCGCCGCCGAGAATGCCGTTAAGCGCCTGACCGAGCTGCATGACGCCAGCCGCTTGCTCCGAAGACGCCGCGCCGCCCGCCTTGAATGACCGCGTGACGATCTGGGTCGCCCGGCTCACGTCTTCCTGAGACGCCGCGAGCTTGCCGGAGACGCGAAGAAGGCGCGAGTACAGGTTGACGTATGGTTCTATCTCCGACCGGCTATCTCGCGCCGCGTCCTGAATTTCGTTCAGCGACTTCGCCTGCACTCCGGAGATTTGCGACGACGACGCGAGCTTGTTGTTCAGGTCTGCCCACGCGTCAGTATATTTCACAACTTCGCGCGCGCCCGTGCCGAGTGCAATCGCGACAATTGCCCGGCGAACGTCTTTTGACATTTGATTTGTCGAGTTGGTGATATTGCGGTTCATCTGCTGATAACGGCGCTCGACCTTATCGGCTGTCGTTTCGGTCAGTCGGGCCTGACGCCGCATTGAAGCCTCGTAGCGCTTCATGTCTACGCGCAATTCGGTCACAAGAACTTCTATGTCGTCAGCCATATTTCGCTAGAACCTCGTCAAATTCTTCGTCAGTAGGTGGGGCCGTCGTGGTCACGCCTTGCGAGCGAAGCCAGCCGTCGACCGCCACCGCGTATTCCCAAAGCGAGCACGCCTTGACCTCATCCGGCGAGAGGCCCGCCGCTAGTCCGGTTCCGAAGTATGCGGACCATCTGACTTTGCCTCGGGGAAGGGGCTCGTCGGCTGATCCGCCTCCGGCTTTCCCGGCGGGGCGTCCTCTACGCCTTCAGGCGCTCCGACGATTGCCGCCGACAGGATGACTTGCGCGATCAGTACGTTCTCGCCGAGCGGCCTCTCGTCGACGTAACGCATTGTCAGCTTCAGAGCGTCAGCCGGAGACATGCCGCCGCCGATCAGGCCAAGGCGCATGGTTTCGCGAACGTCGCTCACATGCCACGCTCGACCCTCCAGGCGCGCCAGAATATGCGGCGGACCGGCGTCGCACTTCTCTTGAAGCTCGATCAGTTGTTTGATCGTCAGGGCGAACGAATATTCTCCGTCCGCCCAATTGATCGTTATCAGCCCCAGGCGCGACACGGGTTAGGCCTGAACCGCGTCAGTGACCTCGCCGTCGGAGACGAGTGTGATCGACCCCGTCGCCTTGTCTTTGCGTCCGCCGCCGACCTGAAACTCGGTCAGGTGGAAAGCGCCGGAAAAGACGTGACCGGCGGCGTCGCCGTCCGCCACGATTGCCTTGATGTTCTTCGTCAGCGGGCTTTTCAGCCATGCCGCATAGGCGGCGGTGTCCGACGCATGCATCAAGCCCTCGCCCGTGATCGTGTAGCCGATACTGTCCTTCTCGCGCTCAATCCAAGCCGGGGCCTCGGGGTCGGCGCAATCGGGAACGACGCTGTCGACGGTTGTCACTGAGCCCTGAAGGGCGCGCGACGTGTTGATCAGGCACGGGTGAGAAAATACTTCGGGATCGGCCCCGTTGCCGATCTGGATCAAGATTTTCGAGCCGGTAAATGTCTGGACTTTCGTCATTGTGCAATTCCTCGCCTAATTGTGCAGTGGTTGACTTCAGGTCTCATTACGCGCGCTAGTCTGTCGCTTCGATTTCAGTTGTCATCTCGATTACGCCGTGCCGAATGCCGTTTATGACGTCGCGAATATAGCGCTCGTTCTCCGGGTAGCAGAGAACGCAACGGAGCCCGGCGGGAAGGTCGAAGCCGTCTTCGGTTTCGAGCGCGGAGATAACCGCCGCGCCAATGTCCTTGCACGACGCGAAGCCGTCTTCTTTTGTCCATACATGAATGAAAAGGCGGACCGACTTCGCTTCGAGAAACTGAACTGACGCGTCGCTTGCGCTGTCTTCGCCTATTGTCAGATAAGGGAAGACAGCCGCCGGATCGGGACCGCCGAGAATGCGGGCGTTGTGAGAGCCAAGCGCGGCGGTGACGTCGGCGTCGGCTTCGAGAATAGCTCCGACCGCGTCTTGAATGTCTGACAGGCTGATCATGCTTCCTTGATCCCGGCTCGCATCGCTCGCGACATGCGGGCGCTAAATCGTGGCTTCATTATTCGATAGTTCGTGAAGAAGAAGGGTTGAGCGGGACGGTCGACGGTGCCGAACTCTTGCCAACGCGCATTCTGCATTCCGTTCTCGTCGCGAATGTTCCCGGCGACGACGCGCCAGATTAAGCCGCCTGATCCGTCCGCCGCATAGTATTTGATCGTGTCTCGAAGGTGAACGGCTCCGGCTGGCGCGTTCTCGTCATAAGGCGCGTCGCGCTTGGCGGCCTCAGCCAGCGCCCTCGCGTTCGCCTTCGTCGCTTCCGTCATCCGACGCCGGACCGTCTTCGGCATGCGCTCCGCTCTCGCCCTCAGCCGGTCGAGGCCCTTCGTCTTCGCTGAAATCTCCAAACTCGTCGCCCTCCTTCGGTGCGAGGCGATACTTGACGCCCTGGGCTGTTGCCTTTGTTGCGCACTCGCGCGTCACGTTGTAGGGCCTCCCGGCGCTATAATTGACGCTGATCCGGCGGTCGGCGTCGGGCGTGAAGCTGAACGGCTTATCGAAAAAGATTAAAGGCATGTCAGCCCCCTTCGGACGGTGTGCCGGTGTCGGCGGTGATGATTAAGTCGGCGCGGCCTGTCTCGCGGTCGACGTGGCGAATATCGTATATTGCACCCGTCCTGGCGTTGACGCCCCGGTCGGCGGTTGTCAGGGCTGACAGGGCTTCGCAATCGCGAACGCTGATCTCGAAGCCGGAGACGCCGCGAACATTCTCCGCGATGACGTCCTCTTTCCCCGATCCGGCCTGAACGATATTCGCCGCGACAGTGATCAGCGGAGCCCATGCGGCGGCGCTCTTGACGTAGCCGGACGTTGCCCCCCCTTTGCGCTCGAAGCGCACCAGGTCGCGATACATTCCCGCCCTCATGCGACGAAGCCGATCTTGTAGTCGCCGATCAGCGCTTCGACGGCGAAGGGCATTTCTTTGAGGGTCGCGGCGGTCGCGGTCTCGCGTTCCTTATACCAGTGACCGACAAGGAGCTGAACCGCCTGTTTTATCGGAGCGGGGACGGCGTCGGCGGAGGGGAAGCCGGTCGTGTAGACGATACGCATAGCGTCGTAGCGCCACGAAGCTATTTCAGGCCAGGCCTTTCCAGTGCGCGGAACAATAGCCCACGAATAGCCGTCACTCTCGACGCGGAAGTCGGCGACGTCTGCGGTTTGCTCTACCTCGTCAGTGTCCAGGTACAAGATCGACGTTATTTCGACAGGCTCCGCCGTCAGCATAACACAGCCATAAATGGGGCCGATGCAAACATGCTTCCACGACTGAAGCATGACCGCGCGCCCTAGGCGTCCAATAGGGCCGTCTAGAATGGCGACCGCCGCGTCGATATAGCCCTGAATAGTCGCGTCCTCGTCAGCCCATGCAACGCGAAGATTTCCCTTCACGGTCGCGAGCGGAAGAAGATCCGCCGGAGGTGTGACGACTGAGACGACAGACCGGCGCATTACTTCGCCGTCTTCTCTGTTTTCGCGGCAGGCTTCGCCGCCTTCTCTGTCTTCGGCGCGGCCTCTTTTTTGGCGTCGCCTGGCAACATGGCGTAACCAGCCCGAAGAAGATCGCGAGCGACCACATCTTCGACTTCGATCATGTTTGGCGACCGCGAGAAAGACGTCTTCGCGGTGGCGCAAGGTGTGACTATAACGATTTTCATGGGGAGCCCCTTTTTAGATCGGAAGGTGAAGCGGCGAGCCGAAGCCCGCCGCCCTAGTCAATCCCGCCTTATGCTGCGGCCATCGTCAGCTTCTTAAGAGCCTTCCCGTTCAGGCCCGCGCCGTCGACACGGCGATACGCCATGAAGCCGACTTCGAGCTCGTTCATGTACTTCTCGCGGAACACGATCATACCAGGCGAGCCGACCTTGCGGACGATAAACTTTCCGTGGTCGCCGAAGAGTACGGGACTGTCGGCGACGCCGATGTTGGGCATGTCTGGATTGATCTCGTAGCGGTGGCCGAGAAGTGTCGACGGCTCTCCAGCGCGAATGTTCGCTTCCTGCCAGAGATAATTCCCGTCGCCGTCTTTCAGCTTCCGGACCGTACCGAGCGTGGTGTCGTTGAATTGCCAGCGGCATTTAGGAGACTTGCGGTAGGGCGCGAGAACGGAGTGCTGAAGGTCAATCAGCTCGTCGCCGATAAGTGCGCCAGTGGCGGTGGCGGTCTTGCCGGTTCCGGCAAATGTGAGAATGCCCTCCGGTTTCGCGGTGCCATCGCCGAGCGTCAGAACCGCGTTGCAGGTCTGGCCAAGGCTCTCGCCGAAGAGTTCGTTTAGCATAGCCTCCATATCCCAATCCGAGTCCTGAAGCATCTCGATCGAGACGCGGACAATGCCCGACTTGTAGATATAGGCGTTCAGAATTTTTTGACCGATGGCAGGGTCGGAAGTGCCGTCGTCGGTTGTCGCACCGCCTTCAGTGTGAAGAGTGCCGCGCTGGGCCGTATAGTCGACGGTCGGGGCGGTAACGGGGTTGCCACGAGAAGAGAGCATTTGACGCGTAACGTCGCCGTCCATCATTGGCGACCACTCAGCCATCGCCTTATCAATTTCGGGAAGCATGTCTTGCGGGATCAGGTAGCCGCCGGTTGCGCCCGAAGTCGTCGCGAGAGCGCGCTCTTCAGGGGAGGCTCCGCCACGGTTATTCTGAACGAACATCGTACGCTCTTCAGGCGTGAGTTCGGCGACGCCGTGCTGAATGGCCTTCCGGAAGACGTCGCGATAAACGAGCGGGTTCACGTCGCCTGTCGGAGCGTTCTCGTCGCCAGGGTGCGGGCGGCGATTGCGGTTTTCGGTGTCGCCATGAGCGGCGGCGCGCGCTTCGGCGGCCTCAATGCCTTCGAGACGCTCGATCTTCACTTCGCGGGCGCGATATTCGTCCATAGCGGTATCGTGCTGCTTTTCAAGGTCAGCGGCGCGTTCGGCTGGCGTATCGTCCTTGACGTCGTTCAGAAGCGAACGAGCTGACGCGAGCGTCGCCGTGTTCGCGGTGCGAAGTTCTTTAATCAGTGCTTTCGACATAGTGGTATTTTCCCTTGTTCTATGCGCGGTGAGCGGTGAGGCCCTGGTTCATCTTCATTCGGAGCTTCCGCACATGAGCGGGCACACCTGAGTTAGCCTTGTATTCCTGCAAGGCGCGAAGGCCGATTTCAGTCCCGTCATAGGCCGGATTGGTCACGATTGAGACGTCGAAGAGGCTGGCGCTCGTGATCTTGCGAAGCGGCAATTCGCCTTCGTGTTCGCTCCATTCCTGAACGGTCGGAATGAACGCAATCGACATTTTGTCGAGATCGCCGCGCTTCATTTTCGGCACGATCCGCGCGACGTCAGGATCGGCAGCGTCAAGCTCCGCCGAGATATGCAGGCCGCGCTTGTCTTCCTTCAGCTTCAGCGATCCGGAGCGAGTGCGCGCCAGCGGCAAGCCCTCGTGATTGATCAGAAAGACGACGTCGGCGTTCCCTTTCAGGCTGTCGCGGAAGCATCCGGCCTCAAAGACTTCGCGGAAGTAGTCGCCGATCACGGTTTCTTCGCCGAAAACGGCGGCGTAACCTTCGACCCTCGGGTTCGTGCCGTCTTCTTCAGCGCGGAGTTCTAGCGGCACGATCAGGCGTCGGATTTCATGCTTTATCGTCATATTCCCACCAGCTTTCAGAGGAAGGGTTGATCTTGTTCAGTGCCGCCCCCGGCTTGCGGACCGTTGCAATAAGCAACGTAGCCGCGAGCCGGTGGCGAGTGACACACTTCACTAGCCCGCGAAGGGCTGTCGCGTCGGTTTCGATCATCTGCCGCTCGTCAGTCGTCAGGCCCTTATCGAAGAGAATGACAACGCCCGCCGCGATAAGCTGAAGTTGGCGACTGACAGGGTATTGCTTCGCGATCCGGCGTTCGCGTTCGGTCTCTACCTGACGAACTAGCCCGTCGATCTCTAGCGCCCGGTAGTCGACGTTATGCTCGGAGAAGCGAGGGTCGTCACTCATTGGGATCGCCGCCCGTGCCTTTGTCTTCCTTCGGCGTCTCCGAACCGACCTTCGCGTCTTTCTGGTTTTTGAGCGGCATATTCGCGCCCTGAATATAAAGCTCGTCGCCGCCTGGCAGGCCCGGACGGTCGTCGAGTGCGCGCGCTTCGTTCGGTGTAAGTTGTCCGGTGGAAATCGACTTGGCGTTGCCTTCGGAGCGTGTCTTGTAGTCGCCGCGAAGAAGGCCGTCGACGTTGAATTTGATGTAGTTCGCCTTGCGACCGCGACCGATCAGCTTTAGGTTCAGCTCTTGCTCGACCTGCCTGATCCAGCGGCCAAGGGTATGTTTGACGAGCCGCAAGTCTTCCTGTTCTCCGCTCGATTTGACGCCGCTCGACAGGTCTTGAAGGAAGGTCGGCGGGAGCGAATAAATCCGGGCGACTTGCTCGACACACCAGCGCTGAAGCTCGACGAGCTGCATTTCGGAGGGGTTAAATCCGAGCGGCTTCACTTCGTAGCCCATAGGGATCGCGAGCGCCTGGCGACCCTCCTTGTAGGCCTTCGCCGCCGCCTTCGTGAGATCGGCGCTCGCGCGATCTGCGGTCTCGACGGTCTTGAACGCGCCTTGCATTATAAGCGGAGGCATACCGCCATTATTGAATACCTTCGCGCCGTACTGCATAGCCGAGATTGAAAGCCCGATCGCCTCCGCGTTCTTCTTCACTGGGCTGACATGCGTTCGCTGATCCGCCTTCAGCAAGAAGGGAACGTCGATCACGTCGGCGGCTTCATAGACGACGGTCCGGCGCGTTCCCGGCGGCGTGTAGTGGTAGGTCTTGTGAAGGTTGATGTCTATCTTGACGGCGGTCGCTGCGGCTGAGAGCGGAAACAGGTTGACCGGGTTTCCCGCCGCGTTCCGCTCGATATAGGCGAGGCCGCGCCCCTCGGTGAGGATTTGAACAAACATGTAATTGCGGAAATCGAAGGCGGTTGTCTCGTCGTTTGCCGCCTTCCCGAGAAGGTCCGTAAGTGTTCCTGAAACCCGCTCCGATCCGCCGTTCTTCTTCTTGTAGACGTGAAGCGGGAGCGCGGCCATTGTGCCAGCCAGGAAGGTGACGGCGGCGAAGACGGCGGGGACAGTCATCGCGCTGTCGACGTTGACGTTCACGCCGGACGTCGAAAGCGAAGATCCACTCATGAGGCGGTCGAACCAGCCGGTCGAACCTTCTGTGTGATTGTCGACGCTCCGGGTCTCGCCGCGCGGTCCTAATCCAATCCGTGTTAGTATTCCCATACCTAGTCCGCCATGCTGAATGTTTCGTCTTCCCACGGGTCGGAAAGGACGTCGCCGGTCACTCCGGCCCTTGCTGCCCCGACGGCCATCGCGAGAGCGACCAGTCCGTCGATCCGGGCGGTCGCCTTCGCTTTGTCGAAGTGCCAGTCGCCCGTTCCTGCCGGGTTCTGCCTGATCACGGCTGACGAGACGTTCCAATTCAGGACGCGGTTATACTGGATCGTGATCCGGCCCTCGATAAAGGCGTTCTCGAGCTCTTGACAGCTTCCCGGCATCCAGAGCGGGTTTTCGACCTTCTTGTGAGTGAGCGGGTCGACCATCTTTTGACGACGAAATCCCTGCGGGTGCTCGATCAGCGGGATTTCGTAGCCGAGTTTGCGAAGGTCCGTTTCCAGTTCTTTGTGGCGATACTGATCGAACGCGATCGCCTGAAGGTCGAAGTCTTCCGCCAGGCCGTTGTAGTAGTCCGCGATTGCGCCGAGATTGACGACGCGCCCGTCGGTCAGGAATAAGTCGCCTTCCTTGTGCCAGACGTCGTAGCGAACCTTGTCCTTATCGACTGCGATCTGAAGCCCTTCGCGCGGTCGCCACGAATTAACGAATGCGTAATAGTGGATCACCCCACCGACATAGTAGGGGATA
>Ga0105053_10011660_pt1 | contig 10730 bp, 14 predicted proteins | sample BON01_FD_78093 | JGI IMG/M metagenome (GOLD analysis project Ga0105053, IMG submission 78093) | Freshwater microbial communities from Lake Bonney liftoff mats and glacier meltwater in Antarctica - BON-01 | ecosystem: Environmental > Aquatic > Freshwater > Ice > Glacier meltwater | place: Lake...
GCACTGGCAAGTTTTCAGGTAAGTATGCACCGCAACCTCAGCAAACAGAACTGATCTGGACAATGCTGTGGGGTTGCTGGGTAGAACTCGAAGACAAGGACGTGCACTGTAAGGAGTGGGAATGTATAATTGAAAACTTCACAGAGGAATGAAAACTTCACAGAGGAGGAAGCAGACACCACAGTGCATCAAATATATGGTCAGCGTGCAACACTCAGCGTTCATTACAAGCCGGGAGATTGGGATAGTGTACGAGCTTGGATATTGAAAGCAGGATCAGGTTGGCATCAGGCAGAAACAGCAGGAGTTTCCCGCGCAACATGGCGAATGTTAAAAAAATGTTCGCACGAGATCCCATTCGCTAGACGAAAAGGAGCACGGCTGCCTTCTCCTACCCAGACCGGCGGACACCAAGTGTACATCACAAGAAAGGGCGACCCAGCACTGCGACTTCTCATTAATCGCGGCCGGGAAACCCATCTTTTTGCATCTTTCGGCCTCCCCACTGAGGGTCGCCTCGGACTGCGGCAGGACAAATAACTCGGAAATACAGGCCTTGGCAAGCCCTTGGGATACTATCCCAATACCAGCACAAGATGCTACACAACAACGCGGCGCAGCAACGACCTGGCGAGAAGCCTGTTTCGGCGCCTTTCGCGTCACAAATTGCACCACGGGCACAAGGACGAGCAAAAATCCCGATTCCAACCCTCAAGCACCCATACAGCCGATACGGAGAAACAAACGCTGGAAGTCTGACGGACGGGAACATGGATACAACGCACATCATCCACATCCGAGGCGCGCACAGCCCGCCTCCACAATTGGACCTTATGACCCATACAGCACCACACACGCAGCAGCAACTACATGGCCCAAAAAGAATGCTCCAGCAAAATTCTGTGCTCCCACCCCGGCTTGCACGATACCATCCCCTCGGGGAAGGATACGGGCAAGCCCGCTCGGTCCTCGGACCTGAGCAGGGGAAAGATCAAGGAAAGCTGCCCCGGCATGCGACTAAGGACCTGCAGCAAAATCCGGAACTAAGCCAGCATAAAGAAAAATCAGCCGAGCTAGAGCAAAACACATGGTTGCACCCAGCCAGCCATGCAGACTCCGACAAATACCCCATGCACACAGCTCCTCCCGCGCCACGGCACCCCTACCACGACAGTGAGTACACACAAAACTCACTCAACGAAAAATATAGGCATACTGGGCTCGCACCTTGGTCGGCCTGATACCATCCCTTCGGGGAAGGACACGGGCTTGCCGGCACGGTCTTTGGACCTGTGCAGGGGAGTGAGCAAACGCGGACACCGCAAAAAAAAGCAGACATGCAGAGCCGACCTATGCGCACGACTCATCTCGCCCCACGATACCACCCGCCGGGGGGCAGTTACGCTAAAACTACACAAAAAGGACACGACGGCGAGAAGGAATTAAATTACGGCCAGGATGCACAAGCAGAGGGCGAAACGAGACCTAAAATCACCAAGCAACCACAAGGATGTCTCATTGCGGAAGGGTGCGGCAGGATTGCAGAATTCTTGGCCCAAGCACCCTGGAACAAGAAGTGGGAGGGGCTCGGTGCGACACAGCCCGAGCTAGAGAAACACCTGCACTCACACAACTCCACCTGTCACCGCCTGACAATGATGCTGGAAGAGCTGCCGACTGAGGCTATCCCCACGGTTGACAGTAAAATTCTTCAACAGATACACAGAACCCTACAAAACAGCATGACGCCAGATTGGCCAGAGGAGTGGCTTCAACCAGAGATCTTCACACCTGGGTTTGATGCTATGATCAGCGAAATTGCACAGTTTGAAACGTTGCGTCTGGGATTCCTGATCACGATAAAAGAGACCCTTCTGGGAGTTTATGACAAATTGACAAACACACACATGACTGAGATGGTCAAACAACCGCCACAGACTGCCCACCTCCTGGATATGAAGCCAGCGCTGACATGGGTGCAGTTTATACTCCCGGAGGAACTAACGCACTCACCCCAACAGTCGACCCCTCTCCAGGAAACATTTGGCCCACTTGGCGAAATAGCTGAGATTTTTCTGTTTATGCCACGGCCTGAAGACTTCATCATTTTTCACGGCAGCTTGAAGATTCCCAACATTGACGTGATTTTGTCACCGCAACACAACCTGATCATGATCAAGAATCCTAATCATTCATCTCTTCCAATCCGGTCTGCGGCAGCACCCCACTACCCCACAAGGAGACAGGCCCTAGGCACACTCGTGACACTGTCTTTACGAGACCGCGACCGGCACGAAGCCACAGTAGTGGCCATCGAGCAGAACTATTGGCTGAGGGAGTGGGTATACATGATCCGGATAGAGGAAATTGGAAAACCCCCTGAGCTCCTCATGACTATCCTTGACAGAGGAAGCAATTCACAGGACATCTCCACTCGCATCAGCCCCAAGGCGATTATGCTGACAGATGGAGATGTGACCCTCTTTTTTAATGAATTTGAGCGACCGACACAGGTGACAATTATCCAGAAGGGCAGCCCCGGCTTCTATGAAACAGTTCGCATTGTCAACCCCCTCCAGGCCAAGCTCTCTCCCAGAATTAAAGTACAAGACATCGAAAGTCACCGCCTTTTCACTGTTGACATGAGCCCCCCCGACATTGCAAAGCCCAGAGAAAGGTACAGCCTGGACAGACACTCAAATTAAGAACCAACTGGGGACCAAAAAACCCATGGAACACCACTTCCGACACTAAGGCAGACACTGCTACACACCAAGCCCCCTTCGCTATAAAGAGCAACCCGTACCTCGAAGCAGGCAACTTGGAAGCCACGGAGCCGGCCAGGTTGTGGGCCGCGACTGCTATGGTGGAGGGGAAACGGGAATTCCCACCCATGGAAAGACACACTGCGGTCATCCAAAAAAAAAGGCGCCCCCGAGGAACATCGAGACAGAAGATCCTGATAAAATGGCGCAACTACACCATCCCATGCACCTATTCTGACCGGTTTACCCCAGCTACTCTGATTGAAGATATAGGCAAGAGCACATAGGCTTCACCAGAAGCCCTTGTCAAGGCGACATTGACCCCCCCAAACAACCCGCTAGAAACGATGCTTCTGGACATACCCCTCCGCATGCAAGGAATCGTCAAAGGGGACACCTTGACACTGCTTGTACGACATGCTACGATACATGACCCATATGACGTACAGCGCTTCGTAGCCTACCGGGAGGAGTTCACAATACAAATCTTCTTTGTTGCACTCCTGGAAACTTCCTCCATCCCAACTTCGTCCGAAATTATCATACGTCACAAAGGCCTCTGTGTAGACCCGCCCACCGGTTTCAAGACTGCAACCTACCGCATGAGCCTACCCTCTATGTACGCTTCAGCAGTCACCCGGACGCCCATCCGCGCAACGAACCTGAGCAGTCCGAGTCAACAGGAGAAGCCGATGACTCAACGGTGGACCCAACGAACACCTTCCCACCAAAGGACAGGTGCCGGGGAACCCAGCCAGAGACACGTGACACGAGGACAGCCAAGGGCGAAATGGGAATGGCCCTCTCGATAAGCCCCTCACAGGCCTTTGTTCAAGACCCCGAGGGGAAAACTCATGTCTTGCTCTTCAACCCACAGGACTCCATAGCAAAAAATCTGATGCGCCACTCTTCTCAGCTCCACCTCCCACCTTTAATGGAGCTGTACATCCTGTCCGGTAGCCACATTATACAGGCGGATCGCACAGGAACAGAGAACGGGCTCCACCAAGAACCACACTTGAAAATCCTTCTCCGATGCCGGGGCGGGATGCGAGGCGGATCCAGAGGCTCCCCCCAGGGCGGCCCCTGGGGCAAAGGTAGAGGACACCGATCTCCGGAAGGTGATGACAGACAAATTGGAAGGTCTCACGGAAATGAGGACAGAAGCAACCACACCACGCCCCCCGGGAGGGGAGGACGAGGGCGAGGACGAGGAAATCTCCCCATCGAGCATAGACGTCCTACGTTAGTCCACACAGCTGCACAAGAACCCATAGATGCCAACAGACTCAACGCCTCGCTGAAAGCAACCCAGGAAACACATTGCAACATGATGATACTACACTGCCGTCAGAGTTGGGAGGAATCCGAAATGACTATTGGCCATGGTCCCACTCCAACCACGGCTGATCGGACGATGCAACATGGCGAGGGACCCGCCGAGCAACAGAAGATCACTCCACTTGAACCAAAGCAGCATACCACCCGTACTGCAACAGCTCGCCAATTGAAGATGGATAGCACTCAGGATGAAAAGATTACGACCAAGGGAAGGGGTCCCGTCAAAAGTAAGGGGGAAAAGGGAATGGAAAACAATCCACACAAAAAAACGAATTCTCCTACACCTATCACTACCCCGAGAGCACCTGGAGCCAGCCAGCACAGTCAGAAGCCGGCACAGGGCCGAGAGGTAGGAAGGGCCAAAGAAAGGATGAAACACCCAGCTCGACGACACCCTTGGCCTTGTCAGATCTCCTCGCTCTCTCTTACTGCTCAATGGCCCCCCCCACCGGGGGGGCGCTCCCCGCGTTGGCCTGGTGCTGCTTGCTCTGGTGGCCCGCGCTGCGGCTCTTGGCCCTGCACCAGTCGAGCTCGGCACCGCCGGGGACTTTGCCATCCTGGCCAAGAGCGGTATGAGCTCCGTGCAGGGCTCTGTGACCCTGCAGCAACCCACCGTCAATAGCGATGTGTCTGGCGAGGCTGATGGGTATGCTATGGTGGCCAAGGACAGGAAGGCAAAATCTGGCAAGAACAAACTGGCCATGGAGCAGCGCAAGAAGGGTGTCGGCGAAGGCAGTGGTGGCAAGAAGGGTGTTGGCGAGAGTGACAAGGCCAAGGGAGTTGGCGAGAGTGACAAAGGCAAGGATGTCGTCGAGAGTGACAAGGCCAAGGGTGTCGTCGGGAGTGACAAGGCCAAGGGTGTCGTCGAGAGTGACAAGGCCAAGGGTGTCGTCGAGAGTGACAAGGCCAAGGGAGTTGGCGAGAGTGACACGGGCAAGGGTATTGGCGAGAGTGACAAGGGCAAGGGTATTGGCGAGAGTGACAAGGGCAAGGGTGTCGCCGAGAGTGACAAGGGCAAGGGTGTCGCTGAGAGTGACAAGGGCAAGAGTGACAAGCAGGACGATGGCAAGGATGGCAAGCAGGACGACGGCAAGGGTGACAAGAAGAATTAGTTGTGGTTTCTGTGTAATAAATTTCAATGTGCATAGCAAATACCCACCACCACCCGTGCTGTGTGCATCCAACCAGCAATCGTGTGGTATATAAGACAGAGACGCAGGAATGTATACACGACCCGACGACACTGAACGAACCACGCACAGAATGTCCGGCGGACGCCTAGTGCTGGAGGGAAGTAGCTGTTCCATCTGCCTAGAGGACTGTGATGCCACCAAATTGCAACCCCCTCTGTCCGACGCCGAAAGGTCAGAACACGACGGTGCAGACGGCAACAGCATCTGCATGTACTCGGTGCTGAAAGCGCGGTACGATGCCGGTGCATACGAGAAAGAAGTGCACTGGTTGGTGGTGATGCTGTTGCTCACACATCACGCAACGTACGACAAGGCCATCCAGCCCGGGTATTTCTACATACACACCGGCGCTGCCAGCAGCACACTCGCACAGAGCCACCTGCACCTACACACGGGCGTCAGGGAGCTCAGTAGTGTCATGACTCTCGCAGCACAGGCCGGCGAATGGTTGGTGGTGTTGTTGCTGCTCGACAGTCCCTCGCACGTGGGGTTGGCGGGGTTGCAGTGTGTGTTGCAGTGTACGAACACACACAGCTCTGTCTTCGGGCTGGCCGTGCGGGCTGGCGAGTGGGCGGTGGTTGAGAAAATGCTCGACATATACACGCAAGAAGTGGCCACGTATAGCGAGCAGGGGGGGGCGGAACACCGGCACTTGGTGCTCGTGGGGGAAGCGGTGTTGTTCAGCCGAGACGCCGAGGGGCATAGCGTACTTGGCGCAGCTGCCGACCACCAGTGGAATGTGATACGCAAAGCGCTGCGGTGCGCGTTGCTGCACTCCAACGTGTGGATGGACAGTGACTACAGTGAGCTGTTCTACACAGCGGCTTTTGCGCGCGAATGGGACGTGGTACACGCAATGCTGCATTTCGAAGGGGCCTACAGCTTGGTGCCGGATCCCAGTCACTGCTCCCAAGACCTCACTCACACCAGCAAGGTGTCGGGCCCGGATGCGGCGTGTGTTATGTGGATGGCCACGGAGGACAGAGAATGGCGGGTGGTGCTCCTGCTCATCCAGAGAGGCTTCGATCCACGTTTGTTTGGGGCAGGTGGCACGCCCGTGTTGTTGGCAGCAGCGGATGACGCGTGGGCCGTGGTGGATGCTGTGTTGTACTATGCGGGCCGTCACATGCCAGTCCACATCCAGACTACCTCGCGTGAGGTGGCGTCGTGTGTGGTGAATCTTGCGTCAGACTCTTCCAACGCTTGGAACTCGTCGCAGGAGGCGCTATTGGAAAATAACCGCAAAAGTTTTGCCTTGGCCAGCGTGCTCGGCGCAGGCATTGGCAACAAGACATTGATCATGTTTGCGGCGCTGAGCGGGCGTTTGGGTCATGTGCTGCGGCTTGTGCTTGGCTTCAGCGCAGACCCCTGCTCGCGGACAAACAATGCTCGCAGTCTCCTGGAACTTGCTGATGCCCAGCAACAATGGCACGTCACGCTGCTGCTGTGGCATTGCATGGGGCACACGCAAAAGACTGGCAAATGCTTCCTCGTAACAAGTGCTGCATTGCACCAGCAGTGGGGACTTGTAGTAGCCATGGTCCGGGGAGGCGACAGGCTGCCGCAAAAAACAACACGCATGTTACTGCCGGCCGCGTATGCGGGTGGGGCGTGGAAAGTGGTGTTTTGGCTGATATTCTGAGGAGCGCAGCCGACAGCTGGACTCACCCGCGCAGCAATTCAACAGGGAGAGTTTTGGATCGTGCCCTTCCTGCGTCAGCACAGCGCAAAATGCATCCCCTATACCGAGGAACTTGAGCGTGCCGGTGGCATGGTGTCTCGTACTGGCCTGCCAGACGCGGATGCGCAGATTGAGATTTCACTCGCGTTGTATCAGCCAGCTGCGTGAGCCGTACGTGTATTTTTTCGCACATACACATATATATAGAGACCAGAATGGACTGCGGAGGCGCACAGCTCGATACCAGAATGGGCGCAGTGGTGTGCGGAATGCCCGTGGTGATCGCGAATGAGGGCAACACCTGCTTCTTGAACTCGCTGCTGCAGTGTCTGTCCAAGGCCGTCGTCCCAGATGGTCCCAGCAGTGTAGTGGGCAGTGCAGATGCTCTGGATCAGCTGGTCTACTCTGTGACGGCGGCCACCACCCAGAGCGGCGTGGTTCGCGTAGAAACCTCGCTGGTTCGCGTAGAAACCTCGCTGGTTCGCGAGATCTACGACTGTGACCTCAGTGCGCAGGGGCAGCAATGCCCGATGCAGTTTTTGAGCGCCACTTGCAAGCCCGCGGGGGTGATTGCCTGCACCTTCAATGCTACCATCGGAGAGCTGCTCAAGTGCGGCGACTGTGGTGTCGCACTGAAGGCTCCACAAATTTTCCACGACAACCATGTGCAACTCGTGAAATTCGACGCACACACCAGCGCGCACACTCTGACGGAACTTGTGCTGGAGAATGTGATCTCGGCGCTGATTGAGGGGTATTCCCCGAGTGCACACGTACGGAAAGGTGCTGTGGGTGCACAGGGCGACCACCAATGTGACAACAAGCGCGGGGCCTTTCACGCATACAGTACTTTTCCACGACGCTGCCGCGTAATCTGTGTTTTGCGCTGGCCTCCCGGACCCAGCACTCGGAACTGAAGGATGCCTGATACTTTGCCCCAGAGCACGAGATTTGCCTGCCAGAAATCAATGCCGCATTCCCCCCCAATTCCAAGGACACAAAAACCGCCTCCTATGCGCTGTACAGCACCATAGTTCACGTCGGCAGGGACTGGGACACCGGCCACTTTACCTCCTACATTCTGCATAATGGGGCGTGGTTTTACATGGTCAGTTGCGGGGAGCGTGCGCTGCACAAGTGGGCTCGGGTTCTCTGCGTTGTGTATTTCTCACTGTTTTCTTGTTTCTGAAAACAACCTGCCCACCACCCCACAACCCCACAATACTGTCTCAAAACAGGACGACGAGTTTGGCAGGGGCGTATCAGCAGACACCGTGATCAAACCACCGGAACACCAGACAATCCAAATGCTATTTTATCGAAAGACATCCAGATGAATTTGGGTCTGCTGCTGGATTTGGCAAGTACATCAGAGATGACGAGACCCCCCCCCCCCCAACAAAACACACCCGTCCCTCTGACACTTTTGTTGAGGCGTCTCCACATTCGCGGCAAATGCCACACGGCATGTTTTTTGATTCATTAAAAACACTACTAATAAAAGACCTGGTAGGCCTGCTGGCAGACTGTGCGGCACAAAAGACACACTTTTGTTGTGTGCATGGTGCTGTTGGCGCAGTTTGCACAGGTGTGCACAGGTGTCCGGTGTGAATTTATTGCAAAGCGGCAGAAAAGTAACTCTTTTGTTGTGTGCATGGTGCTGTTGGCGCAGTTTGCACAGGTGCACAGCGGTGCAGGCATAGGCGTGCAGGCTGGACGGGATGATGCTGCAGAAAAAAGCAAGTGAAAATTTGGGCGAAATCTGACTTTTTTTTAGACACCAAAAATATATTTGTGGGTGCCCAGTCACGAGATGCTTTCAATTTGTTCGACTGGCACTGAGCAGTGAGCATATGAGCATGCACAGCGAGCGGGCAGGCTGTTCTCTCGTACTGGGGCGCGCTCCTGGCCTATATAAACTGCGGCAGTATATCCGTCGGCATATGCTTTCTTTGCTACAACTGACGCAGAATGTTGTGAAGAACAAAATGAGCCGAGGTCTCATTGATATGGTGAAAGCGTGTGAGCTCGAGTACGAACATGCCGAGGAGAGGCCGAATGAAATGGAGCAAGTGATGCCCCTGACACACAGACTCGTTCATACGTACGACGTGACCTAATTCCGTTGCCTGTGTACAATTTCCGGCAGCTGTTTGCAGAGATGCTGCGACGAACCGTGCCCACTCCAGAACACGATCTCTGGAGCTTTGTGTTGGACGATGATACAGTCGCCCCTGGGAACAGACTCATCCGCTTCTGTGTGTCATCGTGTGAGACTCTGATGTTGCAGCACTGATGCATGCAATTTGTCGAGTTTGTGGAGAGTACCAGCAAGCAGGCAGCGGCGCAGATTCTGGCCTGGTACACCGAAGATTTGCAAATCGAGATGCTGGACCCAGGATTTCGGGTGTGCAAACTACGCAAGCTGTTGTTGTGGGACTGTGAGCTCGGCGCCTCTCTCATGATGAACCAACATCACTCTGATATGCATTCTTACATGCGCAATGCAGTCGACCATTCCGTCTCGTCGAGAGGTCGCCCTACACCGCCGAAAATGACGCGAGACATTTTCGAGCGGCTCCAAGTCATTGTTTCCTACCTTGGCAGCGCATATCTGGGGTATTTTCCCGCATACCACGATTACGCAATCAACACACTGGTGACAACTGCATTGTGTCATGGCGATTTGAACAGCAAGGATGCTGTCATGGAAGAGCTGCTGCGCTACCTCATCAACTTTGCTCCAGAAACTTTACGCATCACCAGGTGCACCACTTACACAAATTCTAGGCTTGTGCCCAGACAGCACAATGCATTCACGGCTGTAGTGGAGCGCTGCGGCAATGCTGACGACCCACAACACAGCGGCATAGTGGAAAGCGTCATGAAATATGCACGATTGGACGAGGACATCCTCGGCATCATTCTACACACCAGGAATAAGACACTGTTGCAGCTGGCTCAAACACAGAACAACACGCTGGTCCTGGCATATATAGCCAATCATTTCGGCCTGTACACATGATGCCCCCTCTCTTTCTATAGGCGTGTATACAGTTTTCCAAAGCACAGCAGGGTTTATATGCTGCCCTGAAATAGTTGTTTTTTGGGCAGCATTCAGTGTGTGCGTGCGCGGCCGTGAGAAGGAGCAACTATATCAGTAGACGCCCCAAAAAGCATCACAACAACAACACATGGGCGAACGAGTGCAGACGCTGGCAACATTTGACCACAAGATTCTTGTGGATTTGCACTGTTGCAACCCAAACGAGCGCAGATCAAGGAAAATACAAATGGAGATACGTCTGCCGCGCAGCCAGCAACAGCACGTATCCGTGAGCTCGAACTGGGTGGGTGAGCACACACCAAAAACCCGTGCGTGCAGGAAATAGAGTTTTCAAAATAAAACTACTGCATCAGCAGGAAAGTGGTAAAGAGTGACGATATGCCACGGCGTGAGGACACACTCGACCACAAGATAGGGTACTTGCTCGTGGCACAGCTGTCGTTTGCTGTGAGCGTTACGTGGTTTTTGAGTTCCAAGACGCAGGACATCGTGCCGCATGACTGGAACACGATGGCGTGGTCGAATTTTGCAGGTGCACCAAGAATTTCACGTTTCATCCAAGAGAGAGAGATAATGTTGTTTATTGGAAAACCAAAAGGAAGATCAATGATGATCTCCAATGCAACTAATCCTTTAAAAGAATCTCGAAAGAATCTCTATTGAGGTGTGCGGGTAGTACATCC
>Ga0105053_10011662_pt1 | contig 10729 bp, 5 predicted proteins | sample BON01_FD_78093 | JGI IMG/M metagenome (GOLD analysis project Ga0105053, IMG submission 78093) | Freshwater microbial communities from Lake Bonney liftoff mats and glacier meltwater in Antarctica - BON-01 | ecosystem: Environmental > Aquatic > Freshwater > Ice > Glacier meltwater | place: Lake...
GCGGCGGTCCCAGCGCCGCCTCGCGGGCAAACAACTCACCGAGAGAGAGAGAGACAAAGAGTCCGTTGGGGCCCTAATGGGATCGAGACCATGCTCTAGCGCATGCTCGATCCGGCCCCTTTCGATCATTCATTTGTATCTATGTGTGTGTGTCCGGGTCTGCCCCTCCTCCTCGGCGGGAGGAGGGGCCTTTTGGCCGTCGGCGTCGCCCCGTCGGCGGCGTCGCGCCTCAACGGCCATCGTCTGGCGCAAGGACGTCGGAGGAGCTGCTCGCGGCCGCCGCGGGCGTCGCCGTCGACAAGGAGGACGTTTACGTCATCTCGCGCGCGGTCGGGCTCGCCGGCGACCGGCTCGTCTTTGGCACCATGCGGCGCATCCGAGGAGGTGAGGATTTATTGTTTGTTTCATTGGCGGGGGGGGGGTGGGGGGGCGTTTCTTTTTTGTCGTCGCGCTCGCGGCCGCCCGTCCGCCCGTCCGCCCGCTCAGTCGCGCCCGCCCGTCCGCCCGCCCGCATGCGCGCCCGCCCGCTCGTTCCCGTGCTGATCATACTCTCCCTCATCCCCGCACCGCCGCCACCATCACCGCCACCAAACAAACGAAACACAGGCTACCCCTACGTTGTCGCCCTACGCGCGTCCGACGGCAACCTGCTCTACGCCTCCAGGCTGAGCGACCATATCGCGGCCTTGATCACGATGGCGCCGACGATCGAGGGCACGCACGGCTACGTCGGCATCAGCTCGCTGGAGGAGCTGCGCGCCGTCGACAAGAACTACCCCTGCTGCGACGCGCGCGGCAGCTTCGTCAAGTTTGAGCTGGCCACCGGGCGCATCCTCTGGCAGACCTACATGACGGTGCCGAGCTTTGCGGGCGCGTCCGTGTGGGGCTCGATGGCGCCCATCGACCGCGCGCGCAACCAAGTGATCATCGCCACGAGCAACAACCACCACAGGCCCGAGGTCGTGGACGCGTGCCTGCGCGCGCTCGGGCCGCTTACGCACGCCAACATCGCCGAGCAGATCGCGTGCGAGAACCTCGCGGGCGGCGAGCAAAACTGGCGCGAGAGCATTGTCGCCTTGGACCTCGACACGGGCAAGATCAACTGGGCGCAGCGCGTCGGGGCGCCCGACGCCTGGAACGGCGGCTGCTTCGCGGGCGACGGCTCCAACCCCAACTGCCCCAAGCCGGAGGGGCCCGACGACGCGTTCGGCCAGGCGCCCATGCTCGTGACGGCCTGCCGCCGCGGGAGCGGGTGCAAGCAGCTCGCGATCGTCGCCCAAAAGTCGGGCATCGTCTGGGCCGTGCGCGTCGACACGGGCGCCCTCGAGTGGCACACGCAGGTGGGCCCCGGCGGCCTGATCGGCGGCATGATGTGGGGCTCGGCCAGCGACAACGAGCGCGTCTATGTGTCTAACAACAACTTGTTCCACCTGCCGCTCACGGGCCTGCCCCTCGTCGGCGCGAGCGGCGTGCCCACGGGCGGCATGGCCGCGGCGCTCGACTCTTGAGACGGCAAGATCCTCTGGGCGTTCGCCAACCCGGAGCCGCAGGCCGGTGACGCCTCTATCAACGCCCTGTCGCAAGCGCCGATGACAGCCGCGGGCGGCGTGGTCTTTTATCCGAGAATGGACGCCGAGGGCAAGCTGTTCTTTCCTGGATGCAAAGACGGGCGCCGGCGGCTCGGCGCGTACGCGATGGGCGCCACCAACGCGTGCGGTCCGGCGATCTCTTTACCGCTTCTTTTTGCTAACTCACTCCGCTCGATCGAGTCCATGCGTGAAGCACCCGTCCGCGACAGAAACAATGTGTGGGCGTGGTCACGCGCATGTTGTAAGCTCCCTAAACAAAATTATTGGTCCGGGCAGCTTGCGCGGGAAGCGGAAAAAAAAGGGCTGAAAAAAAAAGACTCTGGTCAATCACGCCCACCTACGCAACGTTGCCCCTGCCCCCCCCCACCACCACACCAGGTGCGTAAATAAAAGTGATGCACGCCGCTCGGGTCGGGATGCACAGCGCGTGACTCTCCTCCGGCTCTCTCGAATCCCCTCTTGTTTTTGCGCAGCGCGCACGGCGCGTCAGTTCCGCTCGTTTGCGCCGGCGCCGTCGTCGAGCGCGCCGCGGCTGCTCCCTCTCGCCTGGCGCGCCCCTCGTACCCTCGTGCATCGCCGCTGTTGGCACACGCGCATCTTGGAGCGAGAAAGGCAGAGCGCGGGCGTCTCATGAGGAAGGCTCACCATGCGATTTTTACAAACAGGGGCGGGGGGGGAGAAGGAGCGGTGTTTGGTTTTGTGTGTGGGGGTGATTCAGCGTCTCACTATGCGATTTTTACAAACAGGGGCGGGGGGGGAAGGCGCGGGTGTCGGTTTTATGTGTGGGGGTGATTCAGCGTCTCACTATGCGATTTTTACAAACAGGGGCGGGGGGGGAGAAGGAGCGGTGTTTGGTTTTATGTGTGTGGGGTGATTCAGCGTCTCACTATGCGATTTTTACAAACAGGGGCGGGGGGGGAGAAGGAGCGGGTGTTTGGTTTTATGTGTGGGGGTGATTCAGCGTCTCACCCTCTTCTACGTGCGCCTGGTTGACTGGCAACTGAGATGCGATGTGTCTGTGCGAGTGTGCGTCGAGGTAGAGGCGTGCTCGAGGACAAAACGGCGCGAGCAAAAAGCCTTGCGGCGCGCGCCCGCGCTGCCGAAACAAAAAAAAATCCCACCCGCCTTGTTTTTTTTACGTCGCGTGCGGGTGCATCCCCCCGCTGCGCCGCGCCGCGACCCGCGCCGCCAGCTTGGGCCACAGAGTTCCGTCGTACATGGCGCGCACGTCGTCCTTGGTCAGGTGGCCGCGCTCGTGGTCGGCGGCCACCCAGTAGAGGCCGCCCCACTCGAACATCGTGGCGCTCCAGCCCGTCGGGTCAAAGATGGAGCGGTTGCGCCCGATCATGCGCGTCAGGCCGGCCCAGGTGATGACGTCGTGCTTGGCGCCCGGCCCTGCGCCGGCGCCGAGGCTGCTCTCGCCGTACTTGCTGAAGATGGCCTCGAAGCTCTCGGTCCGGAAGCGGCCCTCGGTGTCGTAGACGCGGGCGTCCGAGCCGTGCAGGCCCCGGTCCAGGTGCGCGACGCGCAGCGACCCGCCGAACGGCAGGTCGCGCAAAAAGGCCCACAGCGAGGGGGCGGTCCAGAAGCTAAAGGTCATGTGGATGACGGCCACTGAAATCGCGCTGAGCACGGGGTTGAAGCCCAGCTCGTAAAACCCGCGGAACGTATCGCGTGGCCAAATTTTGCCGTCGCCGTCGCGGTCGAACCAGGCGGCGTGCCGCTCGAGCACCGTCATCTGCGCCTCGCGGGCGTTGGGCACGGGCGCGCCCTCGGGCGCCTCGGACGAGACGGCGACGTTGGCGCGCGCGACGTGCGGGTAGCGGACGGCGTCGGCGAGCTCGGGGCCGGGGGAGGGAAAGGCGACCGTGATGGGCGCGCCGGCGAGCGAAGAGACGGGGGCGCCGACGGCGCGCGTGCACGACATAGAGCCGCCGGGAAGCTGCTGTGGGCGGCCTCCCCCCTTTTGCAGCGTTGCGGCGTCGCGCGCCTTGGTGGTGTCGGGGGCGAGGCGGGCGGCGTCCATCATGGCGTTTTTTGGTTTTGATGTTTTGTGGGGGCGGAGGGGAGAGACTGGAACGGGCGTTGTTGTGTCTGCTTTTGCTGCGAGGGGACGCGAAAGCCTTTTCTTTTTTGGCGCTTGTCAGAGAACGGAAAAACGGCGTCGCCGCCGGCGCGCGCGAAGGAAAAAAACAACGCGCCCGCTCGCCGCGCAGCCTTACCGTCGTCGATGCTTGCCCTCATTCGTCGTTCCGCGACATTCTGTCGAACAACAAACACGTCGCACAACCAAGCGAACGCGCGCGCCTCTCTCGGTCTCACACTACACAAGCATCCAAAACCACACTCGGCGCAGGATTCAAAAACTCACCCGAGACAGACAACGCGATCGCGAGAGGGCACCTCCCCCCATATTCGACAACCCCTCTCCCCCATCGAGCTCTCAGACACACACAACCAACCCACTGCCCCTCTCCAAATGGACTACTTCCGCGCGGCCGCAGAGGCGGAGCGCCGGGAGCTCGCGGGGGAGGTGCCCCCGAGCGCCGTGGGCCTGCTGCGCGGCCCGCTCCCGCGCAACCACCACCAGCTGCAGCACAAGCCGGCCGTGGCCGAGCGCGTGGCGCAGGCGGAGCGTGAGTAGGCTGGACGGGGAGGCGCGCAGCTCTCTCTCGATCCCGCAGAAAACGGAAGCGCTCGCCGTTTGCCGGCGTCGCGCCGCTGATTCAAAACACAAAACCGGCCGTCGTCGTCTCACCCGCCGCTCTCTCTCCTTGCCGTGTGCCAACCTTCAAAACAAACCCCAAACAAACGACAAACAGTCCTCGAGCTCACCGCCTTCACCGCCGCCTCGGGCATGCCCTTTTCCCCCGAGCGCCAGGCCCGCCACCCGCTCCAGGCCGCCGAGCGGTCCGCGCACGGCTGGCTCGCCGACCGCGGCGCTGCGCTGCGGGCGGGCGCGCTGAGGCCGGCGCTGGACGCCGTGCACGCGTTCGCCGTGGCGCGCTTCCCCGGGCAGCGGCCGGGGGAGGGGCAGAGGGGCCGGGACCGCGGGTCGGCGGGCGGGGGGCGGGGGGCCGGCGCAGGGGGGAGGGCGGCCGGCGCGGAGGAGAGCGGCGACGACGGCGGCGCCCCCCTCTCTGCCCCCGCCGACGACCACGACGCCTCGGCCGTGCCAACCGTCCTGCTCAGCACGGGCGCGGGCGGCGACCACAGCGACCCCTACCCGGCGCTGCTCAACTTCCTGCGCCTCGAGCGCGGGCACCCGGCGGCGCTGCTGCAGGGCGGGGGGCTGGCCGGCGCGCCCGCGGCGCTGCAGGCAACTCTCCGGCAGCTGCTGCGCGCGCCCGCGCCGACCGGCGACGCGCCCGCGGTTGAGACGTGGTGGGCGGACGAGCAGGCGTGGCACCGGCGCTGGGCCGGCGGCGGCGGGGCGGCGGGGGGGGATCCGGCGGCCGCCGGCGCGCGCGGCGGCGCCGGCGCCGGGCGGGCGCGCTCTGTCCCACCCCCCGCCGCTCCGGCCGACGGCGCCGAGGCAGCGGCAGCAGCAGCAGCAGCAGCAGCGCCCGCCCTTGCAGGCCCCGAGCGCCGCCAGCTGCGCGCGCGCCCCGACTCGGCCGTGGCCCCGGGTCCCCCCGCGAGCGGCGCCAGCACCCAGCAGCAGCAGCAGCAGCAGGCGGCGGCGGCTGCCGCGATCGTCGGGACGCAGGCGCAGGCGCAGGGCGCGCGCCCGCGCCCGCGCCACCCGCCGCGCGCCCCCGTGATCATTGTCCAGGACGCCGAGCGGTGCGACCCGGCCGCGCTGCAGGACCTGGTGGAGACGCTCGCGCAGATGAGGCAGAGGGGGCCGCGGCGGGCTCTGTCGGCGGGCGGTTTCGGCGGCGGCGGCGGCGGCGGCGCGGGCGCGGGCGCGGGGGGCGTCCCATTTGTGCTCGTGCTGGGCTTTGCGCCCCCCCACGCCCTGTTCCGCGAGCTCCTGTCCAACGCCGTCGGCCGCCGCATCGCGCAGCTGCCCCTCGCGCTGCTGCCCGCCCCCCGCGCGCTGCTGCGCCGCGCCGTGCGCGCCCTCTTGCTGCCGACGCCCGCCGCCGCCGCCGCCGCCGCCTCCGCCGCGAGCGCCGACGGCCGCGTCGAGGAAGGAGGCGACGAGTACGAGGAAAACGCCGACCCCTTCTCCCTCCCTTACGCGCACCGCGGCCCGCCCCCCGTGGTGCTCGGCCCCGCGGCCGCCGCCTGGGCCCTGGCCGAGCGTTTCGACGACGCCGACGCCGGCGGCAGCTCCGCTGCGTCCTTGGAGGCCCTGCTGCACGCCGCCCGCGAGCAGCACTGCTCGGCGCAGCCGCTGGCCGCCCTGGGGCCGGCGGCGGGCACCGGCGACAGGGGCTGGCTGCGGCGCGCGGCCCTGGCGCTGACGCCCGGGCAGCAGCGGCGCTGCTACGAGGCGCTGGTGGAGGGCGGGGGCGAGGCAGAGGCGGCGCGCCTGGTCGAGGAGGACGCGGCGGCAACGGCAGCAGCGGCGGCGGCGGCGGTGGGGACGACAAGCGCAGCAGGAGGAGAGGAGGTCGCCGCCGGCGGCGGGCGGCCGCAGAAAAAGGCCCCCGCCGCCGCGTCCTCGGCGCCCGACGCGCGCCGCTCGAGCGCGCGCGCGCGCGACCAGACGCAGCAACAGACGACGCAGCAACAAATGCCGCAGCAACAAATGCCGCAGCATCCGCAGCAGCAGCAGCCGCAGCAGCAGCAGCCGCAGCAGCCGCGGCGCCCAGTGTCGGGGGCAGCGGCGGCCGCGGCGCTCGAGGCGGCCGTCTGGCGCCACTGCGTCCGGCCCTACTGCGCCTGGCGCCTGGCGCTGCTGTCCGTCGCGCGCGCGGCCGCCGCCTCGGGCGCCTCGGCCGCCGACCCGGGCCTCGACCTGCCGGCCCTGTACGCGGCGGGGAGCTTCCCGGCCTTTTGCGGCGGCGGCGGCGGCGGCGCGCCCGTGCGGCGGCTCCTCGCGCGCGTCTGCGGCGCGGCGGCCGCGGCCGAGCGCGCGCGCCGGGGCCTGCCTGTCGCCGCCCCGGTCAGCGCGACCGCCGTGGCCGCCCTGCCCGCGGGCGCGTGCGCGGCGCTCGTGCGCGAGCTGCTGGCGCTGGCCGCCGTGTGCTCGGCTCCTCCGCTCGGCGGCGGCGGCGGCGGCGGCGGCGTTTCGTCGCCCTCCTCGGGCGGCCCGCTCGCCGACGTGCCCGACTATGTGGCGCTGGTGGCCGGCCTCCAGTCGCTGCGCCGCGCGTGCTCTGGCGAGGAGGAGGGCGACGAGCAAGAGGAGGGGGAGCAGCAGCTGCAGCAGCAAGAGGCCGCCGCAGCCGCCGCCGAGGGCAAGCGCGCGGCCGCCGCCTTCGCCTCGTTGCGCCCGGCCAAGGAGCAGCAGCAGCAGCAGCAGCAGGCGGCGCCGCGCCCGACCGCGCCCAACGCGCGCACCGCTCGCCTGCAGGCCCTCGTGACCGCCTCGGCCGCGCCGGCCGCGGCAGGGGGAGCAGCAGCCCCGCGGCGCCCAGGAGGCGGCGCCGCCCCCGCTCCGTCGACGGCGCCGGGCGCCCCCCCGCCTCCGCCGCCCCCCGCGCAGAGCCTCGCGGCCGCCCTCCGCCTCGCCGCCCGCGACCGCGCCCTCCCCCCAACCGTGCGCCTCGCCGCGCTCCTCGAGGCGCACCTGCCCGTGCTGCTTGCCGAGTGGCCGGCCCCCGCCTCGCGCCTGGCCCTCAACGCCCGCCGCGCCGTGCTTTTCGACGACGACGCGGCGCTGGCCGCCGCCGTCGCGCCCGCGCCGCGCGCCGCCCTGCACGCCGCGCTGCTGTCCGGCCGGGCGGCGGCGGGTCCGGGGCCGCCCTCGCCTTGCTCCTCCCCCTCTGCCCAGCAGCAGCAGCAGCAGCAACAACGGCAACGGCAGCGGCAGCAGCAGCAGCAGCAGCAGCAGCCGCGGGGCGGCGCGCCGGCCGCCTATGCGCTGCTGCACGCGCACTGCACGCAGCCGGGCGGCGGCGCGGCGCCCGCCAACGGCGCGGGGGGGCACGCTCCCTTGCTGGTCGCCGAGTGGTTTGCTCGGTACGCCGCCCTGAAGGGGCTGGCGCCCGACACCGGCGCCGCTCCTTCTCCGGGCGGGCGTGGCGGCGGCGGCGGCGGCGGCGGTGCTGGCGGTGGGCGCGGGCAGGAGGATGCCGAGGACCGGGGAGGCGGCCGCGACGACGTCGGGCGCGGCGGCAACGCGGCCGATCGGCGCGCCGGGCGCGGCAAGCGCAGCCGCGGCTGGGAGGAGGCGCGCGCGGGGCCGGCCAACGGCGCCGACGCGCGGCGGCGCGCGCGGTCCGCGGCCGCCTCGCGGGTGGGCGGCGGGACCGCCGCCGCCGCCGTCGCCGCCGCCAGCGCGGCCGCCGCCGCGGGCCCGCGCTTCCGCGCCGACGCCGACCCGGCCGAGGTGCTCGAGGCGGCCGCCGAGTTCTCGCAGGCGGTCGCCGAGCTGCAGCTGCTGGGCGTGTGGCGCCCCGTCAAGAAGCGCCGCCTGCCGGCCGTGCAGCGCACCTTCTGGCCCTCGGCTTCGCTGGCGGCGGCGGCGGCGGCGGCGGCGGGTGACGGCGGCGGCGGCGGCGGCGGCGGGGGAATCGGCGGCCCCGGCGGCGGCTGCAGGCGACACGCCGACGCCCCTCTGCCCCCGCCCGCCGTGGACCTGCGCGAGGCCATGGGGCGCATTATGGTGCACGGCTCCGGCGGCGGAGGAGGAGTGGCGCGCAAGCGCGGGGCGGGGCGGTAGAGAGAGAGGTATCCGAAAATAGCAAGCACCTAGCACATTTGAAAAGACGCAAATTTCGCCTTTTCGTCGTCGGCCGGCCGCCAAACCTTGGCGCGCCAAACCGCGCTGCCGGCCGAAAAAAAGAAAACAGAAAAGCTTCCTTCCTTTACCTTTCTCCCTCTCTTTGCATTTCTTCTCTTCTTCCTTTTTCTCACCGACAGAGGCGCACGCAAGGATGGACGAGCCGCCGCCATGCTTCATCTGCCTCGACGGCGGCGCCGACGCCGCCGGCGAGCTACCGCAGAAAACCTGCGCTTGCCCGTCGCTTTTTTCTCACCCTCGCTGTCGCGCCCGGTGGAGCTTGCACTCGGCGGGGCGGGCGGAGGAGAAGGCGTGCCGCTTCTGCTCGGCGGCCCTGGCGGTGGACTGGAAGAGCGTGCTGCTGGCGACGGCGGCGGCGCCGGGCGGCGACGTAGCGGCGGCGGGAGGCGGAGGAGGCGGGGGAGCGCCCTCGGCCGAGGCGGCGGCGACGGTTTTGCCGGCGCCGGACCCCGTGGCGCCACCACCCGCCGCAATCGCGTCGCTGCCCGTCGCGACGATGGCCGTCATCGTGGGCGACCAGGTGTACAAGATCCAGGTCTCGCCCGGGCCCGAGGGCAAGAAGGCGTTCCTGGCCGCCGTCCGAATCCTCCTCGGCCTCCCCTCGACGCGCCCGTCCACCTCCTCTTCGTCGTCGGCGCTGGCCGCCGCCGCCACCGCCGCCGCCGCCGCCCCCGGCGATGGGGACGGCGCGACAATGACGATCGCCGCCGACGGCAGCGGCGGCGACTCGTCCTCCGAGGACGGCGGCTCGGACGTCGAGGTGACGTTCGAGGCGTTCGACCCGGTCTCGGGCGCGCCGCTCAAGCTGTTCGGCGTCGGCGCCTTTGAGGCGGCCGCGTTCTGCGCCTCCTTCTCGGCGCAGAAGCGCTGCGCCGCGGGCGCGGGCGCGAGCGCGGGCGCGGGCGAGGGCTCGGGCGCGAACGCGGGCGAGGGCGAGGCCGAGGCCGAGGCGGCGGCCGACGGCGAGGGCGGCGGCGGCGCGGCGCCTGGCCCGCCGACGCAGGCGACGACGACGACGACGACGGCCGACGGGCAGCAGCACCAGCACAACCGCTCCTACCCCCACCACCAGCAGCAGCAGCAGCCCCACCAGCAGCATCACCACCAACAGCAGCAGCAGCAGCAGCCGGCCGTCAGCATTGAGCTCGGCCGGGGCGCCCCGGCACTCATGCCGCCGCCGCTCCTGCGCTCGGCATCCGAGCCGGTCGTGACGGGCCTCGCGCCGCCGCCGCCGCCGCCGCCGCCATTCACGCCGCTGCCGCGGCCGACCGGCGCCTCCCCCTCGTCGTCCTTCTCGCGCCGCGGCGGGCCCCCCGGCCGCGCCGTGCGCCGCTCCTCGAGCCCGCCGCAGCCGCCCTCCTCCCTGCTGCTGCCCCCGCTGCCGCCGCCCGCCCGCCGCGCGAGCGAGACGACGCGCGGCTTTTTCGACGGGTCTCAGCGGCAGCCCGCGCCGCCGCCGTCACTGCCGCCACCGCCCGCGCCGCCGCCGCCGCTCATGCGCACGCAGTCGGCGGACGCGGCCCCGGGCAGCAGCAACGGGGGCGGCGGCGGCGGCAGCTTGGGAGCGCGCGGCTGGCGCCGCCTGCTTGCGCTGCCCTCGGTCGGCGGCGGCAAAAAGTGGTCGTCGGGCTGAGAGGAGCGAGGCGAGGTGATCGCTTTTTTTTTGTTCGTCGGAGCAATTTTCCCTCCTTTTGTTTCGGACGCGCCCCTTTCCCCGGACACAAACCCTTTGCACGCACCACACACACCCCTAGGAGGAACTGCCACGGGGCGCCCTCGCTCTTGCGCACAAAACTAGAGAGATAGAGCGGGCCGGGGGGGCCCCAAACACCCCTGGAAAAAAAAAGCGCTCGTCTTTTTTCCTCGTTCGGCGGTACTCGCGGGCGCGCGACGCCGCGCGGCCGCAAAGCGCGCAGAGTGTCCCTTGTTTGTGCTCTTTTCAATGTGTCTCTGGTACCGCGTGAGCGTGCGGATTGTTTTGTTGCAAGGAGACGGGGTCAGCGGCGGGGACTTGGGTCGAGCAAAGCGATCGGCAGCGCTCGCAGTCGCCCCCCCGCCGTGCGGCCGTCGTGGCGGCCAAGGGCAAAAGAAAAGCAAAAAGCGGAAAGAAGAGGCCGAGGCGAAAAAGGGGAACGAAGGAGAAGTTTCCACCAATCATCCCCCCCCCCCCCCCCCCCCCCCCCCCCCCCCCCCCCCCCCCCCCCCCCCCCCCACCCCCCCCCCCCCCCCCCCCCCCCCCCCCCCCCCCCCCCCCCCCCCCCCCCCCCCCCCCCCCCCCACC
>Ga0105053_10011666_pt1 | contig 10726 bp, 15 predicted proteins | sample BON01_FD_78093 | JGI IMG/M metagenome (GOLD analysis project Ga0105053, IMG submission 78093) | Freshwater microbial communities from Lake Bonney liftoff mats and glacier meltwater in Antarctica - BON-01 | ecosystem: Environmental > Aquatic > Freshwater > Ice > Glacier meltwater | place: Lake...
ACAGATGGAGGCGCAGTAATAAGGAAGCCCAGAAGCGCCTGGCTCGAAGGCACTCCCGCAATTAGTATTATTTTTATGTTTTGTTTTATGATTGTTGGTTTGAAGTAGACATTCGCATACGCAGATATACAAACAAACGATGAATAGAACAAAACGCACCTGAACAAGAACAGATTTATTTTGAATTGTAATAAATCTAATGTTTGATTTTGACATGTCATTGTTTATGTAATACATGTAGATTACTATTTTAAGCTCTTTTTTTTGTAGTCATGTCTCTATTGAGTTTCAATGCATTCACACATATATGTCATTGTTAAGGTTACTTATTTGGAGGACTAAGGTAACATGAGGACCGGATGATGGTGGATGTACAGACAAGTGACTATCAAGGAGAGGTCATTTGTGTACCGTGACAATGATCGTGACAAACGTCACGGCACCGTGTCGGGTTACGCGAAGACAATATAGGCAAGAAGGGACAAAGGACGAATATCCGAGAGACGTAGTGTCATCAACGAACTCGCGGGGTAGTAAACTGGGGAACCAGGAGCAAACAGTGTGTTGTATGAAGTCCACTCCCTCCTTCTCCGCATACGTGTATCCGGATCCTGTCTGATTTTTCTCGACATAGGCCTTCAATGTGTGTCTGTTTGTATGTTCCTCTTCTCCCTTCCTACGCCCCTGGGGAGCTAGTACCTGAGATCTGGGTGTCTTTCGTATTTTGAAAAGTTTTTCTCCTCTTGCTCAGGTTAACAATTAATAAACACTCCCAAATTGAAAAAAAATGAAGGGGGAGAATGTAGTCATACTGAGATTCATTAAACTTGAAGGAACCAACTCCACAGTGTTTGGTTGTTTCCCTCTAGCCCATTCGTTGAGTTGTATCCGAGAGGTCTGTGTGAGGGAACGCTCATCAGCCTATGAGGGGCACGCCTACACCAGTGACGTGCCCTATGAAGGGGCCATGCGCTGGCACCTACAATCTGTGCTCCGTGTCAGTCTTGTCACACTGATCATACTACATGGTTGCGAAGGTGATCAGTTGATTATGACCATAATGTTCCTACTCTACTTACTGATGACAGAGCAAGCCACTAGTTAGTTCGAGGCAGACAGTGCATTACACGTCTGCCCAATTTGTGCACGCAGGACCCACGTGATTCTCCGCTGAGACAAGCTCAGGGATGACACGTTGATTTGTCAATGCATGTCCATCAGCAGGACCACCATTTGGGTGGGGCTGTATCCTCAGAGCATCAGACACTCTGGGTTGAAAATGCACTGCGCGTGCCCTTCGACCCTCAATATCAGATGAAATGTATATGTGCACAATTTTCTCACGCGTGTCAACTGGTGCTGGATGAGTTTGAGGCCACTTCAGCACAGAACCAGTGTCTTGTTGATCAGTGACGTCAGCAACTAAGTCGTTGGGTGAGGCACAGGGTCACGCGCACCTCATATGATTACGGCGTGGATCGTCTCTTGAAGGATGCCATGCAGGAGTTTAGATCAAGACCATGGGATAGCCTGGCGCTATTGTATTTACATCAACTGGAGAAGGCAGAAGATGCCTTGGTGGATGCCTCGTGTGGACATGATCACCATACACAGCCAACACACCCATCATTGGCCTCTAGAGTGGTGGTCCACATTCAGAGACCAACTACATCTGCGCCTTCTGTTCATTTTTTTGATAAAGATCATCTTCTTCCAACTCAACCAGCTTTGCTGTTGTCTGACCACTTTCTATTTTTTGCTAACATGCAGAGTCTAGACAAGGCTGACTGCCCGCATAATGGTGGAAAGAGTCCAAACCTTATTTTTCATGATAACAGACTCTGGACAGCGCCAATCACTCCAGTTATGACCATGCACCAAGTGGAGACTGCTCCTGATGCCCTTGAAGTTTGACATTCTCCAGTCATGGGCGACTTTGAGACCCAGCAGATACAGGCAAAGGCGCTGTACATTCTATTGGAACCAATCAACAAAGTTATTCTTACAGAAGGAAAGCCTGGGGTTGTGGACACCATGATGGTGTCCAACTTCGCTAATCATCCTTTGGCCATACCCACGCGTACAGATCTGCTGGCTGCACAGACACGGGTAGTCAGGGACGAGAATTTAATTTTGAATTCTACTAAAGACAATTTGAAATTTGGTGAGGTTGTTCCTCTCGAGTCGGGGGTAGGTCACACGGCTGTGTTAAACATTGTGCGCACTGAGTCAGATGTACTTGGCAGCCTTATGGAAACGCAAGCAAAAAGCTCACGCAGGCTCCACGTCTAGTGTCAAGCGTGGCTACACTCGGAAATCGTGTGAATTTATCCATTGTAAGTGTTCCATCTGTGTGTCCTTCAAAAATAGTGCCAGTGGCTGGTGCTCAGCACTGTGTAGAGGTTGCGTTAGTTGTAAATGTGTGTGGTGTTGGCCATGTTTCAGCGCTACAGGTCATTGGGATGCTGATATTGCCTGAAAACGAGGTTTGGTGGGTCAATTAAACGTGTTGTCAGTATAATCACCCGTGCCACGCTTCACTGCACCCATGCAGCTGGAGGAGGGGCTGGTGGACTCTCCCACTCAGTGTCAGTTGTCCTCTCAGCAAATCGAGGGTGAAAGGAGACGGGTGAGGGCAGCCCTGGATCGTCATAGACAGACCTTGTGGTGAAAACACTTGCACACAGTCTCGGGGGTATCCGCTCCATCACCAGCAGCACAATTCTGCACGCAGGTGAGAAGACATATCCCAGCGCCAATGCTGTCACTGGGTATGAAAAGTCATGTTCCAACCCTTATGGCACCCATGGTGCGTTCAGCAGTAGCACATGGGTACGCATGGGCAAATGCACGTCTCCTGGTTGATTCAGGGAGTGAGTATCCACTTCTTATCAGTCAGACACTAGGAGACACATTGGGTTTGTTGGGCCCTATTGCGGGGGGGGTAACTCAAGCAAATGGGGAATACCTACCACTTCGAGACTTTGGAGATTTGGACTTGATGGTCAGTGGGCAGGTTGTCAAACAATGGTTTCTCTCATCTCAGCTTTCACATTATGAGATCATTTTGGGGGAGCCATGGTTGCGTGAAAACTCAATGGTCATGGATTATGTTTACAATGTTCTGTGGTAATGGTCCAACGGGGGTTTGAAACCCATCACAGGTGAGAACAGACCCGTTGGCCATGGCACCTGATCTTCAGGCACGTACTGTTCAGTTTGCGCATGAGTCACGCCAGGACATGTTTTGTCATCAATAGTGACTACGGGTCTCTGTCATACTGTCATGTCCCAGTTTCAGTGGCAGACTGAGATTACGTATGACCTCGAGGATCAGTCACGTTACAAGGACATTTTGTCAGCTGGGTCCGAGCACGAGAAGTGTGCCATTGTGGTCAAATATCATGGCACTCAGCCCATTGAATGCCTCAACATCTCAGGTGTATGGAGGAATACATGCCACCACATACATCTGCGCACACCCACTGCCAGGAAACTCATAACTTTTAAAACTGTGAGTATCATTGGTCAGGGCTGCACATACTGGGTGATGTTGTCAAAGAACTGTCAGAGGATTCCGAGCTCGAGGACTTGGTGGATATGGACATTCCAGGTTTGGTTACACCTACTACTAGATTTTTTGATTTCGTGGAAGCCAAGGTACGTGCACAGTTTGGTGATCTGTCTCGAAAAAGACAAGATGTCATTGTGCGCATTCTCGCGCATTCTCGAGGGGTACAACCCAACAGTGTTCGAGACTCGAGACATATCTCGTCTGACTCCATATTGCCAGTGGGACCTTGATATCACAGAGGTTGAGGGGGGTGTGGTCGCAGTCTGTATGGTGCACCCGTGTTGTTTCCACCCAAAAAGGATGGAAAACTGCACTTATGCATTGATTACTGTAGTCTTAATTGTCAAACGCTCAGGGATTGTTATCCCACCCCCATTGATACTGATCTGATTGCTCGCACCCGTTGGGTCCGCACGTTTTCTAAGTTAGATGTGAAAAGTGGTTTTCACCAATTACGCATTCGCGAGGGAGGTCAGCACAAAACAGCAATTGTTATGTCAGGATAACAGTATGAATACATATCTGTTTGGTCTTTCTAACACGCCAAGGTACTTTCAGTACCTCATGAATGATATCCTGCACGACAACATAGCAGCGGGATACTGCGTGTGCTACTGTGATGACTTCCATATTTGAACAGAGTCTGATGATCCATCTGAACATCTGGCTAAGTTGACTGGAGTGCTTGATACAATGCGGGAACACGACATCCTTGTCAAGGGGTCTAAGACTGAACTGTTTTGTACAGGGGTCGAATTTCTGGGATTCGAAATCTCATCACAGGGATGGGCACCTACTGAATCTAAGGTGGAAGTAGTTTTGGACTGGCCAGCACCAGAAACAGTAAAACGCCTCCATTCTTTCTTAGGAATGGCAATTTTTTCCGCACTTTCATTCCATCCTTTTCTGAAATGGTGGCACCGCTCACAGACTTGCTGAAATCATCAAAACCAGGCTCTCATTGTCTAGAGTGGACAGTGGACTGTCAAACAACTTTTGGCATGATCAAAACAGCGCTCAAGTCTGCACCTGTCTTGTGTTACTTTGATCTCACGCTTCAGACAGGCGTTCACATTGATACTAGTCAAAATGCAGTGGGTGCAGTTCTCTTGCAATGACAGCCAGGTGAGTTGGAATGTTTTCCTGTGCCTTTCATGTTGAGGAAGTTGGCTGGAGAGCAATACAGATATGATGCTCAACACGTTGAGGCGCTGACGGCGCAGATGGTGCTCACAGTGACCACTTGGCGCACAATCTCCTTGGGGGTGGTCTTCGAGATTTATTCGGATCACAATAGTCTCAAATACTTGTTCACTCAGAAGGCACAGTCTCAGTACATCTTGTGATTGTGTGAGTTTTTGACAGATTATAACTTCACAGAGATCAAATAAGTGCCAGGACCAGAGAATGTTGTTCCTGATTTCTTGTCGCGTCCTTGGGATAAGACTATGGAGTTGTCACCTATCCACATGTTGGTGTCAGCGCCCTCAGATTGGCTGTCCTCATTACATACTCTGCAACGCATGATGACCCATCAGTGATAGTCATGCCAGTATGGCGCGGCCAGGTGGCAGTTTAGGAAAGACAGGGTGCATTAGGACTCTAACGAAAATTCTTGTCACCAGGGGAGACACACTTGCAGGCGGTGATCCAGGTGACAGACACTGTGTCTACGGATGCCAGTGCAGCACCAACCATGATGTATTTGGCGCGCACTGGTAATGTTGAGTTGTGACGTTCAGACTTTGGAACCAATTGGCCTGTGACTGGCCGAGCCAGCAACACAGAATATCAATGGAGGTTGCCAGCAGAAATGCTGCACCGTGACCACTGGCACAGGCCTCATTTCAAATGTTTGGCACACTTCAGGGTGTGGTGTCAACAGGATGAAGGGGCAGTTTTCTCAGCCAACACGGGCCCAATTTTGCAATTTGGGGGTAATCTGTTGGTTTTGGGATCCACCACGGCACAGGTAGTCTTGATCAAGAAGTTGACTGCAGCGGTGAGCACAGATGACTTCCTTAGCAGTGTCATGAAGTCTGTCAAGGATTCTGATGACAATTTCTCCCGCGACTCTTTCCTAGATGCTACTGGGGTGTTGTGTTATCAGCGGGCTGAGGATGTCCGTGCGCGGGTGTGTGTGCCTAACACATGTTGGGAAGCTGTCTTGCGTTTGGCGCATGGTGACAGTGTGTTGTCAGGTCATCTGGGTATTGATCACACGTATGCAGCAATTGCCTATGCGTATTATTGGACAGGTATTGCCAATGACATCTCTCACTTTGTTCACTCATGCACAGTTTGTGCAGCAGCTAAAAGCTCAAACCAGCTGCACCTGGGTACTGAATTTTTTTTGGCAGTACCTTTGCAACCTTTTACAAGCTGGGCTATGGATTTGATAGGACCTCTGCCTCCCACCAAAAAGGGTCACAAATGGATTGAGACGTGGGTGGATCCTTCTTCCAAGATGATTCTTGCAGCAGATGCAGCAGCTGATGGACAAATGACGGCAGAGAAACTGGCACTGTTGACATTTAAGGAAATCTGTTGCCAATTTGGCCTTCCTTTGAATTTGACGAGGGATAATGATGTCAATTTCGTGAGTTCCTTATGGCAGTCATTGTGTCACTTGTGTGGGATTAAATTGTGTTTCACTTCAAGCTACAATCCCCAGTCGGATCTGGCAGAACGGGCAAATCATCAGGTTCTGGAAGCGCTGCGGGTGGTGGTGGCTACAGTGGTCCAGTATGATGAATGGGATGAAGCCTTGCCTTATGTCATGTTTGGCCCCAACACACACGTGAGCACAGCCACTAACGTGAGTCCTTTGCGCATGTTTTCCTGGCACGCGTTCCCCTCACTATGGACTTGTCAGATTCCTCCCCTTCAGCACACGATAAATCAGCTGTGACATTGGCACAACAGATATCCAATTGTCACAGCGCTGCATAAGATCACATCACTAGAGCTCAGGTTCGTTTGGGGCACTTGTTGGAAAAGCGCTCCAGTCCATCTACTGTGAGTGTCAGAGATAAGGTGTGGTTGGACTCAAAGCTCTCGCCAGCGGATATCCTGTACATACTTACTTCTAGGTGGTTTGGGCCATTCGAGGTAGTGGCAGTGCAGGGAGCACAAGTGACGTTGGACTTGCCCGAGGCCTTTGGCAAGGCACATCTGCGCGTGAATATTTGTTGTCTTAAAATCTTTGAAGCTCTGGATGCATGCTTTGGGGAGTCAGATGCACGTTCAACACCTCTGGTAACTGGGTCAGGAGTAACGTGTTATGAGGTCAGTTGGATCTCCAACGCACGGACGCACAAGGGGCAACCCAACTTGTGGGTGGAATGGAAAGGTTATGACCAATCGCACAATTGCTGGGTGCATCGTGATGTTCTTATAGCGGATGTGCCAGCCTTGGTGGCAGCTTTCTACACACGGCCGTCGACTTTTACGGCACGCGCGTCAGCACCCAAGCGTACCACTACTGGGTATAGGTCTGTCGTACCAGCGGGAAGCCCAGGGTGGCGTGTCAGCACGCGTATTCTGGGGGTGGTGTAACTGCATGTGTGGCTAGTCATAGGTGGTGTTGCGAGCAAGTTTTCGGTAAATGTGCTGTCATAGTCCTTAATGACATGCGTAATATTGTTGTGAAATTCTCTGGACATACATTGGTGCTGCCACTGTATGTCCACGTCTGAAATGCAATGAGTTGGAGATTACAAGTGTAAGTGTGAGAATGTAACAAGTGACTATCAAGGAGAGGTCATTTGTGTACCGTGAAAATGACAGTGACAGACGTCACGGCACCGTGTTGGGTCACGCGAAGACAATATGGGCAAGAAGGGACAAAGGACGAATATCTGAGAAACGTAGTGTCATCAACCAACTCGCGGGGTAGTAAACTGGGGAGCAAGGAGCAAACAGTGTGTCGTATGAAGGGGGAGAATGTAGTCATACTGAGATTCATTAAAGGAACCAACTCCGCAGTGTTTGGTTGTTTTCCTCTAGCCCACTTGTTGAGTTGTGTCCAAGTGGTCTGTGTGGGGGAACGCTGCGTCAGCCTACGAGGGGCATGCCTACACCAGCGACGTGCCCTACGAGGAGGCCATGCGCTGGCACCTACAATCTGTGCTCCGCGTCAGTCCGTCACCCCACTCATACTACTCTCTCTCTCTCTCTCTCTCTGTCTCTGTGTGTCTCTCCCTTTCTCTCCCTCTCTCTTTTTCTTCTCTCTCTTTCTCCCTCTTTCTTTCTCTTTCTTTCTCTCTCTCTCTCTTGCGCGCGCGTTGCCTCTCTTTTGCTTCCTCTCTCTGTCTCAGTCTTTTTCTCTCTCTTTCTCTCTCTCTCTTTCTCTCTCTCTCGCTCTCGCGTGTGCGTGCGTGCGCGCTCTCCATTGCCCTTTCTCTCTCTGCTTCTCTCTCGTCTTTCTCTCTCTCTCTCACTCTCTCACACTCACTCTCTCACTCTCTCTCTACCCTCCCCCCCCCCTCCATCCCGACTCCCTTCACCCCCCTCTACCACTCTCTCTCTGTCTTTCTTCCTCTGCTTCACACACACACACACAAACATACTATGTGGCTCTCTATCACTCTCTTTCTCTCTCTCACCTATTTTTATCCTTTTCTCTCTCCTTTCCTCTCTGTCTCCTTCCCTCTCTCTCTCTCTATGTTTTCCTCTGTCCCTCTCTTTTCTGTCGGTCTGTCTCTCTTTGGTGCCACTAAAAATCAAAATCAGGGTTGTGGAGCACAAAGAATTACACTCATCTGGCAAAACCTCTGTATCCAGGCGAGTCTTTGGCGCTACCCAAAATCAAACGCAGTTGCAGACAAATGAGTGTTGTGGAGTGCGTAAAGTTACATAGGCCACCCTAGAATTGTCTTCGAGCGCGCACAAACACATGCTCCAAGGTGTTTATCACTTGGGATGATCTCTACATCTCTCTGTCTCTATCTCTATCTCTCTCTGTCTTTGTATGTTGTCTGTCTATCACTCTCTCTCTCTCTCTCTATCTCTCTCTTTCTCGCTCTCACTTGCTCGCACTTTTCCTCTCACACTCTCTCTCTCTCTCTCTTTCTGTCTGTTTCTCTCTCTCCCTCTCCCTCTCTTTCTCCTCTCTCATTCTCTTACACATGCACGCTCTCTCTTTCCCTCTCTCTCTCTCTGTCTCTTTCTCTCTTTCTCTTTCTCTCTCTCTCACACACACACACACTCTCTCTCTCTGTCTTTTTCTTTCTCTCTCTCTCGCTCCCTTTCTATATATTTTCGTTTTCTCACTATCTCTTTCTCTTTGTTTCCATCTCGCACTCCCTCTTTGTCTCTCACACTCGTGCTTTCTCTCTCACACTCACTACCTCGCAAACACGCGAGCTTGCGTGTATAGATGTGCGCGCATGCGCACTCTCTCTCCCTCTCGTTCCCTCTGTCACACTCTCTGTCTCTCTCTCTCTTGATTTTTCTCTCTCCCTCTCTATCTACCGCTCTCTCTCTCCTCTCCAAGTTGAGACTCCAACTCTCTCTCTCTCTATGGCTCTCTTCCTCTACCACACACTCACACATTCCGTCTGTCTCACTCTCTCGTTCTCTCTTCCACTCTCTCTTTCACCCTTTCTCTCTCAGTTTGTTTCCCTCTCTTTGGCTTGCTCTCTCTCTTTCTTTCTCCGTCTTTCTCTTTATCACTCTCTTTCTCTCTCTATCTATCTCTCTCTGTCTGCTTTTCTGTATATGCATGTTTTTGTGTGTTTTTGTTCTTGTGTGTGTAGGTGTTCGTGTGATTGTGTCTCTCTCACACACACTCGCTCGCTTTCTCTCGCTCTTTCGCGATCTCTCGCTCTCATTCTCGCTCTCTTGCTCTCTCTCTCTAGCTTTCTCTAGCTTACTCCCTCTTCCTCTCTCTCTTTCTTTCTCTCTCTCGCTCTCTCTCGCGCGCGCGCGCTCTCTCGCACGTGATTTCTCTTTTTCTCTCGCTCTCTCTTCCTCTCTCTCGCGCGCACGCATGTGCTCTCTTTCTATCTTTGCGCAGGTGTATGAGCTTGCATGTGCTTGTATGTGTTTGTGTGTGCTTGTTTGTGTATTTGTATGTGTATGTGTGTGCACACACAAGTTTGTCTACACTTGATTTTGGTCTGTCTATATGCTTTGATTCCCTCTCCCTTTCAACACTGGGTCCATTGCGAGTGCCGCTTCGGACGCTAACCACCCACCTTGCATTTATTGGCATTCCTCTGGAATGCCCATGAATCTGTGGCTGCGTTGCATAGTGCTGTCGATGTCAAGAAAATAAAATAAAATTTCCGCAAAAATCCGGCGCGCTACAGAAATGGGTTTCATTGAAGATTTTTGGAACCGTGATGTGATGATTGCTTTTATTATCACTCTTGGAGAAATAATGTAGTAATTGCGTTTGGAACTCTCTCGAGAAAATGTCTCGATCAGGTCTTTCCCACAATGCCAAGAATGTGAAAATTGGTGAAGATGGCCCTCGTGGCTTGCTGCCAGAGCGGGCCATAAACTAAGTGGATTGGCTCAGCACAGGTGCACGCTAGCGGATGTTGGATGAACAGCGTCGCGGTTGCAATGACATGATGGGCATGGTGTGCAGTTCGCTTTCAAAGGGGTTCCTGCAGTGGACCCAGTGTTGGAAATTGAAAGGGGCTTCCTTCGTGACTGCGTCACGCAGCATCGGCGTGTGTGACAAAAAAAAGGTTTGTTTTGTTTTGTTTTGAAAAACAAAACCTATCATGAGGAGACCTACGTATGAGAACACGCCTAGGGTGGTGGGGCGGCAGAGAAATCCCATACACTTTAGATACAACATGCGCACACAAGAAGACAGGTTTGGGTGGCTCATCAGGCAAACACTGGCAGACGGTGTAGTGTAGTCGACGAGATAGTATCAGAGAAAGACAGGTTGGGGTGGTGGACCTTTGAAGGAAGGTCCTACTGTGATGGGCTGTGACGTGATAGGGTCATATAGATTTAAAAAATACAAGCTAGGTAAGAGCACACAGCAAGAGCTATGCAGGTAAAGTCAGTTTCCCGCGCAAAAATGCAGATCGATTAAAAAAAGATCGCACGAGACCGGATCGCCCAGCGAGAAGGTGCACGGCTGCCGTATTTTACCCTACCTGGCGAACAACAGGTGTGCATCACAAG
>Ga0105053_10011675_pt1 | contig 10718 bp, 6 predicted proteins | sample BON01_FD_78093 | JGI IMG/M metagenome (GOLD analysis project Ga0105053, IMG submission 78093) | Freshwater microbial communities from Lake Bonney liftoff mats and glacier meltwater in Antarctica - BON-01 | ecosystem: Environmental > Aquatic > Freshwater > Ice > Glacier meltwater | place: Lake...
GGGGGGGGGGCGCAGGGCGGCGGCGGCGGGGGGGGCCGGGCGGGAGAAAGGGCTGGGGTGGGGGTGGGGGGAGGGGGCAGAAGGAGGAGAGGGCGCGAGGAACGAAACGCCGGTGCGCGCGACACAAGGGAGAGGGGCGGGCGGGAGAAATATGGGGCGGGGGCGGGCAGAAAGAGGAGAGTGCAGTGCGCAAGGAACGAAAAGCCGGGGCACGCGCGACGACCCCACACGGACGACGAGAAAAAAAGCGCTCAAAACGCACACACCCCCTCTCCCCCAAAACCAACCCCCGAAACCACCAAAACAGCCCTCATGATCGGCATCGCGTCCGGCATCGAGGCCACCGGGGCCCTCGACTACCTGTCCCACTACATGCTCAGCGCGGGCACGACCCCCCTGCCCTCCCTGGCCGGCGGCGGCGCCGCCGCCCGCCGCCATCGCCCCGACAGCGCCGGCGGCGGCGCCGACGAGGCGGCCGAGGACGGCGCCGTCGCCGCGTCGGCCCCCGCCAAGCCCGCGTGGCACCGCTCCCCCTTTCTCGCGCGCAACCTCTCCAAGCTGCGCATGTTCTCCATCGTCGCAGGCATCTCCGCCTTCATGAACAACACCCCTCTGGTGGCGATCATGATCCCTGTGGTCGAGCGGCACTGCCGGCGCTTCCGCCTTCCGACGTCGCAGATGATGATGCCGCTGTCCTACGCGGCCATCGTGGGCGGCTTGATGACCATAATCGGCACGAGCACCAACCTGATCGTCAAGGGTGCGTTTTTTTTTAGCTTGGCAGCTGATTTGTTTGCTTTGGGGGTTGTTGTTGCTCGCGCGCCGGGAAAAGAAATGTACGAAGAAAAGCAAAGAAAAGAAAAGAAAAGAAAAGAAAAGAAAAGAAAAGAAAAGAAAAGAGAAGAAAAGAAAAAAGTAAAGCGCCGACGCCGACCAAACCACACAAACCCGACCGAAATCAAACCAAACAAAAAAAACACCAAATCACCACCCACCACCATAGGCTTTGCCGAGGACCCCAAGGAAGGGTTTCCGGGCGTTACCCTCGGCTTTTTCGAGATCGGCGCCGTCGGCCTCCCCCTGGCGGCCGTCACCCTAATTTACTATCTCGTGGCCTCCCCTCATCTCTTGCCGCGGGTGTCCGGCGTGATAAACCAGGTGGCCGAGGACCCGCGCCGATACACCGTGTCGCTGCGGGTGGGCGCGGCGTTTCCCGCGCTCGGGCAGACTGTCGCGGCCGCGGGCCTGCGCTCGCTCCCGGGCCTGTTTTTGGTGGATTTAGAGCGGCGGGACGGCACGGCGGTGGCGGCGCCGGGCCCGTCGACGGTCGTGTTGGAGGGAGACGTGCTGACTTTTGCGGGGGACGTCGAGTCGGTGCACACCGCCTTGAACACCTTGGGTTTGACGGTCGAGGCCGGGGGGACGGCCTACCTGGCGGACGAGGCGACGCTCGCGGGCGGCGGCGCCGGGGCGTTGTCGGGCGACGGCAGGCCAGAGTCTGCCTCGGGCTCGGCCTCGGCCGCCGCCGGCACGGCTGCCCTCAACGCCGCCGACGCCGACAACGGCGGCGGCGGCGACAAGAGCGGCGGCGGCGGCGGACTGGGCGGCGGCGGCGCGCACGAGGGCGTCGCCCGGGTCTCGTCCGCGGGCGGCGGCGGCGGCGGCGGCGATCGAGGCAACTCGGCGCAAGGAGGCGGCGGCGGCGGCGGCGGCGGCGGCGGCCGCGCGCTGGTCGAGGCGGTCGTCGGCGTCTCGTCTCCGCTCGTCGGAAAGACCGTCCGCGCCTCGGGCTTCCGCACGCGCTACGGCGGCAGCATCCTCGCCGTGCACCGCGGCGCCGAGCGCGTCTACGGCCGCATCGGCGACATCCGCCTCAGGGGAGGGGACAGCCTGCTGGTCGAGGCCGCGCCGGACTTTGTCGCCCGATACCGGCACCACCGCGACTTTGCGCTCGTCTCGTCGCCGTTCGTGCCCGACGCGGCGCGGCAGGACCCGCTGCGCATCCTCTTCTCGGTGCTCGCGTTCGTCGCCATGGTCGCGCTCAACGCCTCGGGCGCCCAGGAGCTCGCCGTGACCGCGATGCTGGTGCTGTACGCCTTTTTTTTCGCGCGCGTGCTGACGCCTGACGAGTTTCGCGACAGTATTCCCGGAGCCACTTTGCTGACCGTTGCCTCCGGCTTTGGCGTCGCCCGGGCGATGGACGGGACGGGGCTTGCCCAGCGCATCGGCTCCGACGTCTTCGGCGCCTTCACCTGGATGGGACCCTACGGCGCGGTGTTCGCGACCTACCTGGCCACCGAGCTCCTGACCATCCTGCTGAGCAACGGGGCCGCCGTCACCATCCTGTTCCCGGTGGTCAAGCAGATCGCGGCGGCGCAGCCGGCTGTAGCGCCGAAAGCGTTTCTTTATGCGCTGGCGCTCGCCGGATCGTCGGATTTCATGTCTCCGACAGGCTACCAGACCAACACCATGGTCATGGGCCCCGGAGGGTACAAGTTTGTGGACTATTTGCGCTTCGGGACGCCGCTGCAGGTCATCTTCTTGTTCATGGGATCGGGGCTTTCCTACTTGATATTTGGATAAGATCTTGTGATCGGCTCGTCGGAGAATACGAAACCAAAGACAATAGAAAAGAAGCATGCCGCCGCGAGCGATTTGGGATGCTTCCAACCCCTTTCGCTCTCCGCTTTTTATCCTCGTGACAGCAGCGCCTCATCAACAACAACATGTCTTGTACTTTTTACACGCGCGCGCACAAAAAACGGACGCACAAAGGGTGTCTTCACACGCGCGCTCCGCGAATCCGGGGCACGAGGGGCGAGGACGTCGTTCCGGCGCAAACGCAGAAAAAAAAACGAGAGAGAAAGATCGGGGGGAGAGGGAAAGATCGGGGGGAGAGGGAGAGGTTGTCGTGGTGGGCCAAACGCGAGTGTTCTTCGGAGAGAATATGTGTAGGGGCATGTATTAGTGTGGGTTGACGTAGAGTAGCATGAGGTTGTTTTTGTGCGAAGGGGACGAAACAAACCCAAAATTAAAAATGGGCGGCGCGCGATCCCGCTCCCGCGAGAAAAAAAAAAACAAAGCAAAATTCACGACACAACAAAAACGCGAAAACCCATCAGACCATCGACGGCGGGGGCCGCGTGTCGGGCGGATACTCGAACCGCACGCCGCCGGCCATCCCGCCGCCGCGCGAGCCGCCTTGTCGGGCGTTGCTGTTGTTGTTGTTGTTGTTGCTGTCAGAGGCGGCGGGAGGAGGAGCCGAGCCGCCGCCGCCGCCGCCGCCGCCGCCGCCGCTGCCAAATACGCTGCTAAAGCCGCCGGCGCTGTCGCCCGCGCCGCCTGCTGCCGCTGCCGCCCCTCCGCCGCACGCGCGCAGGGTGCGCTCCATCCGCTGCGCCTCGGCCGCGGCCGCCATGGACGTCATCTCCCAGTCCAGGCCCGCCGCCTCGCCCGCCGCGTCGTCCCCAAACGCGCCGCCGCCGCGTTCGAAAAAGCAGCTGTCGCCCGAGGGCCGGCCGACGTCGTCGTCCTCCCCGGGGACCAGGGCCGCCCTCTCCTCGGGGGGCATCTCCCCGTCGATGTCCAGGGGGTGCGGCAGGCCGACGGGCGGCGGGGGGCACCCGGCGATCACGAGCGCTTCGTTCTCGCCACCGCCGCCGCCGCCGGGCGCAGGGGCGGCGGCGGCGGCGGCCGTGCCGGCGTCCGACGCGCTGCCGCCGCCGCTGCTGCCCCCGCCGCCGCTGCTGCCTGCGCCGCCGCCGCCCCCGCGCCGCGCCCTCAGCGCCGCCCAGTCCACCCCGTCGAAAAAGGGGTGCGCCCGCAGCTCGCCCAGGTCGTCCGCCCCCAGCCGCGCGTCCGGGTCGCGCCGCAGCAGCCGCGACACGAGGTCGCGCGCCGCCGGCGGGAAGTCGCCGGGGAAGCGGGGCGGCAGCCGCCCTCCGCCGACCGCCTGCAGAGTCAGGTACTCGCTCCGCCCGCGAAAGGGGGGCGCGCCGCTCAGCATCTGGTACACGAGGCACCCAAAGGCCCACAGATCGGAGGCGAAGCAGACGCCCCGGTTGCCCAGGACCTCGGGCGAGACGTACTCAGCGGTTCCCACAAAAGAGGTGGCGCGGTTGCCCTGCGGCCGGCGCGCAGACGGCGGCAGGAACAGCGGCTTGGCCGAGCCAAAGTCGATGAGCTTGAGCGTGCCCGGGGGGCTGCTGGTGGTGGCGGCGGTGACCGTTGGTGCGGCGGCGGGGGGGGGCGGGAACGGCGGGAGGGGGGCGGAGCCGTCGTTGCCGCTGATTCCGCCGGCGCTGCCGCCGCCGCCGCCGAGATCGGCGCCGCCGCCGTGTTCAGCGCCGCCGCCGCCGCCGCCAAGACCGCCGCCGCCCCCGAGCCCCTCCACGGCGCCCGTCGGGCCCGTGAGCAGCAGGTTCTCCGGCTTGAGGTCGCGGTGGATCACGCCGGCCTCGCGCAGGTCCGCGAGCATCTCGACCACCTCGGCCGCGTGCCGGCGGCTCGAGCCGAGCGACAGGCCGCGGCAGCGGCGCGGCGGCGGCAGCGGCGGCATCGGCGGCAGCGAGCCCGACGACGAGCGGCGGCCGCCGCTGCGGCTCGGGCGGCGGTGGCGCGGGGGCTGCAGAGGGGTGTGCGACGAGGCGGGGCCGCCCGGGGTGGACCAGCGCTTGGGCGGCGACGACGCGGGGCTCCCGTTTATTCTGCCGTTTGCGGCACCGTTGCCGTTGCCGTTGCCGTTGCCGCTGGCGTCGGCGGCGGCAGCGGCGGCCTCGGCGGCGGCGGCGGCGGCGGCCCGCGCGGCGACAGAGGGGCCGCTCGGGGCGGACATGCGCGCGGGGCCCCGGCGGCCGGTGCCGCGGCGGTGCTGCTGGCCGCAGCTGCCGCTGCCGCCGCTGCCGCTGCCGCTACCGCCGCCGCCGTTGCGGCCGTCGCCCAGAGGGACGCGCCGCCGGCGCCGGCGCTCCTCCTCCTCGCCGCCGCTCTCGCTCTCGTCAGAGCCGCCGCCGCCGCCGCCGGCGCTGCCGCTGCCGGTCTCCTGCCCCTCCTCCTCCTCCTCGTCGTCTTCCTCTTCCTCGTCCCCCTCCTGGCACTCGTCGCAGTCCTCTTCCTCGCGCTCGATAAGCACGGCCATTGGCGGGGGGGACAGCGACACCTGCGGCAGGGGCTGCGCACTCGCGGGGGCGTTAGCGCCCTCCTCGCAGCCGCGGCTGCCTCCCGCGCCCAGCGGCAGCGGCAGCGCGCCCGCCCGCGCCGCCAGCCGCAGCCTGGCCTGCGCGCGCCGCCGCCGCGCCGCCACGCGCCTCAGCCGCTCGTACAGCTCCCCCCCGGCGCACGACTCGACGCCCATGTAGAGCGTGTCGCTGTCCTGGAAGGTGAAGAGCAGCTGCGCGACGCCGGCCGTTCCGCGCAGTCTATCCAGTATCAGCCGCTCCGCGCGCACGTACTCGGCCGCCCGGTGCCGCAGCACCAGGTGCTTGCTGATGGCCTTGAGCGCGCAGCAGCGGCCGGAGCCGCGGTGGCGGGCCAGCAGGACGGTAGAAAAGGAGCCCTCGCCCAGGCGGCCGAGCACGTCGAAGTCCGCGAGTGAGAGCGCGAGCTTTGGCGCGGCGGCGGCGGAGGCCGTGGCAGCGGCGGCGGCGGCAGCGGCGGCAGGGGCGGCTGCGGCGGCGGTGACGGCTGCGGCGGCGCCGTTGTTGGCGTTGGCGTCGCCGCTGTTGCTGTTGTTTCCAGCGTTGCCGCTTGTGCCTTCCTCCCGGGCCGCAGGCGGCGCCACGGGGCAGGAGACGACCTGGCCGCCGCCGCCGCCGCCGCTGCCGGGGCTCTGGCCGCCGTCGGCGCCGGCGGTGCCGTCGTACGAGCGCCGGTCGCCGCCGCCGCCACCGCCGCCGCCGCCGACGCCCCCGCCGTTGCCGCCGCTGCTGCACGGCTCCTGGAGGTGGTGAGGGCCGGGGGCGAGGCGGTCGCCCGGGGAGCACGACAGGTCCATGGGCGTCGCCGAGGCGGTGGGGGTCGCCATCTCGTTGGCTGTTTTTTGGTGGTCGCTGATGGTGGTTCAGGTTGCAGCCGCCGCCGCCGCGGGCGCCCGTCCGTCGGCGGTCGTGGCGCCGGTCGTGGCCGGGGTGGCGGCAGGCGGCGGCAGGGCGCGATGCGGCGGGCGAAGCTGTCCGAAAGCGCCTGGCGCGCGCAGGGCCGCTGGCTCCGGCTGGCGAGAGGCCGACCCCGTGAGCGGATGCACCAAGGAGGCAAGGCGCGCAGCGCGCGCGCGAGAGAGAGAAAGAAATGGGTCTCGGGCGCCTCGGGTTTTTTGCGACCGAAACGATTTCGCTTCCGCGCGCGCGGGACAGCAAGGCAGGGAAACGCCTGGCGCGTGCAGCGAGGAGGGATGGCGCGCTCGCGTCTCAGGGCTTCTGCTGCGGCGGCCAGGCGCAGAGGGGAGATTGGGGTCCTCTCCCGGGAGGCCCGGTGTGTCGAGGAAAAAGGAGGTGGGCGCTCCTTGTCTGCCGCCCGTCGTCGTCGTGGCTGGGCCTTCTCTGTTCGAGGGGTGATTGCGAGAAGGCGCGCGCGTCTGAGAAAAGATAGAGAGCGGAACGGAATGACTGTCGTCGAAGCGTTGCGAGGAAATGGCGAACTCGCGCGCCCGCAAGCGGCGGAGCGGGCGGCCCAAAGACGAGGCGAAAGACGAGGACAGCAGAACTCATTACACAAAATAGGAGGACATCTTAAAAACTCTCCAGCCCCACTTCACAGCGCCCCCCCGACCTTGACCAGGTTGGTCAGGATGTTGCTCGCCGACGGCGACGCCAGGTGCTCCGCCAGGTTGGTCACGGGCCCCTCGCCCGTCATGACGGCCTGCGCGCCAAAGCCCAGCATCGCCACCATGGCGAGGCGGCCTTTTTTGATTGGGTTGTTTTTGTTTCGCGTTGCGGTTTTGGTTTGTGGTGGTGGGTTTTCGACGTTTAAGGGTTCGTTGAGAAGAGGGGAGGGAGGTGAGTCCGATGGATTGGTGGGTTTTTGGAGGAACGGGTCGCAAACGGCAAAAGGGAGGGAGAGCGCGCGGGACGACGGCGAAAAAGACGACGACGACGACGAGAAAAAAAACTCACCGTTCTTAATCTCCTTGAGCTTGAGCGTCTTCATCTCGGCCGGGCTGCCGGTGCCGAGGCCGGCAAAGTTGAAGAACCGGCCGCCGGGGTAGGCCGGGTCGCCGCTGCCGGCGAAGCCCGACTCGAGGCCCACGAACGCCTGCTTGGCCTGTTTTTTGTTGTTGTGTCGTTTGTTTTCGGCGGCGGCGGCGTTTTTTAATGGGGGGCGGCGGGAGCGTTTTTTTTTTTTGGTTTGGTGAGCGTCCTTTCGTCCGTTGTTGTTTCGTCCTTCGTGCATCGCCGCGCGTACGACAAGATCACGGCGTCGGTTCAGCCGCGACTCCTGCGCCCTCAGCCGCCGCCGCCCTCCCCCAAAACACAACACCGAAAAGCACCGCGCGGCGCCCAGGGGGAAGCACAAAAAAAAAAACCAGGGCCAAACAAACAACAGCCGGCGGCAAGACCCCAACCCCCCCCCCAAAAAAACAAAAAAAACCCACCTGCGACCCGGGGAAGCGGAAGTCCTGCAGGCGCTTGAGCTCGGCGAACTGCATCAGCACCACCTCGATCAGGAAGAGCGAGTAGGGGTCGGTCCAGTAGTTTCCGTAAGAGCCCGCCGGCGGGATGACGCCCGAGCGGAACCACACGACGCCCGTCTCCGCAGGGGTGACGCCCATCTTGGCGAGCGCCTCGGGCGCCAGGCACCCGGCCGCGCCCAGCATGGCCCAGCGGCCGTGGATCACCTCGCTGTAGGCCAGCCACTGGGGGTTGACGAAGCCGCCGCTGTTGACGGGATCCAGGAGGCCCAGCGGGTCGAAGCCAAAGTCGCCGGGGAGGGTCTGGCCGTCAAGGTAGGACAGGGCCTGGTCGCTCGAGACGCCCGGGTAGACGGGGGCCTTGCGGTCGACCTGTGCGCGCGCGACGGGTCGGATTGGATTGAATCGGTGGGGGCGGGGGGGTAAAGGATGGAGGGGTTGGCAAGGGGGTTGTGGGGCGGCGGCGGCGAGAGATGGGGCGGGCGGCGCGGCGGGCGTCCGGGCGGCGCGGCGGGCGAGGAGTTTTCGCTCTCTCCATCAAGCGAGCTTCCGTCCGGCCCCCTGTCGCCGGGAGGTCCTCCCGGGTGAATCGGACGCGCGCGGCGGCCTGGAGGCGGGTCGAATCTCGCGTCGCGCCGGGTTGGCGCGGGTAGAGGGCGCGTCCCTGATCCGGGGGAGCCCGGCGTTTGGGGGACGCGTCTGTCCCTCTCTCCTCTTTGCTCCTCCCTCCCTCCCGCGGCGCCAATGACCCTCGAGGCTTGCACCAAACGCCGCGACCTCCCGCCCAGAGCGACATCGTGTCCTGTCGGACGCACCTTGGCGATCGACTTGCCCTCCTCGGCCCGCACGACGACGCAAGTGCGGCGAGAAGCGCACGACGCCTTGACGAAGGTCGACGCCTTCATCGCGTTTTTGGCCAGGGCCATGGTCGCTGCGCGGTGTCTGTTAAGAGGTGAAAAAGGTAGGGGTGATGGATGTCTCTGTCGATCTCGGGTGTCGGCGACGAGGGGTGCGGAGACGGAGTCGTTCTTGGTCTCTTGCTCATCAAGAGGGGGACAGAAAGGGAGAGGGGGAGGAGCAGAGGGCTGTCGCAAACGCCCCACCACGGAGGAGCAACCGAGCACTAACACGCCCGCCCCTCCTTTCCACAGCACTGTGACGCCCTGGACAATCACCACCTTTTAGCCCTGTTAGTACAATAGACGCGACCTGTACGCGGAGGTTTGAACGTCCCGCCGCCGCCGCCGCTGAGCTCAGACGCAACCATCGCCCCTTCGACACCTCCCCCTTCCCCTCTCCTCCTCCGACGGCCAATTCGCGCGTTCGGGTCCCGCACACACACGCACATCGAAACAGCCGCCATGCTTCACGCCTCGTCGCAATTGGGCGCCGCGCGGGTGAGTTTTCGAGAGAAGAGGAGCCTGATCTCTTTGCATCGACGCCTCTTTCTTTGGATGCCCGGCCGATGATTCCACGCCGCGCAATGCGGCGCGCCGATACATACGGTGCCGATCTGCCGCTGGCCGCTCGATCGGGCGGCGGGGCGTGCCCGGTGAAAAGAGCAAGGCAGAGTCTCGCTCTCTCCTCGTTCGCTCAATCGCCAGACGAGATGACGCCAAGATTCGCCGCCCGCGCCCCCCTTGCCGACCGCGCCATCCGACAACTTGACTCCCCACCTACCCGAGGCGCCGCTCATCACCGACGCCCACCCCGAGACGACGCCCCAATCTAAAAAAACCAAAAAAAACGCAGCCGGCGGCCGTCGCGCGCGCGGCGGCGCCGCCGTCGCCCGCCGTCGCCGCCCCGGCCGCCCCCTCGACTAGCGGCGGCAGCGCCTCGGACCCGCTGCTGCTGCGCGCCCTGCGCGGCGACGCGGTCGAGCGGCCCCCCGTGTGGGCCATGCGCCAGGCCGGCCGCTGCATGAAGGTCTACCGCGACATGTGCAAGACGCACAAGACGTTCCGCGAGCGCAGCGAGAACGCCGACCTGGCCGTCGAGGTCTCGCTGCAGCCCTGGCGCGCGTGGCGGCCCGACGGCGTCATCCTCTTCAGCGACATCTTGACCCCTCTGCCCGGCCTCGGCATTCCCTTCGACATCGTCGAGGGCAAGGGCCCCCTGATCGCCGACCCCGTGCGCACCATGGCGCAGGTGGACGCGCTCACGCCGCTCGACCCGGACGGGACGTGCCCCTTTGTCGGCCAGGCGCTGCGCGCGCTGCGCTCGGAGGTCGGGGGCGAGGCCGCCGTCCTGGGGTTCGTCGGCGCGCCCTTCACGCTCGCCACCTACATCGTCGAGGGCGGCAGCAGCAAGTCGTTCGTCCACACCAAGCGCATGGCCTTTGCGCAGCCCGAGGTCCTGCACGCCCTCTTGGGGAGGCTGGCGGACGCGATCGCAGACTACGTCCGGTACCAGGCGGACGCCGGCGCGCAGGCCGTCCAGATCTTCGACTCGTGGGCGTCGCACCTGAGCCCGCAGGACTTCGACGCCTTCAGCGCGCCCTACATCCGGCGGGTGATCGACTCCGTGCGCGCCACCCATCCCACCTTACCGATCATCCTGTACATCAGCGGGAGCGGCGGCCTGCTCGAGCGCATGGCGGCCTGCGGGCCTGACGTGATCTCGCTGGACCAGTCGGTGGACTTGGTCGAGGGCATCCGGCGGGTCAACGGCGGCGCGGGCGGGGCGCCCGCGGGTGGCGGGGCGCGCGGGAGCGGGCGGCCGTTTGCGATCCAGGGCAACCTGGACCCGGGAGTGCTGTTCGGCGACAAGGCGACGGTCGAGCGGTGAGTGCTTTTGTTGTGTTTGCCGCCGCGCCTTTATTTTTTTTGTGCGTTCGTTTTGGCGTTCTTTTCGACGGCGCGTCTCTGCTCGTCCCGTCCTTTGGCGTGCGCCGTCTCCGGGAGAGCGTCCGCGTCCTTCTGCACGCGTTCCACTCTTCCACCGTCTCACATAAAACTCTACCCGCCTGCCCCAAACGCAACAAAACAAAACGGAAACAACGACGACGGAAACACACACGCGCGCCCCCTCCCCCCCGAAACACACACGCGCCCCCCCCCCCCCCCCCCCCAACCCCACACCCCCCCCCCCCCCC